>Ga0255756_1002666_pt1 | contig 18876 bp, 4 predicted proteins | sample 011ome_20_FD_179956 | JGI IMG/M metagenome (GOLD analysis project Ga0255756, IMG submission 179956) | Coastal salt marsh microbial communities from the Groves Creek Marsh, Skidaway Island, Georgia - 011509CT metaG (version 2) | ecosystem: Environmental > Aquatic > Marine > Intertidal zone > Salt...
CGTCTTCGCCGACCCCGCCGAGTTCGACGCCGCCGTCGACGTCGTCTTCACGCTGCTCTCGTACCACCGCGACGCGGAGCTCGGCGCGCTCCTCGACGTCGCGCACTCGGTGTCCGCGCGCCTCTTCCCGAGCGTCTTCGAGCAGCAGCCCGTCACGCTGACCGTCGTCGTCGCGCAGGAGCGGTCGTTCGTGCTCGACTACCACGCCCGCGTGCTGCTCGCGCGCGCGGCGAACGCCTCGGTCACCGACGCGCCGGTCGCGCTCCTCGAGCTCACGCTCGTCGCGTCGCGCGGCGTCGCGGCGGTGGCGGTGCTCAGCGCCGTTCACGCGCAGCAGCCGTACCTGCCCGCTCACACCTCCACGAGCCAGGGCCCCGCCGGGGCGGGCGGCGTGGACGGCGCCGCGCTCGGTGACGGGACCGAGTGGGCCCTCGGCAACGCGTCGGCGTGGTCGCCGTTCTGCGCCCCGCCGCTGCCCGCGGTCAACACGACCGACAACTGCACCCGCGGCGCGCTCCTCGCATGCGGCCACCAGCTGCCGAGTATCCGCGGCAGCGACAGCGAGCTCAACACCACGCCCATGCCGGCGCGCGTTGTGTTCCAGATGCTTTATAGCGACGCGCTGGCGCAGGGTCGAACACGCCTGCTCGTGCGCTTCGCGCTGGAGGGCAACACCACCGACGGGCAGCGCCTGGTCAGCGAGCTCAACGCCGCGGTCGAGCTCCCGCACAGCGTGCAGCGGTGCGGCGCGGACGTGCACATCCCCCCGCCCGCGCCCGAGTTCGAGCGCGTCGAGCAGCGCGTGTACATGGGCGGCGCGCTCACGCTGCTCGAGCCGGACGCCTCCCCGCCCGACGGCGCGCCGCCCACGCGGGTCTTCTCCGTCGCCGAGGTGCAGCAGTTCGCCCTCCTGGACGGGCTCGTCACCCTCGCGTTGCTCGGCAAGGACGACTTCTTCACGCCTGGCGCGCCGGGCGCGGCCAGCTCCGTCTCGCTGGGCCACCTCCTCGTCGTGCGCGTGCGCAGCGAGCCCGCGTACGGGAAGCTGCGCGCCATGGTCGCGCTCGGCCTCGCGTACCGCGCCGACCCCGCGACGCTCGAGATCACGCTGGCCGACGACTTTGCCGCAGTCTGCGGCGACCCGCTCGCGCGCTGCGTCGTGGCCGACGCGTGGGCCGGGGGCGCCGCGCGCGACCCGCCGGTTGTTTGGCGCGTCGTCCCCGGTGAGGCGGGCGTGGACGCCTTCGTGGACGCAGTGCCCCCGGAGCACGCGCGCGGCACGCCGGCAGCCCTCGCGGCGCGCGTGGCATTTACTGACACGCTGCTCAGCACGCTGCAGCCAGACAGCACCAAACGCGCGGTCTACCTGATCAACACGCGCAGGCTGAGCGCGGCCCCAGGGGACGGTGTGGAGTACGTGCTCCTTCTCAGCAGCTACCGCGTGCAGTGACGCCGCGCTCAGAGGACGCACGGGACGGAGTCGGCGAGCGCGGGGCTGCGGCTGCCCGCGCTGCCGTGGGTCTCCTCAATTTCGCGGCAGAAGTCGCGCAGCGCGTAGTAGTTGTTCTGCCACGTCAGAATTTCGCAGCGCAGAATGTCCGACAGCTGCGCCTGCAGCGCGCGGCATCTCGTCATGAAATGCGTATATGTAGCCTGGTCTAAGCGCAACCATGCTCTACGGTGTCTGTGCTCCACCCGGAGCAACTTCAGCCGCTGTTGCTCTTCCCGAAGCTGCGCGAACACGTTGATGTCGTGGCTGTGGCGGATCTGGTTGTACAGCTCGTCGACGTTTACAACCCACGACTCATAGGGTCCAAAGAAGTCCTGGGAGACGGGTCCGTCGTAGAGGAGCGGTCGCTCACGCAACCACCGCAGCAACTTGCTCACCTCGTCCACAGTTTCGTACAGCATATCCACGCGGTTGCAGTACCAGAGCAGCTCACGGTCCGGCTTCGGGGCTCGCGGGCACGGCGGCAGCTCGTTGCACGCAACCGCACTCGTAGACATGTCGCTGCTTGCGAAACTGGGATACTTTGACCTCTATCAATTTCCCTCCCATAGGGAATTTTTGATCTGTATTTGGGGTGTAAATTGGTGTGGTTAGCGTAAACTAAATTATTCAATGAATCAAATGTCTTACGAGATTAAAAATTACATAGTTGTATTTCCTCGCGACTGTTCAAAAAGATACCAATTTGGATCCCGCCACTACACGGGACCATGGCGCGTCGCTGCGCGCAGGAATTCGTGCTCGTCGACGACGCCGACTTACTCCACGCGATCCTGTGGAACGTGGACGCACGCTCGCTCGGCGTTGCCGCCGCCGTCTGCAGAACGTGGTACCAGGCACTGGACTTCCGCTGCCTGCACAATGGTCCGATGACCGGACTCAAGAGGCGCTACCAGCATGCGACGCACAACGGTTCGCTGATGTTCATGTTCTGTTCCATGCGGTTCTTCCGGTGGGAGGACCGGTTCATGATGAGCTCGTTTCGCTGGTCAAATGACATCCCACGCCACAGCGACCAAACGCACGCGCTGATGCAGATGCTGCCCACCGCGGCGCACGAGCTGGACGGCACCATTTGCTCGGCGCTGAGGCTCTCCGCTGCAAGCATGCAGTTCCGGACCAACTGCGTCAATCAGCTCATCGTTTTGTTGCACGCTGCCCGACTCTCAGAAAGTCTCGACACCCACGTCAGGATGCGCCACTTCCGCCTGGCCGTCAAGTACGTGGACGCAATCGTCAACGAGCTCTTCCACGCAACGGGGTCGGCGTTCCACACCACGCTCTTCGGGGGGAACATGACGATCGATGCAGCGTCGCCGTTCTGCTGGCGCACGTGTGTGCAGGGCAAGATCATCGCCGTGTCGTGCCTCAACCTTGCCATCAAGTATTGGTCGCCGTACCAGCCGGCGATCGATGACATGTTCAAGCTGCAGTTCATCTCCACCAAGCTGCACATGTTCCCGGAGCTCGTCGGCTTCGTGTTGCGAATGGAGAGCGAGATCAGCCTCCAGATCGCCTTCCAGCGGAGCAAGTCGGACGTCTTTGGCTGTGTGATGGCGCTGCACGTCTGGATGCTCCACGGGGTGGACCGCGTGCTGTTGCTCGACGCCCCAGAGAAGGCCCGCGCAGCCTGCGAGGCGTCTCTCAAATGCAACTACGAGGCGCTCTGCGCAACGGCCGCGTACCTGCATTGCGAGGTTGCCGCCCAGGTCGTGTGCACGCAGCTGTCCGACGCGGAGCTGGGCACCGCGCTGTACGCGGCAAGCGTCGAGCTGGCGCTCAGCCTGCCGCTGCCCCACGTCACCCGCGAGATGTGCTTCCTCACCAACACGGACGTCGGGCTCGTGAGGAGGGTCGTGGAGTACCTCCACGTGCTGCACGCGCGCTCCTTCATGCGCGATTACACGTGCGACGAGCCGTTTCCCCTTTATTGGAACGAGTGTCATCACGGCGCGGGAAGCGCGGACAGGGTCTGCAACGCGGCCTACGAGCAGTGGGTCGGCGTCGTGGACAAGCTCGACAGGAGCGCTGCCCACGCGATGTGGAAGCATACGTCGATGAGCCCGTACCAACCGGCGCTGTACTACCCGCTGGAGGACGCGGTCCGCGAGCTCGCCCGCGTGGGCCAGCGCGCCGGGTAGCGGGTTTAATACACCCGGCGCCGCCCGCCCGCCGCCTCACACCCCCAGCGCCTTGCTGCGCGGCACCGGCACAGCGCGCCCCGCGCGGCCGCCCAGGACGCTGCTGCGGTGCACCAGCACCGCAAAGGTCGCCACCACCGCCAGGAACGGCACGGCGCACGCGAGCAGCACCAGATGCTCCCCGCGCATCGCCCGCGACTGCGGCGTCGCGCCGGGCGCAGCTGCGCCCTGCGACGCGAGCCGGCGCAGCCCCTCGCACGCGCCGCCCAGCTTCACGAACGGCTGCGCGCACGTCCACTCGCAGCTCCCGGGCGCGACGTACACCGCGTGCGCGGGCAGCGCGGCGGCGCAGCGCTCGCAGGCGCACGCCGCCGAGAGCGTCTCGCCCGGCGCGCACGCGTCCGCGGACAGCGCGCACGGCGGCGCCGGGGTCGTGCTTGGCGGCGGCGTCTCCAGCGGCCGGCACGTGAACTCGGTCACGAGCCCGACCAGGTTCCGGAGCGGGGCGAGCTCGAAGCCGTCCACGCACTCCCACGCGCACGAGTCCGGCCGCGCACGCCCGCGCGAGGTCGCCGTCGCGTTCGCGGGGATCGCGCACGGCAGGCAGCCCGCGTACGCGGTCGCGCGCGAGCAGTCGACGAGGTACTCGCCGACGCCGCAGTCCTGCGCGCACGAATGGCACGTCCAGTTGAGGTCGTTCAGCACGAACGCGTCGCTCACGCAGCGCCACGCGCACGCCTCGGGCTGCCGCAGCCCCCCGTCGAGCATGCTCGCCTCCGCCGGGACCCACTCGGCGTGCGCGGGCAGCGCCCCGCCCGCCGGCCCGTCCAGCACGCACGGCTCGCACACCGTGTCGGCCGACCCGCCGCACTGCCCGGCCGCGACCGTCCCTGGCGCGCAGACCGTGCACGCCGCGCACGCCGCGTCCGCGAACGCGCCGCACTCGCGGAGGAAGTCCCCCACGGCGCACACCGGGACCGTGCACGCCTGGCAGTCGAGCGCGCCCGCGCCCTCCGCGGGCGCGTGCGAGAAGAAGCCTGCCGCGCAGACCGCGCCGCACGACCCGGGCTCGTCGCGCAGCCCCGCGGTCGTGAACTCCACGTGCGCCTCGGCCGCCGCGCACGGCGCGCAGCCGTTGCAGCCGTCCTGGAACTCGCCCACCCCGCACGCCGGCTCGGGGCAGTACAGGCACGAGCCGTCCGCCTGCCGCTCGTAGTCCGCGGCGCACTCGTACGCGCAGTCCAGCGACACCACGAAGACCGCGTCGGCCGGCTTCGCGCCGGCGTCGCACGCCGCGCACGCGTACGCGTCCGCAGCGCACCGCGGGAGCAGCTGCACCCGCAGCTCGGCGCCGCGGAACTCGACCGCGCTCTCGAACGCCTCGCCCGCGACCGTCACCCCCAGCGCGCCCGCGGCCGCCGTCGGCACGTGCCACCGCGCGTCGACCCGCTGCCACACGTCTTCGAGCGTGTCCGCGTCGACGCGTGGAGAGAGCTGCGTCGCGGTGAGCGCCGGCCCCGCGGCGCCGGCGAGCGTCACGAGCGCGCGCACGTCCACGCGCGACTCGGCCGTCTGCGCGGCAACCCTCGCCTCGGCCGTGAAGCGCAGCACCACGTCGCCCCCCGCCGCGCCCACCTCCAGCGCCCCCGCCAGCTCGCCCAGCGCGCGCTGCCCCCCGTGCGTGTCGAACTCATCCCACACGCCGCACTGCGCAACCGGCGCGAACCCCGCGGCGCAGCTGTACGCGCACCGCTCGCCGCCGCTCGCCGTGATCGTCGCGCGCGGGAGGTCGAGCGGGCACGCCGTGCAAAACGACTGTGCGACCGGCGTGCACGGCGCCTCCGTCATGTACGCGTCCGTGAAGCGCGCGCCGCCGATGCCGCACGCCCGCGTCTCGCACGTCGCGCAGCCGAACGGCGCGAGGAAGCGCCCTGCGCTGCACTCCGTTGGGCAGCTGTCCGCGCCGCCGGTCCCGTGGCCTATAAAGTCGCGCCCGGGCTCCACGCCCTCCGACGAGCATGGCTGGCACGTGGCATCCGTCTCTCTTGTGGCCGGGCGCAGGAACTGCCCGACCGGGCACGGCGCCGTGCGGACCTGTGCGCACGCCGACTGGTCTGCGCTCCAGTAGTGCCCGTCTGGGCAGCGCCACTGGCACGGCGTGTCCGGGTCCAGCCCCTCGGCCTGCAGCTGCGCCGCGTCCAGATACGTGGTGGCCGGGTCCGCCGGCTTCGCGGCAAGACCCCCTGTTCCACACTCTCTGCAGTTCTGGTCGACTGATAGCCTCCCTGGTGCGCACCCCGCCTCCCAGGAGCCCGGGTCGCACGAGCCCGGGCACGACAGGCACTCCCCGTTCCGCAGCACCGTGCCGTCCGGGCAGCTGAACGGGCACGCGTCGCCGTCCTCGACCGCAAAGACCGAGTGCACCGCGAGCGACGACGCCCCGCCGGCGCTCGGCAGCAGCATGACCGCGAGGCTGTCGCCGGGGCGCGCAAGGACGTGCCCGCCGCGCGACGCGGTCTCGCCGTCCGCCAGCGTGTCCAGGGCAAACACGTGCTCCGCCAGCTCCGCCAGCTCCACGTCCTCGAGGAACGTCGCGCTCGCCGCGTCCCCCGCCAGCATCACCGAGCCCGCGCGCAGGTTCTTTGCGAGCGCCACGCGGCACGGCCCGGCCGTGCACGTCAGCCGCGCCTGCACCTGCGCCCACACCTCGCCCGCCGCCCCGAGCTCGTGCGCGACCGCCGCGCGCTCGGGGAGCGTCGCCCCGCCGCGCTCCGCGGCGAACGACGCGCCGCCGAACCGCACCCACACCGGCGTCTCCGTCGGGTCGTGCAGGCGCAGCCCGCCGAACGCCACGGGCGCGCCAGGCGCGTCGGCGCACGACTCCTGCCCCATCAGCGCGCTCGCGCCGTCGCCGACGCACGACGCTGACGCGAACTGGCCGTGCAGGTCGCCCTCGCGCGTCGTCGCGCACACCAGCCCGCCCGCGACGCTCAGCGCCACGACGTCGGGCAGCGTGCTGAAGACCCGCGTCCAGCTCGACACCGACGTGAAGACCTCCTGCGCCAGCCGCGCCCGGGGGTGCTCGGCCCAGTCGGGCGTGCGGATGCACCACGCGCGCGGGCTCGGCACGCTCGCCGGGTCGAACCCCTCGTGCACGCACGCGAAGCCCATGCCCACGTGGATCGCCGCGATCGGGTTCACGCTGATCGTCTGCACCTGCACGGACGCCGAGAGCGCGCCCCCCTGCAGCAGCGGCGCGCGGCAGCGCAGCGCGTTGCCGCAGAACGCGCAGAGCGTGTTGTTGGCAAGCGCCACCATTTCGCAGTTGGTCACAGCGCTGTCCACCGTTGTCAACGAATTGGCGTTGCCCAGCACACACCTCACCTGCCCGCCCTGCACCACGCAGAGCGCCGCGTCCGTCAGCGCAAAGTCCGCCACCGCGCCGCCGACCAGCGCCTCGTCCCACGAGCGGCGCCCCCAGCAGCGCAGCGTGCCGTCGTCCAGCCGCGCGCACGCCGACGCCTGCCCCGTCTTGACCTGCACCGCCGCCCGCTGCGTGGACCCGGGGTGGAAGCCGCACCCCGCCTCCAGCGCCGCGTCGCCCGTCGCCAGGAAGTCGGGCGGGAGGCACGTGTGGAACGCGCCCCCCTCGAACCACCCGCCCCAGCACTGCACCGCGCCGTCCTCCAGCAGCGCGCACGACATCGCCGAGCCGTCGCTCGGGCCCCACCCGCCGCGCCACTCCGCGCCGGCCACCGCCGTGCCCCACGCCTGCGAGACCGCCACCGCCACCGCCGGCGCCGCGAGGTTCGCCACGGGCCGCGCGTCGCGGAAGAAGCGCGTCCGCGAGTTCGCCTCCAGCGCCGCCGCGCCGAGCTGCCCGTGCGAGTTGTCGCCCCAGCAGACCAGCTCGCCGCGCGCGCCGCCCGCCCCCCAGCGGAGCGCGCAGCACGCCCGCGGGCCGCACGCGAGCTGCGGCACGGCCACCCACGGCGCGCTCGACGGCAGCAGCGCCCGGTTCCTCCACGCCACGAGCCGCCCGTTCGAGTACCCCCGCTCGCAGGCCTCCGCGGGCGGGCACCGCGCGCACTGCCCGTTCTCCGGAAAGAAGCGGAAGCCCGGCGCGCAGACGCACACGTTGCTGCCAAACACCGCGCGCCCCCCGCCCTCGCCCGAGGGGCACGCCTGCGCCGCCGCGAAGCCGGGCGCCCCGCGGCACGCGTGCTGCCCCGCGCACGCCATCGCCCCGCGGACCTCCTCGCCGCCCGGGACCGGCGGCACGAGCCCGGCGTGCACCTCCAGCTCGTCCACGAAGACCTCGTCCACCGCGGACAGCTCCGCGCCGTGGAACTCCACAAAGTGCTGCTCCCACGCGCGCGAGGCCGCGACCACGTGCGCGCCCCCCGGCCCGGCCTCGACGCGGACCTCCGTCTGCCTCCCGTTAACCAGCGACGCGTAGAACCGCGCCACGGCGTGCGCGCCCAGCTCCACGCGCGAGGCGACCCGCTCGTCCGCGCCCAGCCGCAGCCACCCCTGGCTGCCGCGCGCGCCGTCGCCCGCCCGCGCCTCCTCCACCGCGTCCAGCACGCAGTCGCTGGCCCCCTCCGCGCAGTTTTTGTCGAGGATCCTCGCGGACGCGGGCCGCGAGGACGAGACCGCCTCGCCCAGCACGTCCAGCAGCGGGTGCTGCAGCGTGTCCCCCCGCTCGAAGCCCGCGCGGAGCAGCGGCGGGTTCCGCCGCTCGTACGCCCCGCCCGCGCGCTGCGCCGCCGCCGGCACGTAGTGCGGGCACGGGCGGCAGTACGCAGACCACGGCTGCGCGCACGGCTCCAGGCGCTCCGTGCGCGCGCACGCCGGCGCCGCCGCGCACGCCTCGAGGCACCACGCCCCCGTGAAGCCGTCCGCGCAGCGCACCAGGCAGTCCAGCCCGAACACCGCCTGCCGCACGACGCCCGTCGCCGGCGTGAGCGCGTATATGAAGTTCTGGTCCCAGTCGGGGTCCGGCTCGATCCGCCGGCAGAACTCGCACTCGCCGGTCTCGGGGTCCATCTTCTTCTCCGGCCCGCAGCGGCAGTGCGCCGCCCGGCTGGCCCCGCGGCGCATCGGCGCCCGCAGGTCCGTCGCCTGCGCCCCTGCCGGCGACGGGCACAGCTGCGCCTGCCCGTCGCGGCAGAACCGGTTCTCGTCGCACAGCTCACACGCGCCGTCGACCAGCCGCAGCCCGGGCGCGCACGAGACCGCCTCGCACGCGGCGTCGCGCAGCACGGCGCCCGCCGGCGCCGCGCACGCCGCGCACACGTCCGCAAACTCGCTGTGCGCGTTCCCCGCGTGCGTCCCCGGCGCAGGCGCCGCCCCCGGCGCGCACGTCGAGCAGCACCGGTCGTCGCCCCAGCTGTTGGGCAGGCACAGGCAGGCCGACAGCGCCACAGACGCCTCCTCGACCGTCGTCGCAAGCTCCGCCGGACAGCGCACGCACTCGGTGGCGTTCGACACGTGCTCCTTGTACGCCCCCTGCGCGCACGCGACGCAGCGCAGCCCGTTCACCACGCGCTCGCCCTCACCCGCAAACGCCGTGGCCCACTGCGAGGCGTCCAGCGTCGCGGGGTCCGCCACGTAGCCCGCCGCGCACTCGCAGTACGTGTGCCCCACGAATTCGCCCTGCTTGTTTGAGTACTGGTGGTCCGCCGGGTGCGCGCTCACCGTCTCCGCGACGGAGTTCGGCGGGCACGCGTAGCAGCGCGCCTCGCCCGTGAAGTACGTCGCGCCGTTCGGCACAAACTCGACATCCGGGTACTGCGCGCTGTTGTCCTCCCGGCAGAAGAGGCAGTCGGGCTGCCCACCCAGGTGCTGGAACTTGCCAGGCTCGCAGCTCGAGCACCGCACGTGCCCGGGGTCCGGCGCGTAGCTGCCCGCCGCGCACGCCTCGCACGCCGTCTGCCCCGCAGACTCCTGGAACTGCCCAGGTGGGCACGCCGTCGGCTGCACGGAGCCGGCCGCGGCCACAAACGAGCCGGGTGCCGCGGCGTTGCAGAGAAGCGGCGTGAGCACATAGTCAAACGCCTCCACATGCTCCGTTGCCGCAAACGTGGCCTCCGCAGACCCGGGCAGCCCGGTCCCGTCGCCGGCACGCCAGTGCCCCACCGCGCACTGGCACGTCCGGTCCTCGCTGGCGGACGGCACGTTGTAGTTCACCGTCGACGGGCCCGCGCACAGGGCGTGCGGCAGGCAGCGCACAGCCGCCGCCGCCGCCGCGAATGCATCCCCGGCACACGGCGTACACGCGGACTGGCCGGGCAGGTCCTGATACTGCCCAACCGGGCAAGGGGTTTGCGCAGACGACCCCGTGTCGGGGACGTAGTGCCCCACGTCTGCTGACGTGCAGGACGTGGAGGCTGTCTGCGCGGAATACGTGCCGCTCGGGCACGGCGTCGGCTCTGTTTGCGCAGACTCGCTGACATAATAGCCAACATTCGCCGCAGAGCACAGCTGCTGTGCGTCGCCGGCCGTCAAGCCACTCGCGCCGTCTTCGCGATAGTACCCGGCTTTGCACTGGCACGTTCGATCTGCATCCGCGTTGCTTTGCTCGCTTTTCTGCGAGGTTTCGTCGCAGGCTGTTTTGTCGACGCAGCCTGCCGTGCTGCCCGCCAGTCGGAACTTGCCGGCTGCGCAAACTTCACACGAAGTCTGCGTGTTCCCCTGTTGGAGCCCCCCACTGCACAATGTGCATACTCTGTTTGCACCGCCGGTGAAACCTCTCGTTGGTGTCGTGGGAGTGTAGGTACTTGTTGTAGAAGAACCTGCACCAAACCAGCCGACCGAACCTGTGTTGCACGCAGACGATCGGTAGTAGGCAACTCCGCAATCCCCACCGCACTGGGCGCAGGAATAGGTTATGGTATATAAGATTTCATACTCCTCCGATAACCCCGAAGGAGTGGCTGTCCTCAAAGCGTAATAGCCTGTCTGGCACTGGTAAAAGCAGTAGTTGTCCTTGTAGATCATTGGGTGTTGTACACCGTTCGTGCTTCCCCAATTATGATCCCCCTCAGGATAGTCTGGGTCATTCCTGTCATACTGTTCTTGTGGGACCCTGTGATCCGCATTGGCCATGTCCGCGCACACGCGGCATCCATAGCACCCGTCGTCGGTCGTAGTTGCGGCGGTGAAACGAGACGGGTTTTGTGGACATTGCAAGTTGCCCCAATACGTCCGGTGTTTGATGCATTGGAAGTCGTCACACCCCTCGTTGCAGAGAGTACCTGCATTGTTCAGAGTGTCGGTATTTCTCCCGGGGTTCTCTGTCATATCATATTGCAGTCCATACCAGAACCCCCAGGAAGAGTCTAATCCCGCAGGCGGACTCGCGTGATCTGTGTCGTAGGCGGCGTGCGCCCCAAGCGGCCCGGGGCGCTGCCGGCCGCCCGGGCTCAGTAAGAAGACCCCGAGCAGCAGCGCGCGCGCGTGGTGTGCGGAAACGCGGGGGGCGCGGAGGCGCGCGCTGGCTGGCATCGGTCGCGCGTGACATGCAGGCATTTATACTTGCTCAGCGGCCCTGCGCCCATCCGCGCCCCCGTGGCCGCTAGCTTCGCCCCGGCCGTCGGCGTCCGCAGCTCGCGGGTCTCAGGTCTGCTCGCCAGCACCCTCGAGGTCGCGCCGGGAAGAGGCGGGAGTCGTTGTGTCATCGAGTCGGGTGGAGATGCACGCCCGCGTCGGGCACGCCGTGCACGTCGTCCGATTGCCCGGCGTGTCCTGGTAGCTGCTGTAGCTGCACGGGTGGCACCGCAGGCCGACCATCCGGTCGGCCGTCTCGGTGTACATCTCGGCCCAGCGCGACGCGTTCAGCGTGTCGGCGTCGGCAAACGCCCCGCGCATGCACATGCAGTACGAGTGCCCCACAAAGCCGCCCTGCTTGTCCGGGTACAGGTGGTCCGCCGGGTGCGCGCTCTCCGTCTCTGCCACGGCGTTGGCGGGGCACGCGTAGCACTGCGACGACCCTGCAAAGTACGTGACCGCGTTCGGCGCGATGCTCACGTCCGGGTACGACGCAGAGTAGTTCTCGTCCGGCGCGCCGGGCTCCCCGTACCCGCGGCAGTACAGGCAGTCGGGCTGCCCGCCCAGGTACTGGAACTTCCCCGGCTCGCAGCTCGAGCACCGCACGTGCCCGGCGTCCGGCGCATACGACCCGGGCTCGCAGTGCAGGCACAGCGGCTGGCCCGCCTCGGGTTGGAACTGCCCCTCCGGACAGGGCGTCGCGACCCCCGCGCCCGGCGCGCTGACATAGCTCCCGGCGGGCGCGGCAGCGCACGTCTCCGCCCGCAGTAAGTACCTAAACGCATCAAGAGACTCGGTGCCTGCAAACGTCTCGTCCGCAGACCCGGACAGCCCGGTGCCCCCGCCCGCGCGCCAGTACCCCTCCACGCACTCGCAGGTCTGGTCCGTCACGGCGGTGGGGACGTTGTCGGCCTGCGTGAACGCGGCGGTGCACGTCGCGTGCGGCAGGCAGCGCACGCTGCCGGCCACAGCGGCAAACGTCTGTCCGTCGCAGGGCGTCTGCGTGCGGCTGCGCTGCTCCGGCACAAAGTGCCCTGGGTCGGCGTCCAGACAGGAGCTCTGCCTGGTCGACGGCTGGTACGTCCCGACAGCACAATCCGTCGCTGCCTCGTTGACAACCCCAGGGCAGTACGTCCCGGCCGGGCAGATTGTCCGCGAAGCAGACGCCCGAGTCGCCACAAAGAACCCATAACCGCTGGGCCTCGGGCTCCGGGCCCCCGTCGAGCTCTGGTAGTACCCCTTCTCCGTCTCGATGCACGAAGCCTGCGCCTCTTCGGGCTGGTACGTCCCGCGGGCGCACGGCGTGGCGGTCCACGCGCCCGTGGCGTCCACGTAGTACCCCGCGGCGGCCCGCGAGCACGACTCGCGGGGCAGCGAGTACGAGAAGGACGGCAGATAGTCCGTCGCCTCGAAGAACTGCGTCGCGTACCCCGACAGCGCGACTCCGCCGCCGTCCACGGTGGCGCGCCAGTGCCCCACCGCGCACTGGCACGTCGCGTCCGCCGTCGCATTCCCGGCCGTGTAGTCCACCGTCGAATCGGACGCGCACGACGCGTGCGGTAGGCAGCGCACGCTGCCGGCCACAGCGGCAAACGTCTGTCCGTCGCAGGGCGTCTGCGTGAGGCTGCGCTGCTCCGGCACAAAGTGCCCTGGTTTGGCGTCCACACAGGAGCTCTGCTTGGTCTCCGACTGGTACGTCCCGACAGCACAATCCGTCGCTGCCTCGTTGACAACCCCAGGGCAGTACGTCCCGGCCGGGCAGATTGTCCGCGAAGCAGACGCCCGAGTCGCCACAAAGAACCCATAACCGCTGGGCCTCGGGCTCTGGGCCCCCGTCGAGCTCTGGTAGTACCCCTTCTCCGTCTCGATGCACGCCGCCGCCCCCTCCGCGCCCTGGTACGTCCCCGCGGCGCACGGGCTGCACGAGGTCTGCGCCTCACCCGCTTGATAGCTCCCGGCCTCGCAGGGGTCACACGAGGTCTGTCCCGTCGAGGCCTGGTAGCTTCCCGCAACGCATTTAGCACACGCTTCTGTGTTCGAAAGATGGGTGGCTGATTCTGTGCGGGAGAACCCGACTTGGCACTTGCACGTCCTGTCCTGGGTCGTGCTGCCGGCAAAGTCAGTGACCTGCGTCGCGTCACACAGTTGCCACGCGGTTTGAGATGTCGCACCCTCTCCATCCACCCAAAAGCCCGTCGTCGTCGCTGCGGTGCAACTCTCGTACGAATGTACATGGGATCCTTGCGGGGCCAGCAGCTCAGAACCGTCGTCCGAATAGATTGCGCCATAAGCATAGTTCACATACCCCTGCAAGCTCGTCCCACCTTCGTCACGGTAGTACCCTTCGGCGCACTTGCAGGTCCGGTCGCTCGAGTTGGTGGCCGCCGCGTCAGTCGTCACTGATCTGTGGTCACAGTCGCTGTGGACCAGGCACCGGATGTTGCCGGTTCCCACAGCGTAAAACGTCCAGGTATTGTAGAACGCATCCTTGTCTGCACACAATTTGCACGAGCTCTGCCCTTCCTGGTCTTGATACTCGCCGGGGTCGCAAGGCGTCTGCGATGTTGCGCCCCCTGCGCTCACCTTGTGGCCGATCTCCGCTCGGTCGCACGAGGACTGTCCTGTATCTAGCTGGTACGTCCCGGCCGCGCAGGGGACACACGAGGTCTGCCCTGTCGAGTGCTGGTATGCTCCCGCATTACACGCAGTACAGGTATCCAATCTTGAAAGAGAAACGGCCAGAGTTGCACGGGAATACCCGGCTCGGCACTTGCAATCCCTGTTGCGGGTCGTGCTGCCGTAAAAGTCAGTGACTTGCGTCGCGTCGTCACACACTTGCCACGGAATACAACTGTCCTCCCCTGTTGAAGGCTGGTACTTTCCTGAGTCACATGGGGTACACGTCTGGGCTGTCAGCGTGTAGAGGTAGTCTTCAGTGTCGTGGATGGCAGGAAATGACAACACTGCTTCGCCGTTCAACCCTGAACCCCCCCCCGATCGAGAGTACCCTGCGTTGCACTTACAGGTGCGGTCTCTCGTGGCAGTAGGAGACACGTGGTTTGTCAGAGAGGCGTCGCTACAGGAGGCCCAGGGCAGGCACCGGACCTCGCCGGTGCCGGCAGCAAAAAAACCATTATCACAATCTTTGCACGAGGTCTGCTCTTTCTGGTTTTGGTACGTGCCAGAGGCGCAAGCCGTCTGCGATGTTGCGCCCTCTCCGCTCACCTTGTGGCCGATCTCCGCTAAGTCGCACGAGGTCTGTCCTGGATCTAACTGGTACGTCCCAGCCGCGCAGGGGGTGCACGAGGTCTGCCCTTCCGAGGCTTGATATGTCCCCGCTGGACACAGGCTGCATGAGCTTTCTCCTAACGAATCTGTAACTTCTTTGTAACCGGCTTTGCACTTGCACGTCCTGTCCTGGGTCGTGCTGCCGTGAAAGTCAGTGACTTGCGTCGTCGAGTCGCACTCTTGCCACTCAATACAACTGGTCTGCCCTTTCGAAGGCTGGTACTGTTCCGAGGGACATGCATCGCACGAGGTCTGTCCTTCTTCTGACTGGGAGCTCCCGGCCTCGCAGGGGGTGCACGAGGTCTGCCCTGTCAAGTCCTGGTATGCTCCCGCATTACACGCAGTACAGGTGGTCTTCCCTGTTAAAGATTGATACTTTCCTGAGTCACATGGGGTACACGTCTGGGCTCGCAGCACGTAGGAATACTCCTCCAAGATGTCGTGAATGGCGTCAAAATATTGCGCTGCATCGCCATCCAACTTCTCAGCTTTCGCCAATCGAGAGTACCCTGCTTTGCACTTACAGGTGCGGTCTTTCGTGGCAGTAGGAAGCTCGTCGTTTGTCAGAGTGGCGTCGTCACAGTTGGCCCAGGGCAGGCACCGGACCTCGCCGGTGCCGGCAGCAAAAAAACCATTATCACAATCTTTGCACGAGGTCTGCCCTTCCTGGTTTTGGTATGCTCCCGCATTACACGCAGTACAGGTATCCGATCTTGAAAGAGAAACGGCCAGAGTTGCACGGGAATACCCGGCTTTGCACTTGCACGTCCTGTCCTGGGTCGTGCTGCCGTCAGAGTCAGTGACTTGCGTCGTCGAGTGGCACTCTTGCCACTCAATACAACTGGTCTGCCCTTTCGAAGGCTGGTACTGTTCCGAGGGACATGCATTGCACGAGGTCCGTCCTCCACCTGACTGGTAGCTCCCGGCCTCGCAGGGGGTGCACGAGGTCTGCCCTGTCGAGTCCTGGTATGCTCCCGCATTACACGCAGTACAGGTGGTCCTCCCTGTTAAAGATTGATACTTTCCTGAGTCACATGGGGTACACTTCTGGGCTGACAGCACGTATTCATACGCCGGGGTGTTGTGGATAAGGAGAAAGTTTTCCGCTGCATCGCCGTTTAACCCTGAACCCCCCGCTGATCGAGAGTACCCTGCGTTGCACTTACAGGTGCGGTCTCTCGTGGCAGTAGGAGACACGTCGTTTGTCAGAGAGGCGTGGTCACAGTTGGCCCAGGGCAGGCACCGGACGTTGCCGGTGCCGGCGGCAAACGATTCACCCGGACACGATGTGCACGAGGTCTGCCCTTCCTGGTTTTGGTACGTGCCAGAGGCGCAAGCCGTCTGCGATGTTGCGCCCCCTCCGCCCACTTTGTGACCAATCGCCGCTGGGATGCACGAGGGCCGTCCTGGATCTGGCTGGTACGTCCCGGCCTCGCAGGGGTCACACGAGGTCTGCCCTGTCAAGGCTTGATATGTCCCCGCTGGACACTGGCTGCATGAGCTCTCTCCTGACGAATCTGTAACTTCTTTGTAACCGGCTTTGCACTCGCAGGGTATGTCGGTGGTAGCGCTGTCCCATATTGACACCCCTGTGAAGTAAATGCGCCTCACACCGGGGGCCATGCCAACGTACAACTGGTCGGTTCTTTCACTGGCCTGCAGTGCGAGTATTACCATGGCGTACTCGTCGTAAAAGTTTTGCTTGCTCACATCCACAAGACTCGTGGTGTCTTCCCAGTTGCCGCTGTCATAATTACCATTGTCAATTCGAACGTCCTGGTGGTACAAGGTTGTCCAGCTCCCGCCTAGGTTCCTCGCAAGCAGCACCCAGCTTCCCGGCGGTGGATTGACGGTGTTTGACTTCTCAATCACCATGGAGGCAACTTTGAACCTGTACGGCGCGCGTATGGAAACCCACTCCCCTTCAAATCCACCAAGTTCTATTCCCGGTTCCGGTATGAAGTTCCCAGAGTCGTCGTACCGGGCCTTATTGTGCCACCGAGAATACCGAGACGGTAAGTTGTCGTTGCACCCGAAAAACACGCACTCGGGCCGCGCATTCACGAGTGCAGCTACGTCCGAGCTGTCCAAAACAAACTCACCATTCATCAGCGGCTGGCCCGTGACCTGTGGGAACCGCCGCTCTTTCGGGGTCGCAAACTCGTAGTAGTCAAACCACCGCTCGTACAGTCGCCGCACGTCGTCTGCGTCGATCACCTTGGTAAAGTACATGAAATCACGCATGTGCCCCCGGAAGAGGTTGAAAAAACTGTCTTGGTTCACGGTTTTTTCGGCCCCGAGCACGAATACATAGTAAGATGGTTCGCTTCCCCCGCAATGATTTGCATAGTCGCTGATAGAGAATTTGACCGCGTCCACGTAGAACCCTAACTCCCCGGTCCCGCCGGTCCTCGTGAGCACAACCTGGTGCCAACTGTAGGGTTCGTTGAACTGTACACCACCAAAACGTCTCAAAGTTTTCCAACAGTCACGGTACTCTACCACCATGCCGCTATCCTGGAACGTGAGCGTCAGCTCCCCATTCTCCTGGTTCTGGTAAGGCGAGATGTGAAACACTACATCGTTTTTTGTTGCAGTCGTCTCCCACGCATTGCTTCGTTTGAACCATATATGAAACGAATGAGACGGTGTATTCGGCACCGTATGCACCACACAATCGGGGTCGGTGCTGACATAGCACCTTGGGGTGTTTCCAGGGGCGCCGAAGTCGACATACTCTGCCCCCGTGAATATCGCCGCCACCGTGGACGGCGCCCATTGACTGGCGAGGTGCGACACCTCCTCCTGGCTGAGAATACGATCGAAAACGTAGAACTCGTCCAGTTGCGTTGTTGAATACCAACTTCCGGCATACAACCCAGATTCGATAACAGTCTCATCGTATACCAGAGCATTTCCAAATCTCGACGACCGTGTGCCGTTGATGTAACAGTTGATTTCTCTGGCGTCGAAATCCATTGTTGCTGCAAAGTGCTGCCACTCCCCAACCTTCATTTGAATATCATGTGTCCAATAGGCGTTGGTTTGTCCATGACCAAATTCGAACTTAAGCACATTATAACTCGTGAACGAAATTCTTAATCCGTTACCTAAACCAGGAAGTATCAAGATTTGTTGCCAGCCAAAAACATGGTTCAAAGACGGCGCAGTGTAGCCGAACGGAACGCTGCTTCCAGTGGTACCTCCTGGAACTTGGGGCACAAACCAGAACGCGATACTGAACTTGGACGGTGTCCCGTAATGAAAAATGTTCCCGATATGCGTCACAGCGTTCGAAGAATGTACGTCAAGGTAGCTGAGCCGCACATTGGTGCCGGGCCCTACGCTGGTTGCCTTGATCTTGACCTTGAATTCCGTCTCAACCGTCAAAGCGTTTGATACGGTGATTCCGTAGTCAAACTTCCTCGTGCCGGTCTGCCCTTCACCGCTCAGCCGCGCACCAAGCAGCGTCCACTCGGTTTGCCCCACGGGGCGTGACCACAATTCCATACCGTTTGTGACCTCACCCGCGGCGTTCACAGAGACGGTGTTCGGCGAGGAACTCCACCCACCAGCGTAAATAACCCCTTTCCAGTTGACAGGAAACGTGCCTGGAATGTCGATTTCAAGGCGAACAGTACCGCTGCTTCCTGAATCGGGCTGCTGACCACAGCGCAAGTCGAGCACACGGTACTCGGTGTAGTACGTAAAGTCAAAAGAGTACACGGGGCAACTCAGGACAAACGTCAAGTGTGAAAATGAATTTTCGAATGCAGTTATGTCCGCAACCGTGGCCGCATCGAAGACCCGCGCATAGTAGTCGCGCTCCTGCCGCAGAGACCCGCCCCCTACCACCCACCTGCGATCGTCTACCACCTCCTTCAAGTTGCTTGTAGTGCTGTATGCGGCTATGGCCTCATGAATCGAGTGATCATATAAGTCGGTGTCGAACGGGATGTAGAGCCGCATGCCCTCGAGGTCGCTGGGGTCCTGCAATCCCGTGATCGTGGATGGCGCAACAAAGCGCGCGAAACTCCTTGGCACCTTGCTCGGGTCCGTCAAGGCGTGCCTTTGGTCGGACTCGCCTGAAATCGACCCCGTCATCGGCACGTACATCTCGACATCTGCAGCAAGATGCGCGAGGCTCGAAGAGCCCTGTGTCCCCATGGTTGGTCCCTCGCCCCAGTCCGGGTCTGTCCACTCTGGAAAGACCACCTCGGCATCGGATGCTCCGGCTGGAACTGTTCCAACCAGCTCCTTGTTACTCGAGCACGTGGGTGTCAGCGTCGCTGGTATAGGCGCAGACGACAACCACGGCGAGCAGTGTGCGGAGGCTGATTCGGAGAACCCGCCCACGCACTTGTGGCATCTCTGCGAGGCCGTCGT
>Ga0255756_1002669_pt1 | contig 18870 bp, 10 predicted proteins | sample 011ome_20_FD_179956 | JGI IMG/M metagenome (GOLD analysis project Ga0255756, IMG submission 179956) | Coastal salt marsh microbial communities from the Groves Creek Marsh, Skidaway Island, Georgia - 011509CT metaG (version 2) | ecosystem: Environmental > Aquatic > Marine > Intertidal zone > Salt...
TAGCAACGAAGGCTGGCGTGTGCGTGTTTCTGTGAAGAGTTGGAAGAAGTGTTGTTTTGTGCGATTCAGGGCTTTTCGATTATTTAGGGTTTGATTTCAATAGGAAAATTTAGGGTTTTGGTAAAATTTTCAAAAAACTCCGAAACAGCCAAACAACAACGAACCCGCACAAAGAAAAAAGATGGACGAAGACGACGCGAACAACAAGAAGAGCAACGACGTCGTCGTCGAGCGAACGCTCGCGAAGCTCCGACTTCGACGAGACGAGGCGAGAAACAACAAGCACGGCTTGCGCTCTTCCGCGTTATTTTTCGCGGAGAATTGTCTCGTCATGAGCAGCGCTTTAGCGGTATCGTCGTCGTCGTCGTCGAAAACAGAGCAAGACGAAGACGCGAAGAAGGAAACGTTGGAAGCGATGAAGAAATCGGACGCGTACGCGTTCGCCTCGATCCTCCACGAGGACGGGCAACACGTGCGAGCGATGGAAATCATGAAGAAAGAGAGAGAGTATTTAGAGGCGTTCGGGGAGATGAGCGTGTTAGCGAGCCGGTGCTTGTATAAATCTCGCAAGTTTGACGAGTGTTTGAAGATGTGCGAGTTGGATGGGCTGGTGGATTTCGGGTCCTCCGGGGCGTCGAATCACGCGTTCGTGGGAGACGTGGTCGGCGCGAATCACGTCGGGACGCCGTCGGTGTATAACAACAACAGCGCGGGAGGCGACGACGGGGATACCGTGGCGATGAAACAAAACGACGGATTGGACCAGTTGCGAGCGGTATCGGCGCACATTCGAGGTAGAGTGCACGACCAGTTGGACGCTCGAAACGCGAGCGCGAGATGGTTTCAAATATCTCTCATTTTAGATCCGATGTTGTACGACAGTTACGAGGCTTTGACGAAATCGCACGCGCTGCCGATGAAAAAAGAGAAAGAGGTGGTGCAGAATTTACGGTTCGAAGAGGGCGACGAGTGGATGCGAGCGATGTACGACGCGATGGCGGGACGGTTCGAGGAGGATGATTTTGGCGCCGCGTTGAGAGATTCTACAAACGCTACTTCTGCGAGAGTAAGAGGAGTGAGAGATAGGCAAAAGACTCCGGTGAAAGGAAGTCCCTCAAAAACACTTTCGCCGTCTAGGAGAAGTCCGAGGAAGAAGACGCAGATGCAATCGCAACAATACGATCACTCGACGCCGGTGTCGGGAGTAGCGACGAGGTCGACGACGACGACCTCCTCTTCGTCGTCGCCGGAGCTCGAAATCTTGCGCGACGCGCCGTTTTTGCGCGCGAAACGTGCTGAATGGCTTTACAACAGAGGTGAAACGCGCAAATGTTACGAAGAGATGCAAAGAATAGCCGCTAAATCGTCCGCGCCGTCGAGATACGACGTTGAATCATTGCCTGCATACCTCGCCTCGGCGGTGGACTTGAAAAAATCGAACGATTTGTACAAGATTGCGCACGATTTAACCGCCTTATATCCCAAGCACGCGATTTCTTGGTACGCTGTCGGGTGTTATTATCTCGTTGCGAAACGATTCGACGACGCGAGACGGTATTTCGGGAAATCAACGGTTGCGGATCAAGCGTTCGCACCGGCGTGGATCGCGTTTGGCCACGCTTTCGCCATGCAGGACGAATCCGACCAAGCCGTCGCGGCGTATCGAACCGCCTCGAGACTGTTTCCAGGCATGCACGTGCCTGTTTTGTGTGCCGGGATGGAATACAGCCGAGGTTCGAACAACGCTTCCTTCGCGCGAAGCTTTTTCGAAAAAGCGGCGGAGTTGAATCCGAAGGATGCGTTGGTCCAGAACGAGCTGGGCGTTTCCGCGTACAAACGTAAAGAGTATTTAGAAGCCGAACAGTTCTTGAGAGATGCGTTATGGTTAGCCACGGGAGGAGGTTCTAGTACGAGCATCAGCACGAGTCCGTCGCCTCAACACGCCATGATCAAATCGGAAGAACACGACGTTGTCGCGTTAGCCTCTCGGTTGAGCTCGCAAAAGCTGGAACGATGGGAACCGTGCGTCGTGAATTTAGCGCACTGCTTGCGAAAATTGAAGCGATTCGAAGAGTCCATCGCGTGTTACGAACAAGCCATCGCGTTGCGGCCGAACATTTCGTCCACACACAGCGCGCTAGGTTTCGCATACCAAATGAAGGCGGATTTTATAGACGTGACGAGTTTAGAAAACGCCGTGGCGAGTTACCACAAAGCGTTGGGTTTGAATCCGTCGTGCGAGTTCTCTCAAGAGATGTTAGAGTTGTGTTTGATTGATATTGCTGCGGTAAAGTTACCTCGACACGTGCCAGGGCACGATGAGTACGACGATAACCCGATCGATTTGAGGGATTTAGACAACGAGGACGGAGGATTCGAAATGTACGACCAAGACGACGAGGAGATGGAGGATTGAAAAGAAAGTATCGAGACGTACAAAGGCGGCAAGAGAGCAGGAGCAGAAGCAGTAGTAGCACAACGCAGTATTTAGAATTAGCAGTTAATCAGTGAATAACGTATAGGTTTTATATTAGTACCAGTAGTATTAATTTTCTCTCTCCTTTTTTCTCTGAGTGTTCCCGAAACCCCCAACACACACTACTATCTCACCTCACCAGTCGTTCTTGTCGTCCTCGCAAATCGCGTGAGAAAATTATTAGATCATTTCAATCCACATTCTCTTCAACAACGGCGCCATGACTAAAGCGATGACGCTCATCAACTTAATCAAGATGTTCAAACTTGGTCCACTGGTGTCTTTGAACGGATCACCAACCGTATCACCAACTACCGCCGCTTTGTGGCACTCCGAGCCTTTCCCGCCGTGCGCGCCAGCCTCGACGTACTTTTTGCAGTTATCCCACGCGCCACCGGCGTTGGCCATCATGATCGCCATCGTCGATCCAGAGACGATACTGCCCGTCAAAACGCCCGCGAGTGCTTCCGGGCCCATAAAAATACCAACCACGATTGGCACAATCACCGCCATCACGCCCGGGGCGACCATTTCTTTCAAACTCGCTCTCGTCGCGATGTCGACGCACGCCGCGTAATCCGGTTTCACTAAACCTTCCAAGATACCGTTGCGGAACTGTCTTCGAACTTCTTCGATGATTGACCCCGCGGATCGACCGACCGCTAACATGGTAAACCCAGAAAATATAAACGGCAAGACCCCGCCGATTAACAAACCCGGCATGACTTTCGAGTTGGCGATGATATCGACCGACAAATCCGTGCCTTTCACCGAAACGGCTTTTTGAAACGCCGTCAACAACGCCAAAGAAGTCAACACCGCGGATCCAATGGCAAAACCTTTGCCAGTTGCCGCGGTGGTGTTTCCTAAACCATCTAAAGCGTCCGTTCGGTCTCTGATTTCAGGCGGCATCTCCGCCATTTCAGCGATGCCGCCGGCGTTATCCGCCACCGGTCCGTACGCGTCGGTGGCTAACGTGACGCCCAACGTGGACAACATCCCAACCGCAGCAATCGCGACACCAAACACGCCCGTCAAAGTCATCGAAATAACAATCGCAACCACAATAATCACAATAGGCGGCGCCGTGGAAAACATACCGACGGCCAAACCTTGAATCATAACCGTAGCCGGTCCGGTTTCCGCAGCCGCGGCGATACTTCTCGTCGGCCAAAACGCGTGCGACGTGGAATATTCCGTCGCCGCTCCAATCATGACACCAGCCAACAACCCAGTCAAAACCGTGAAGTACACCTTCAACGGCGCTGCGATCCCAATCGCCGGAATCACAAACCCGCAGAACATCAACACGCACAAACTCGCAGAAATTGTCCCGTTGCGCATAGCCGTCAACAACTGCTCTTGGCTCGCGCCTTCTTGCGTTCTCACGAACAACGTTCCAATAATCGCGCAGAAAATACCTCCGCCGGCGATATAAAACGGTAACGCCACCCCTCGTTGCCCGTGGACTTCTAATCCTAACGTTGCCGCGGCGATAATCGACCCGACGTACGATTCAAACAGATCCGCGCCCATACCGGCGACGTCCCCGACGTTATCCCCGACGTTATCCGCAATCGTGGCCGGGTTTCTGGGATCATCCTCCGGAATCCCCGCTTCCACTTTACCAACTAAATCCGCCCCAACATCCGCGGCTTTCGTATAAATTCCCCCGCCAACTCTCGCAAACAACGCGATTGAACTCGCGCCGAACCCAAACCCGGCCAAAGTCGTCAACGCCTCTTCCGCGCTATTCTGCGTGTATTCGAAGAAAATAAACGCCACGGCTAAACCCAAAATACCAAACGAAACCACCAACATCCCCATGACTGTCCCGGTGTTAAACGCTACGCGCAACGCCGGGTCCAATCCGTGCACCGCCGCAGCCGCCGTCCTCACGTTGCCTCGCACCGCGATGCTCATCCCCATCCACCCGGTCGCCGCGCTCAGACCGGCTCCAATCACGAAGCAAATCCCCGTGCTAAACGAAATACCAGCGCAGACGAACAAAAACGTCACGCCGCAAAACACCGACAACCATTTGTACTCCGTCGCGAGAAACGCTCTCGAGCCTTCTTGAATAGCCGAAGCGATCTCTTGCATCTTGCTGTTCCCAGCCGGTTGCGCGAGCACAGATTTCGCCAGCTGAATCGCGTACACCAACGCCGCCACCCCACTCACCGCGGCAAACGTGCACGCCCACGCCGCCACGTTTTCTTGCGGCATCAAAGACGACGAATATTCAATGTCTTGTTTCGAGCGCATCGATGCGATTTGGACGCACGACACTATCCCCCACGCGACGAAGAGGAGCGTCAAACCTTTCCCGGACTGCGTGACTTCTTTCGAGATGGTCTCCAACGCGTTCCCTTTCCCGATGACGCCGGAGTTCGAGGCGACCATCACCATGATGATGTGATTTCTTCTTCTTCTTCCTTTTTTATGCCGCGTTTATGCGTTTGTGTGTGTGTGTCAGAGGAAAGATTATCTCTCGCGCGTCTCTGCGGTCTTCCGGTGGTGGCGATAAATTTTTGGATTTCTCGAAGAAGAAAAAGTCGAACAACACACACACGCATAACATTTTTTGGTTTAGGGTTTAGGGTTTAAGAAAGAGTCGGAAAAAAAAAGTTCACAACACGAACGACAGACGAACACACGCACCACCTCTTCGTTCGAGTTTAGAAAAATGCCAACACCGAAAAGAGGGAAGAAAGGAGCGACGACGGCGGTTAAAGACGACGACGAAGAAGAAGAAAAAGAAGAAACGAACGCGTCGCTGTCTCTGAAACAACCACCGCCGCCGCCGGCGCGCGTGGTGACGACGATCACGGAGAAAAACGCGACGCACACAAAGTTCATCTCTCCGAATTCAACGCCGAAGAAGAAGACGACGAGAACGACAACGACGACGACGACGGGAGAAGAAGGAGGAAGAAGCGAGACGCCGGAACCGGTGCCGTTTGTGAACGAGGACGATGAAATCGAAGAGGAGAAGATGGAAGAGGAGGAGCCGGTGACGACGACGTCAAACGATGGAGGTCAAACACCGGCAGAAAACGTTCAAATCCACGCGAAGTTAGTTGAAATGTTGAAACATCAGATGAAAGTGGGGCAAGCGTCGGGCGTTCCCGGGAAGGACGTGCCGGTGGATTTAATCGCGAAAGCGTTCGTGGCGTTAGGGAAAGCGATCGGAAGCGAGGAGAATGAAGATGTCGTGCTCGCGCATCGGAAAAACTTGGAAAGAGAGATTGCAAAGTACGAGCAAGACGTGGTGAGGAAGTTGAAACACGCGGAACGGGCGCGCGAGAGAGAAGACGCGTCGTACGAGAAAGAGTTGGTTCGTTTGGAGAAGAAATTCAAAGACGCGGAAGAAGAGGTGAAAAAGTTGAAACTAGAGGTGAAAGCGCTGAGAGAAGACGGGAAATCAGAAGAGCGACGAGAAAAAGTGAGAGCTGAGATTATCCAATTGCCGGAGAAGAAAGTCTCCGAGCGGACGCTTCGAGCGCTCGAGGAGGAAATAGCGAGGCTCGAAAAAGAGAGCGAAGAGGAGGAAAAAGAAACGAACGACGCGTTAGAAGGTTTACAAAACGCGCTCGCGAGCATCACGAAACTCCCGGGCGAAGAGTATGTCACAGAGCACCAACAACAACAGCAACAACAGCAGCAGCAACAACAACAGCAAAAGGAAGAAGACGACCCGCCGACCGACGCCAAAAACGCGCCGCAACCGATGCTCATCCAAGACGCCGCCGAGGACGGCGAAATAGTCTAGCGAAATAGTAGTCTAGCGATACATATACACGTAGTAGTAGTGAGAACGCGGCGTTGACGTTTTGCGTCTTTTTGTTGTAAAAATGTCGCAGCGGGCAAAAAAAGCGTTTTAAAATCCATGTAGCGACACACACCACCACTGTTTTGAAAGCGAGCCGGCTGCTTTTTTGCGACCTTGAGGGAATAACACATTTACCCTCTGCCAGAGCTCGCCTTTTTGGGGACAAAAATCTGCATATTTTATTATTCTTTATTTAGTGAAGATGAAGGTTCGGAAATGGATGGTCGTGAAGCTCTCAATTTTGAGAGCTCGAGTGAGCAGCCACCCCAAAAAAAACAAAAGGAAAAATCCAATCGGCGCGTCGTCGTCGTTCGATATAATCTTTACGCACTCTATATATATATAAAAGAAGCACATCTGTTATATATATAAGTGAGAGAAACGCGCGAGCGAGAGAGAGAGAGAGAGAGTAGTAGTGCTAGCGCTTTCTTTTTTCCCCTTTTTACTCGAGAGAAGAGGAGAAGAAGGAACGCACTACTCTTTTGCTTTTTGCGAGCGAGAGAGAGATAAAAAGTTTTCCTTCTCTGGGTGATGCCATTGCAAGGAGGCACGGCTACAAACTCTTTAGTCTTGGAAGAAATCATGGGGTCTTTACTCGTCATCACGCCGGCGATTTTCGGCTTAATCTTTGCGTTTTTCATGTACAAGAAGATCAACAGAATTCAGTTGTACAGAGCGACGAGAGGGCAAGACGACGACGACTTGTTGATGCGACGAATGGAATCGGTCGATGAACTCGAATCTGGCGCGAATGGTGGAGATCAATATCGCAAGTTGAGGCAGATTTACCGGGATATTCAAGAAGGGGCGAAAGCGTTCTTAGCCGCTGAATATCGCATGTGCGTGTATTTCTTAGCTGCCATGGGCGTGTTCATTTCCATTTTTGTCTCCAGAACGGACGATGGATGGGACTTCAAAGTTGGCTCCCTCACCGCGTTCGCGTTTGTGGTCGGCGGCATCACGAGTATGGTTTCTGGCTACATCGGCATGATGATCGCGGTCTTCTCCAACGCCCGATGCACGATGAGTGCGGCGAAGGAAAGCAACAGCGAAGCTTGGAAAGAATCGTTCAACTGCGCCTTTAGAGGTGGCGCAGTCATGGGTTTTGCATTATCCGGTTTGGGCTTGTTGGTGATGTACTTCATCATGATTTGCTACTCCGGCGCGTTTAGCATCTCAGGCGGCGAAGCGGTTAAACTCTTCGAGTGCATCGCCGGCTTTGGTTTGGGTGGATCATCTATTGCCATGTTCGGAAGAGTTGGTGGTGGTATTTACACCAAAGCTGCGGATGTTGGCGCGGATTTAGCCGGGAAAGTTGTCGCGGGTATCCCCGAGGACGATCCCAGAAACCCAGCGACGATTGCCGATAACGTCGGCGATAACGTCGGTGATGTTGCCGGTATGGGTTCTGATTTGTTCGGATCTTTCGCGGAAGCGACTTGCGCTGCTTTAGTCATCGGCGCAGAATCTGTGGATTTAGTTTCCGCTGGTTGGGACACGTTGATGTTTCCGTTGTACATCTCGTCCATCGGCATCTTGGCGTGCGCGGCGGTTTCTTTCATCGCTACGGATTTAGACCCGGTTAAAAACGAAGCGAGCGTGGAACAAGTGTTGAAGAAACAGTTGACATTTTCCACGTTTGCGATGACGATGTGCGTGTACCCGTTATGCCGCATTTTCATGCCGCAAGAGTTTTACTTGGGTGGCAGAACCTTTGCCGTGGCGTGCGTGGATGGCGTCGTCTCCTCCAAGTGCGTCACGAACGGCCCGCACGCCGCGTTTGCGTGCATTGTCGCCGGTCTTTGGGGTGGTTTGATCATTGGCTTTGTCACTGAATACTACACCTCGCACTCGTACGCTCCTGTGAGAGAAGTCGCGAGATCGACGGAAACCGGTGCCGCGACGAACATCATCTACGGCTTGGCGTTGGGCTACAAATCGTGCGTGATTCCAATCTCCATGCTCGCGTTTTGCGTGTTCATCGCCTTTTCCATGGCGGACATGTTTGGCGTTGCGTTGTGTGCGTTGGGTATGTTGGGTACGTTGCCAACCTGCTTGGCTATTGACGTGTACGGTCCGATTTGCGACAACGCCGGCGGCATTGCCGAAATGGCGGAACTTCCGGAATCTGTCCGAGACAAGACGGACGCGTTAGATGCGGCCGGTAACACGACCGCGGCGATCGGTAAGGGTTTTGCCATCGGCTCCGCGTCGTTAGTGTCGTTGGCGTTGACGGCGGCATTTGTCACGCGATCGAAAGTTCTCGAAAACGGCGTCAACATGCTCAACCCGGTTGTCTTTGCGTTCTTGCTCATCGGAAGTATGCTTCCGTATTGGTTCTCTGCGATGACCATGAAGTCGGTCGGTATTGCCGCCATGGAGATGGTGAAGGAAGTGAAGAGACAATTTGACACCATCCCGGGATTACTCGAAGGTACTCCAGGTCACGCGCCGCCGGATCACGCCAGGTGCATCAAAATCTCCACGGACGCGAGTTTGAGAGAAATGGTCCCGCCGGCGTGCCTCGTCATGGCTGCGCCCATCATCACGGGTACCTTGTTCGGCGTCGAAGCCGTCGTCGGTTTGCTCGCCGGTGGGTTAGCCTCCGGTGTGCAACTCGCCATCTCCGCTTCAAACACGGGCGGTGCCTGGGATAACGCCAAGAAGTACGTCGAAAAAGGTGGCTTGTACATTGACGTGCCGAAGCGCTCACGCGCGAGAGACGATCCAGAGGACGGACCGTATACGGGGGAGATTTTGAGGAACATGGATGGATCTATGATTATGATTTCGGAGAGACAAAAGAAAGGCTCGGAGTGCCACAAAGCCGCGGTTGTTGGCGATACCGTCGGCGATCCGTTGAAGGATACCAGTGGACCAGCGTTGAACATTTTGATGAAGTTGATGGCAATTTTGAGTCTCGTGTTTTGCGACTTTTTCATGTCCGTCAACAACGGTACCGGATGGTTTGCGATTCCGAGAGCGACGATTGGAGCCGCTTCGGGATTCTAATTGAAGTGGAAAGTGAATAATAAGGATAACAGTAAGAGAGGGAGAGAGAGAGAGAATATTAATATAATTAAATTTAACTACAGAATGTCTATTCAAAACGCTCTATTTCAATTCGATGTCTTCTCCAGAAATTTTGAACTCATCCGGACGCATTTTCACGAAGTCCTTGAACTTCATCCCTATTGACTGAGGCTTCTTGACTTTCCCGGCCAACGCGGCCATCTTCGTTTTCCCGTGCGCCTTCAAGTACTTGATTAAATCAATGGTATATTGCTCGGCGTTTTTCTTTGACGCCGTTTGCGGCGTTTTTTCCTCTTTCTCCTCTTCCGAAGATGAAGAAGACGAGCTGCTACCACTGTCGCTGCCGCTGCTGCTGCTACTACTACTACTGCTAGAAGACTCATCTCCTTCCTCCTCTTCGTCTTCTGACGACGATGAAGATTCATCAGATGACGCTTCTTTCTTTGGTTTTTCCAAGAGTTCTTTTCGCGTAGAAGCCGGCGATTTTACTTTTTTCTGTCCGGTGCCTTTGATCGGTTCTTCTGATTCCGACTCGGACGATTCGTCGTCCGAGTCGTCAGACTCAGATTCAGATTCGCTTTTCTCCTCTGCTTTTCTCTTTTTCGATGCGGCGCTCCCTGGAGTCGCCGCTGGTTTCTTTGCCGTGCCTTGAATGTCCTCTTCTTCTGAATCTGATTCTTCTTCCGATTCGGATGAAACCGGATCTGCAAACTCTTTCTTGAGTTGCGTCTCGATTTTCTTCTTGAGTTCTTCGTCTCCTTCCTCGTCGTCGTCGGATTCGGATTCGGATTCAGATTCTGAAGAGGAGGAGGAAGAAGAAGATGCATCATCATCGTCGTCATCATCATCATCATCATCGTCATCATCATCATCATCATCGTCGTCATCGCTACCTTCAGATTCCGAAGAGGATTCACCAAGCATCTCTTCATCGGTAATTTTTGCCAACGCTTCGTCAAACATTCTTTCCTCTTCCGAATCGCTTTGAAAAAGCTCGGCATCTTTCGGTAAATTCTTTGGATCGAATCGCTCGTCGTATTCGTAATCCCCGTCTGAATCCGAGGATTCATTGTCATCATCATCATCATCATCTTCTTCTTCTTCTTCTTCTTCTTCGCTATCATCCTCTTCGCTATCATCCTCTTCGTCTTCGTGCTCCGCCGCTTCTTCGGCTAACTTTTCAATCTCGTCGTCGCTCATCTCCACGAAGTCTTCGTCTCCATCGCTCAAATCCTCGTCGTCCGTCTCTTCGTCTTCGCTCGCGAAATCCGCGTCGTCTTCCTCGCTATCGCTCGACGACGTGTCCATCATCGCTCTCTCCGCCGCCATATCTTCAAACATCTCGTCCTCCATCTCCTCGTCTTCGTACTCCTCCATCTCTCTCTCGATGTTCCCTCTCACGCGTCCGTCCATTCGCCAACCAGTCACGTGCGCATCCACGTTCCCGCTGTTCTTCATGATGAACGTATCCGAAAGCACCACATCCAACGAAAACTGTTCCGTTTTGCCTCTTCGCAACGTCGCCAGGAAAATCTCCTTCGCGCCGTTCACGCCGACGTCTTCGACGACCGAAAGAATCGCGTGCGGATTTTTTTTCGCATCGTTTTTCTTCTCGTCGTCCTCGACGTCTCCTAACGCCACCAAGGATAAACTCACGTGTTCCTCGTCTTCTTCGTCGATGTCCACGCGGACGGATTGGCCGGCTTTGATGATCGTGCCCCAAAATTCGAGTTGTTCCGACGTCGCCATGTTGTCTGATATCCGTGCTTTCTTATGCGCTTCTTTCTTTGTCGGCGATTACGAGCGACACCAGCCGCCGGCTTCTTTTTTTTTTCTTTTGAAAAGTATTTGTTTAGGGTTACAAAATAAAACCCTAAACAAAAAAAGGAACCGAGCAAAACCGCGGCCTCTTTTGCTCGAATGCGACACAAAAAGAAGAGAGAGAGAAAGAACACCCGCGCGGACCGCGCGCGAGACGACACAAGCAAGTATCATGGGTTTATTGTTCGGTAAAAACAAGAACGCGTCGTCGTCGTCGTCGATGAATAAGAACGTAAAACCGGAGAACATCGTCAACGAACACTCCGGTTTACTCTTAAACCGAGACCAGAGACCAACCGGAGGGAGAATGGAGTACGTGGACTTTCAACAGAAGAAAAAAGTCGACGCGGGTCCCACGCGGTTTACGAGAGTTGGGAACTTTGTCCTGCATCATAAAGGGGACAGTTCTCCTTCTCATCCTGGTGGTGGTTTCGCGGAGCACGCGAACGAGGAAGAGCGGAGAGCGGCAGCTCGGAGACAGCAGGATGGGTATCGCTTTTCGACGATTGGGAGTTCGATGAGTTCGGCGATGCGAGCGACCGCGGTGGTGATGCTGAGTTTGTGCTTCTTCGTGGCGGTAGCCGCCGGCGGGACGAAATACGTGCTGCACAGTGCTTCTCATCGCGACGACGCGGTGGGTAAACAAAACGCGATGACAACATTTACGAATAGTGATGATAGTTCGAGCGGCAGAGTTGGTCGCTCGGAGAGTAGCAGTAACGCGTACGCCGCTTCTTCGCCTTTTCGATACTCCTCTTCGAAATCGTCGAGCGTTTTGAACGACGCGTTGATTGGTTTGCGAGAAGAGCCTTTCATAGACGCCAACGAGAAGTCGATCGCGAGCGAAGGAGTGTCGCTGGACGGATGGTTTCACATTTCGGCGTCTTTATTTGTACCTTCTTCTCCTCCTTCGACGGAGAGTAGCGGCGGTAGTAGTAGTAGTGGTAGTGGTAGCAGTAGCAGTAGCAGTAGCGGTAACGCATACGATAGAAAAGCGTACGTGTTCCCACCGGCGTTGTCGAAACCAGATAAGAACTTTGGGTGGATCTCTGAGGGTGACTTGGGCGCCAAACTCGTCTCGCAAAAAGGCGAGAACGTCGCCAGAGCAGCCTTCACCGCGCACAGACGAACGTTTATCACAGACAGTGACTTGACGGCGATAAAACGCTCCGGTTTAACGCACGTTCGCGTCCCGATAACGTGGGCGATGTTTGCCGAGGACGAGGAGTTTGAGCGAGGCGAAGAACTCGTTGTCGTCGATCCGATATATCGAGATCGAATGTTCATTCAAGCTTCGAGAGAAGATTTGCGGGAAATGGTGAAGAAAGTGAAGAAGAACGATTTACGAGTCGTGTTAGCGCTGAAAGGGATGCCGGGTGGCGCGAGCAATGACGAAGGCGACGGCACGTGGCCACACGAAGCGTCGTTCTTTAGAGAATTTTCAAAAGTTTTAAGCGCCGAGGAAATGGAGGAGAGTGGTAATAATAGCGGAGAGGAAATCAACAAAAACGCCAACAGAAAGTTGTTGTTCGGTGGCGCGTCTTCGTCTACGAAATCGAGTGGCGGCGACGGCGGGAATAAGAAACTCAACAAGGCGAGAACAGTCGCGAAGGCTGGCGAGATGGCGACGGCGAATTTCCTGAACTGGCTCGCCAATCTCGACGACGATTTGAAATCCACCGTCGTTGGCGTGTCTTTAATCGATGCACCAACCGCGAAAGATCCAAAACAAAGAGCGGCGGCGTTGACGTGGCTGGAACGAACATCGCAAATGTACCGCGATATTATCGTTGATCCAATCGTACAAGCGCGCGCGATCAATAACGGCGGCACGAAGAACAGCAACAAAAAGGAACAGAAAGGTGGTGAAGAAACCTCTTTGCCGTTCTTACACGTAACCATGTCGCCGACGATGGGTATCGACGTCGACGAAATGGCAAAATGGATGCGAAAAACGTTCACGACGGACGAACGCTCGATGTGGGCGGCTTTGGATGTGCAACACGCGTTTCCTAGAGGCGTCGGCGCGTGCGTTGGCGGCGCATCTCGAGGATGCGCGTTTAGTTGCAGCGATTCCGTGGAACAAGTCGCCCGATCCATAGGCGACGCGAGCGACAGTTTCGCGAGAGAGTTGAGATCTGCGGCGAGCGAGCACGGCGTCCCGCACGTCGCCGTGAGTGAATGGTCCTTGAGCGCGGACGAGGAAGGTCAATGTCCAAACGCCGGTCAGTTTTTGGACGCGGCATTTGCGCAGCAAGTGCGAGCGCACAGAGCGTCGAACGTTCGTGGGTACTTTTGGCGATGGAAAAGTGCGTACGACAATATCGCAAACGAAAACGAGTCCATGTCCAGTCAAATGGGTCGAAAGAAACAAGCGAGCTCGAACTCTTTGAGAGAATATTTATCTAATCGAGGAGGTAAGTCTGGCATCGTCGGCGATACCGTCAACGACAGTAATAGTGGCGGAAAAGTGTCCACTGCAGGTTGGATGGACGAAGGCGGCATCGCGCGCGACGATAAGTTCGATCGGTTCAAACCGAAAGATAAATCGATTCCTTACGATTACAAAACGCCGGATGAATTTGACGAAGAGATGCAAATGAATACCGTCGCGGAAGATTGGTCCACTCGAATGACCAATGCCATCGCCGAAGCGAAAGGCACCGGGAGCTCGAACATCATGGATTTACTCGCCGAGGAAGACGAAGGATTAGGCACGAGCGAAAAAGACATCGAGAAGGCGCTGCTGAACCCAGATGCAGACGCTTCTGTGAAAACTCTCAAAGGTTTTGAGTCTGAATCCGAGAAACGGAAGCAGCTCATCGACTCTATGAAAGCGTTTGGAGAATCTGCATCCCGATTCGAAAGTTTAACGAATAAAAAAGACGGAGAGTCTGTGGTGGACGAAAACGATGAGATTTTCAACGAAAACGGCGACGCGTTGAAACGCTCCATGAATCCGTTCGCGAAACCGTCGAAGCTCATCGAAAATGAATTTGCCTCGGATAGCTATTCCGGCGATGAGGATTTGATTAACCCAGACTTCCGCGCGAAGAAAGACTTGGGTTTGAACGAACTCATCGACGGCGATGGTGGATTACAAAAACTGGACGAAGAACTTCAAGAGTCCATCGTCGACGGGTTAGCGCAAGATGCCAACTACCAACTCCGCAACGCAGCTGCAAAACTCATCAATACCGATTCGACGACTTTAGCGACCGACGACGATGAGTTTAATCGTTTGTTGACTGAATCCGAAACGCCGGTCATGTCCATGCCGAAGTCTCAGGAAGAACGCGAGGCGGAGTTACTGTCCAAGAAGTGGGACTCGTTTCCCGAGAAGGACGGCAAAACGCCTGCGTTGACGATTGTAGAGGACGGGTTTGATCCGTTATCTATGAGTAACGATAAGAAACTGGATCAAGTCATCGGAGACGAGGCGAAAGATCGAGACGTCGCAGAGGTGACGAAGAAAGTTGAAGAGCGCGCCACCGCCGCCGCCAAAGGCGCGGAATTGGAAAAGACCATCGAGAAGAATTTGGCCAACATGAGCAAAGAAGATTTATTGAAACTCGCGGAACAAGCAAAGCTTGGAAAAATTACACTCGCAAACTTAGCGCGACGGTAAAGAAATATCACATGTATAGATTGTAAAAACAGATTGTATACCTTACTGTGCTTAATGATGATAAATACTTTGCTTTGCTTTTTTTCTTCTACGTACATACAATTCATCGCGTGCGCAAGCGAACTAAAAATCTACGAACAGACTAAACTTCTCTCTTTCTCTCTCTCTCTCTCTCTCTCTCTCTCTCTCTACGGTACATCTACATGCATACTAATATCTCGCCCCACTCAAGACCTCTACGTTCGCGTTTACCCTTTCCATAACGCTCGGTGGCATGTTCACAAACATTTCCACTCCGTTCTCCCCTGCCGGCATGCCAGGTTCAGTCGGTCTCGACGCGTTGATTTGCACGATATCGTTCAACTCTGGTGGCAACGCCAATTCCGGCGTCCCAGATCCGAAATCTAACTCGTACAACTTCTTATAAATCTCCACTAAGTTGTTACACCAACACATTTCACCGCTCATAAACGCTAAGCAATCCCAATCGTATGCGTTCACGCCAGCTCGAAACGCACTTTCCGTCAACATCAAATACTTCGATCGATCTTTCAACATTTTACGCAAACCAGGTTTAATCATATCTCGGGCTTTCGCGATATCATCGCCGCAATCGCCGATTTTCAAAGCCCCTGTTTTCACTCCAACGCACGCGTTCCCGAAATACATCGGCGGTAATCCTTTCGATCCACCTCTGGCGGACACTACCGTCACGTGTTGGAAATTGCTCCCGGTCGGCAAACCGGAGAGTTTAGATAACTGTAACCAGGCGTGCGCACTCAAAGCTTCGTTCTCGTTGCTCGCGTTCGACGCAGCTTTAATCTTTTCGATGTTCTCTTTTGATATTTTAATCATTGATCGATTCCCGGCGGGAAACCTCAAGAAATCCGGTGCTAACGCCCTCCCGGCTTTGACCGCGTTCACCAACGTATCCACCGATCCGGCACCGACGAACTGCTCCTCTTCCAACATCCGCTCGATATCCTCTTTCTCTTCGAAATCGCTCGTCGGTAACAGGCTCCTATCGAATATGGGATCTCCTAAAGGATTTCCGGCTAAATTTCCTTTCGCAATCTCCGCCCACGTGATTAAAAATTCCACGAATCCTTGACCGTCGCTCACCGCGTGCGACATGCACACGCCCAACACCGATCCGCCGCCGTTGGGCAAATTCGTTATCTTCACCGTAAACGCCGGCGCGTCTCCGAGCATTAAATCAATCCAAGGCGCGAAATCTAAAAACCTTCTGCTTTCGCTCGCAAAATCCTGCGGCAAATCATCGATTGTCTTCGCGCCTCCGTCTTCAAAACTTTCGTTCACCACCCGAAACGGCACGCCCGCGTTGGTCAATCGAACGCCTTTATTCCGAAACCCGGGCGTTTGTAAATCCAACCTCCCGGCTAATATCGGGTACTTCTCCAACGCTTTCTCCAGCGCAGATCTCATCATCCCCGCGTCCAACGGATTTCGGTAGTACGACACCACTTGCATCACGAACGGCACTTCGCCGACGTCGTACCCGCTCAGCGGTAACAGCCGCGCCTCGCTTTGAGGCACGTCTCCATCCGTATTTCTCACGCGAACGAGTTCGTTCGTTTGCACGTTCTCTTTCGCGCGTTTCCCGTCTACGAAATATCGAGCCGGGACCATTAATCCGCGCGCGACGAAGCGCGCCGGCGGGATTTCGATGAGCTTCGTAAACGCGCCCGCGTTGTTAATCTTTAACGAGTGAGAAGACTTGTTCTTCTTCTTCGTGTTATTCGTATCACTCGTCGACATCATCCGTCGCGTTTTGGATATCGACGACGACGACGACGACGAGTAATATCTTCTGCACCCAAAGCTCCGTCTCGATGGTGGATCAGACGACGACGCTCTTTCTCGAGGCGTCGAAGAAAAGGTAGCGGTGGTGGTGGTAGTGACGCGCATGTTTTTTTCCGAGAGAGAGATAAGGGTGCTTTGATTCGTGCGTATCGTATGCGCGCGCGAAGTGAATTGTGAATTGTGGCGATTTGACTCTTTTGGATATTCTTCAGAAATGTTCGCGAGTTTGAGGACTTCTTGTTCTTCTTCTTCCCCGCGCGTTATTTGTAACCACCACTCTCGTCGTTCGTCGCTCTCTTTTACTACCACCACCACCAGCAGCAGCAGCAGCAGCAGCGGCAGCATGACGATTTCGACGACGACGCCAACCGAACTCGCGTACTTACGCGATACGTACACGTTTCGATTGGAAAAAGAAGCAACGGTTTTGGATGTCGTCGAGAAGAAGAAGGAAAACGAAAACGACGTCGTCGTCGTCGAAATCGCTTTAGATAAAACGATCGCGTACCCGGCTGGCGGTGGACAACCCTCGGATCGGGGCGTGATTTATGTACACGACGTCGGCGGCGACGAGAAGGAGGACGTTTCGTTTGAGTTTAATTCAGTGAGAATGGACAGAGAGTCGAAGCAGGTGTGGCACTGCGGAACGTTTACGACGAGCTCTTCTTCGGATAGTTTGAGAGGTAAAAAGTGCACGATTGCGATTGACGAACAGGTTCGGATGCAACACGCGAGAATGCACAGTGCTGGACACTTGTTAGACGTCGCCGTGGCTTCTGTTCCCGGATTGGAAACAGAAAAGCTCGTCCCGACGAAGGGCAGTCATGGGATTGAAGAGGCGTACGTGGAATACAAAGGCAACGCGAGGACGTTATCTGGCATCGACGACGACGAGAAGTTGATAAAAATGATAAACGATAATCTATATAAGTTAATCGAGAAAAACGATGCGGTCAAAACGGAATATTTGGCGTACGAGGAAGCGAAACGCGCGTGCGGCGGTCACTTACCGAGTTACATCTCGCCGGACGCGGAGGAACCTCCGCGCATCGTCACCGTGGCGGATTTAGGCTGTCCTTGCGGTGGTACGCACGTGAAAAGCTCCAAAGAGTTGAAACGAGTTACCGTGGTTGGTTTGAGAGTGAAAAAAGGCGCGACGCGGATTAGTTACGAAGTAGACCTGAGCATTTAAAAACAGTATAATATCATAAGGTTTCTAGATAATGCAACCTATGATGTTTCTAGATAATAGTGCGAAGTATAATATTATAACAGGCGAGTTTCAACAAACAACACAACAAACAAAAATTCTTCCTAATAAAACTCTGCACACTTTTCATCACGCGCGTAAAAAACATCTATCTTTCTGGCACTTCTCTGCGCGAATACAAGATCGAGGGTCTGTGAAAAGACGAGCAGCGAAGTGACGCATTCTTCCTAGGTTTGAAACGAAGAAGAAGAAGAAGAGGGGTATCTGTCGTTCGAGACGAAAGAAGAAGACCAACACAACGGAGACAAAAATGGAAGCGCCGTCAGAGGATGCGGAGCAGGAGGACCACGACGCCACGGGCGGTTACACGTTCGTGTTGGAAAAAGCGACGCTGGAAACGGCAAAAATCGGCAAAGGGTACGCTTTATTAAACTGCGACGACCACGCCAATTTTATCAAACGTCACGGGAAACAACCCGGCGATTATCGACCGGATATATGTCACCAAGCGCTTTTGGCGATACTCGATTCGCCTCTGAACAAAGCCGGGAAAGTGAAAGCGGTGTACGTGAACACGCAGAAAAACGTGCTGATTAAAATCAGCCCACACACGAGAATACCGCGAACGTTTAAACGGTTTTGCGGACTGTTCGTTCAACTGTTACAAAAGCTCTCCGTGAGAGCGTCGAATGGGCCAGATAAGCTGTTAAAAGTCGTCAAGCAACCGGTGACGAAATACTTCGCCGCCGGTGCTCGAAGAGTCGGTTTTAGTTTTAGCGCGCCGGAGGTGAAACGAATGCGAGAGTTCGTCGCGAACGATTTAAAAGAAGATAAAGAATCCGTCGTGTTTTGCGTCGGCGCCATGGCGCACGGGAAAGTAGACGTCAGTTGGACGGACGATTTCATATCCGTTTCTCAGTACCCGTTGAGCGCGGCGTGTTGCATAGGCAGAATTTGCAACGCGTTGGAGCTGAAACACGACATCGTTTAATTTTTTTGGGAGTTCGTATATAGGAAAAAAAGGAGAGGATATCGAGATGAATCTT
>Ga0255756_1002675_pt1 | contig 18847 bp, 14 predicted proteins | sample 011ome_20_FD_179956 | JGI IMG/M metagenome (GOLD analysis project Ga0255756, IMG submission 179956) | Coastal salt marsh microbial communities from the Groves Creek Marsh, Skidaway Island, Georgia - 011509CT metaG (version 2) | ecosystem: Environmental > Aquatic > Marine > Intertidal zone > Salt...
AGCACCCGATACCAGCCCTACATAGCCTGTTCCGATTACCGCGATTTTCATAATATAAATCCTCTTTTCATATCACCCAAGTGATAGCTGGCTTTATACCGAGTTTCAATATATCGACGACTGCGGAAAAGTTTAAATACATTTTGTGACATTTGGGTGACAAACATTGGCCACATAATCAATGGCCGCATAATCATCGCATCTGCATAACGCCAAACCCATTCAAAGCTATAATCTTGACCCGTGTTAAATCTGTCACTAGTCATAGATAGTCAGGCAATCTGGTCAGGTTGAGAGTTTAGGGATTCAGACATGCAACAGGTACGAAAAGCGATTTTTCCGGTTGGTGGCCTTGGTACGCGGTTTTTGCCGGCAACCAAAGCCCTGCCAAAAGAAATGCTGACCGTTGTTGATAAACCGCTGATCCAATATGCGGTTGAAGAAGCCGCAGACGCCGGAATTGAGGAATTTATTTTTGTCACCGGCCGCAATAAATCAGCCATCGAAGATCATTTTGACCATTCTGTCGAATTAGAAGCCACGCTGGCCGCCAAAGGTAAGACGCAGGCACTTGACATGGTGCAGCAAATGATGCGCAACCCGGGGTCAGTTATCTATGTACGCCAGCAGGAACCAGCCGGTCTCGGGCATGCGGTATGGTGCGCCCGCCATCTGGCGCAATCCGAACCTGTTGCCGTGCTGCTTGCCGATGATCTGATCCTTGGTTCCGGCTGTCTTGGTGAAATGCTGTCGGCCTATAACGGCGGCAATATGGTCGCGGTGATGGATGTACCGCAAAATGAGACCGCGTCTTATGGCATCGTCACACCGGGGGCAGATGATGGCCGCATTGTCGAGGTCAATGGGCTGGTCGAAAAACCATCGCCCAAGGATGCCCCGTCAAATATCGCCGTTGTTGGCCGTTATATTATTGAGCCTGGTGTGTTTACCCATCTTGACCGGCAGGAACAGGGTGCCGGCGGTGAAATTCAACTCACCGATTCACTGGCCCGACAAATTGGTGAAGTGCCGTTTAGCGGCTTGCGGTTTTCAGGCGAGCGGTTTGATTGCGGATCCAAAATAGGCTTTTTGCAGGCCAATATCGCGTTTGCGCTACAGCGCGACGAACTGGGGCAGCATCTGAAAAGCTGGCTGACAGAGCGGGTAAAATGAACAAACATAATTTTGCACCAACAATCTTACGCGCCTATGACATCCGCGGTATTTATCAGGACACATTAACCGAGGCTGACGCGCATGCCATCGGCATGGCCTTCATTGCCACGCTTCGCCAGCGCGGCCATGGTGTTACGGTTGCGGTTGGCCGGGATGGACGCTTGTCATCGCCGGCGCTTGCCGCTGCGCTGATTGACGGGCTGGTGCAGGCTGGTGGCGAGGTGCGGGATATCGGCTGCGGGCCGACGCCGATGCTGTATTTTGCCGGTGTCACATGGCAATGCGACGGAGCCATTCAGGTTACCGGCTCGCATAATCCGCCAACCCATAATGGCTTTAAAATGGTGATGAATGGGAAATCATTTTTTGGCGATGATATCCAGCAGCTTGGTCAAGTCAGCGCCGCCGGAGTGGCCAATGGGGACGGCGGCAGCGTCACTGAAACAGCGATTTTTGATGATTATGTAAACCGGCTTTTGCAGCAAGCCGACGCCGGGGATTTGTCGATTGTCTGGGATTGTGGCAATGGCGCGGCTGGCCCGGCGACTGTCGCCATGACGCAAAAACTGACCGGAACGCATCAGGTTTTATTCGCCGATATTGACGGTCATTTTCCGAATCATCATCCAAACCCGGTAGATCCGGCGACATTGGATATCTTGCGCCGCGCGGTTGCCGATTCCAGTGCCGCCATTGGGATTGGATTTGACGGTGATGGTGATCGTATTGGCGTAGTTGATGCGAAAGGCCGGCAGGTGCCGGGTGATTTTTTGACGGCCTATCTGGCGCAGGATATTTTGGCACGCCACCCGGCCGCGCCGGTTATTCTGGATGTCAAATCATCCGATATGGCGGTCAATCTGATCACACAATCCGGGGGTGACGCGCAAATCTGGAAAACCGGTCATAGCCATATGAAAAAACGCATGGCGGAAATTCATGCACCAATTGCCGGCGAAATGTCCGGGCATATTTTTATCGCCGATGATTTTTATGGTTTTGATGATGCGCTGTATGTAGCAATCCGGGTGATCAGCCAGATGGTGCGGAGCGGACAGTCAATCACCGATTTTGTTGATAAGTTGCCAGCCCAGCATGCCACCCCGGAAATGCATATTGCCTGCTCGGATACTGAAAAATTTCCGCTCATCGAGCGTCTGGCAGCGCATGTGAAAACAAGTTACGACAGCCGGGATCTGACATTGATTGATGGTGTGCGGGTGCGCACCAGCGATGGCTGGTGGCTGGTGCGTGCGTCAAATACCGAGGCCGCGCTTGTCGTGCGGGCCGAAGGCAGCAACCCCGACGCGCTCGACAGACTTATCAAAAATATCGAGTCTGCGCTTGCCGCCGCCGGCATGAATTGGCGCGTTTAATGTGGGCTTGAAAGCACCGGTAGCTTGAGCTAGAAAGACGCTATTACAGGCTTGCTTGATAGTAGATTTGCTGGCGACGCCATTTCTCGACATTTCTGATCTCAGCATTGCTGAGCTGGAGCACATCATGACGACAACAATTTCCCATGGCGGTCTGACGATCGCGAGCGAACTTTACAATTTTGTAAATGACGATCTTTTGAATGGTGCAGCCATTACATCACAGGAATTTTGGGATGGGTTTGATGCTGCGGTACATCGTTTGGCGCCAAAAAATGCCGCGTTACTGGCTCATCGCGGCAAATTGCAGGCGCAGATTGATGACTGGCTAAAGCAACATGCCGCCGGCGGTATTGATCAGGCCGCCTATGAACTATTTTTGACCGAGATTGGCTATCTGTGCAAAGACGGCCCGGATTTTACCATCGACACCGCCAATGTGGATGCCGAGATTGCAACAATTGCCGGGCCACAGCTTGTCGTTCCAGTGACCAATGCGCGCTATGCGTTGAATGCGGCAAATGCCAGATGGGGCAGTTTATATGACGCCCTCTATGGAACTGATGCGCTCTCGGAAGATGACGGTGCGACCCGCAGCGGCGGCTATAACCCGGCACGCGGTGCCAAAGTGATTGCGTTTGTGCGCAACATTTTAAACGAAGCGGTGCCACTGGCATCGGCAAGCTGGGATGACGTGACCGGCCTGTCGGTTGTCGATGGCGGTTTGCAGATTACGGTTGGGGCCAACACCGCCGCACTGGCAGATGCCAGCCAGTTTGTTGGTCATACCGGCGCGGCAGATGCGCCGGACTCAGTGATCCTGATCAATAATGGTTTGCATTTTGAAATTATCATTGACGCCAGTGGCGCCATTGGCAGCGCTGACAAGGCGCATATCAATGATGTTCTGGCCGAATCTGCATTAACCAGCATCATCGATCTGGAAGATTCGATTGCCGCGGTTGACGCCGAAGACAAGGTCCTGACCTATCGTAACTGGCTCGAATTGATGCGCGGCACGCTGACCGAGACATTCGAAAAAGGCGGCAAATCACTGACCCGCAAGCTGCATAGTGACAAACCCTATATTGCCGCGGATGGCCAGCAGAAACAGTTGCGTGGACGGGCATTGATGCTGGTGCGCAATGTCGGGCATCTTATGACCAATCCGGCGATCACCATGTCGAATGGCGAAGAGATTCCCGAAGGCATCATGGATGCGTTTATGACCGTTGCCGGCGCCTTGCCGGATTTTGCTGACAAGCGCAATTCGCTGACCGGCTCGATCTATATCGTCAAACCAAAACTGCATGGCCCGGAAGAAGTCGCCTTTGCTGTTGAAATTTTTGAGGCGGTTGAAGATCTGTTCAAGTTGGCCAAAAACACCATCAAAATTGGCATTATGGATGAAGAACGCCGCACCACAGTTAATTTGAGAGAATGTATCCGCGAAGCCAAATCACGGGTCGCCTTTATCAATACCGGCTTCCTTGATCGCACCGGCGACGAGATTCACACATCAATGGATGCCGGTGCGATGATCCGTAAAGGCGACATGAAAGCATCGACATGGATTGCCGCTTATGAAGACTGGAATGTCGATATCGGGCTGGCCTGTGGATTTAGTGGCCGTGCACAGATTGGCAAAGGCATGTGGGCCATGCCAGATATGATGGCGGCGATGATCGAACAGAAAATCGGCCACCCGCAAGCGGGCGCAAATACCGCCTGGGTGCCATCACCAACCGCCGCCACTTTGCATGCGTTGCATTATCATAAGGTTGATGTGTTTGCCAGACAGGCTGAACTGGCCAGCCGTGAACGTGCCAGCCGCAGCGACATTCTAACGGTGCCAGTGGCAAGCCGGCCAAATTGGAATGACGACGATATCCGCGCCGAATTGCGGAATAATGCACAAGGCATATTGGGCTATGTTGTGCGCTGGATTGATCAGGGTGTGGGCTGTTCAAAAGTGCCTGATATCCACGATGTCGGGCTGATGGAAGACCGCGCAACCCTGCGTATTTCATCACAACATATTGCCAACTGGCTGTATCATGGCGTCTGCGATGAAGCGCTGGTGCTTGCGGTGATGAAGGAAATGGCCGCGGTTGTTGACCGGCAAAATAGTGACGATCCGGCTTATCAGCCGATGGCCGGTAATTTTGAACATTCAATTGCTTTTAAAGCCGCCTGCGATCTGGTGTTTGAGGGTCGGCAACAGCCATCTGGATATACCGAGCCGGTTTTGCACGCACGGCGTCTGCAAAAGAAAGCCGAGATTGCGGCATCCTGACTGCGGCTTATTTAAGGCAGACATTCACAAAATTAATAAAAACAGCGTCGGTCGATCCAGCGCTGTTTTTTTAGTGCCCAATCTTTTTTTAGTTCCCGGTCTTTTTTAGCGCCCTGCTATTTTTAGCGCCCTGCCTAATGCGTTGTTGAGTCTTTATTTTCGGCACGTATCTGGTTGCGCAAATCATCAATCACAACGCGCTTGCCGGCTTTTTCAACATGCCAGAATGTCCAGCCATTACAAGATGGCAGATTTTGCAATTTCGCCCCCAAAACATGGATCGAGCCGGATTGTTTGTCATCCGCAAGCAAAGACCCATCTGCCCGTACCTGTGCGGAAAATCGATTGCGTGAATCAAACAGCCTGTCGCCGGGCTGCAGCAATCCGCGTTCAATTAAGTTGCCAAACGGAATTTTTGGCAAGGCCCGTCGCGGCGGTGTTTCAAGAAGATCCTGTGCGTCAATCGGCGTCACCGCAGCGATACGCTGGCGGGCAATTTCAACATAAGCCGCATCCTGTTCAATGCCGATAAAATTACGGCTCAGCTTTTTCGCTACCGCACCGGTGGTGCCAGAGCCAAAAAACGGATCCAGAATCACATCACCGCGCCGCGTCGACGCCAGAATAACCCGCGCCAGCAAGCTTTCCGGCTTTTGGGTCGGATGCGCCTTTTTTCCATCCGTCTGTTTCAGCCGCTCGGCACCGGTGCATAGCGGCAATTCCCAGTCAGAACGCATCTGCAAATCGTCATTCAATGCTTTCATCGCTTCATAATTAAATACATGGCGTGATTTTTGTGAGCGCGCCGCCCAGATCAATGTTTCATGCGCATTGGTAAACCGGCGGCCACGGAAATTTGGCATCGGGTTGGTCTTGCGCCATACAACATCATTCAAAATCCAGTAATCCAAATCCTGTAATATCGTGCCAACACGGAAAATATTGTGATAGCTGCCAATCACCCAGATGGCACCATCTGGTTTCAGCACCCGCCGCGCCTCAGCCAGCCAGATCTTGGTAAAGGCATCATAGGCGGCAAATGAGTCAAACTGATCCCACGCATCTTTCACCGCATCAACATGGGTTTGGTCTGGACGTGACAGATCCCCCGATAATTGCAAATTATACGGCGGATCAGCAAAAACCAGATCGACCGATTGATCGGCAAGACCGCGCAATGCGGTCAGGCAATCACCATGGATAATATCATTCACTGCCACAAAACCGGCCCTTTATGCATCAGATTAAACTGTTATCATTACGCTACGCTTTCTAAAAGAATCACATAATTGATATAAGTCAACCAGTTATCGGGGCTTCTTCAAGTGACACAATATATAGTGTCTGTTTTTGGAAAAATAGCATTGATCTAGTGTGCCGGATTTTTGCCAGCTGCGCCGTCCGCACAATTTGCGCTGAATATGCTGACAGCGCCGGGTGTGTCGCTATGGTTTTTCACCGGAGGAATTATTTATCGGTACAATTATTCACTGGTGTCATTGGCGGCCTCACATAACCGCCTTATCGGCGCAAAGCTGCGGCGGTGATGCGGCGACACCCCATGTATGGCAAGCGCTTGTTGATGCTGGCGGGTGCCATAGCCACTATTCTGCCGCCAGCCATATGCGGGCCAGTCTGCATCGAGTGCCTGCATGATCGTGTCACGGCTGTGTTTGGCAATGATGGATGCACCGGCAATCGACAAGGATTTGCTATCGCCGCGCACCACCGGCTGGCTGGGACAGGGCATGTCTTTTGGCAATAGCGGGCCGTCAATCAGCGCATATGCCGGGCCAGCAAAGCCGGCATCCTGCAGCTGGCTGATCACCCCTCTTGCTGCTTCTGCCATGGCCATTAATGTGGTCTGCACGACGCCCCATTGATCAATCACATCGACATCTTTGGAAATGGTGCAATAGAGCTGTGGCGGCATTTGCAGAAGGGCTGCCAGGCTGGCACGGCGAGCCGGTTTCAATTTTTTGGAATCATTAATATCATCCGGGAGCTGGCCATAGCCATGCGGGTTCAGCCATAACGCTGTCACCGTTACCGGCCCGGCCCAGGGGCCACGTCCGGCCTCATCAATGCCAATCACATGGCTGTCGCATCCTGTCTCGAGGGTTAAGTCAGGCATTATCCGCCGCGACGTGTAACCGCAGATTCGGTAAGGCGCGGCATAATTTCGACAAAATTACAGGGCCGGTGGCGGATATCGAGCTGGTAGCGCAAAATTTCGTCCCAGGCATCGCGGCAGGCAGATGGCGACCCCGGTAAAGCAAACAGATAGGTGCCACCGGCGACCCCGGCCACAGCCCGCGACTGGATAGTTGAGGTGCCAATTTTCTGAAACGACACATAGCGGAAAATTTCACCAAATCCCTCTATTTCCTTTTCAAAAATAGAGCGAAATGCCTCTGGCGTGCCATCACGCCCGGTCAGCCCGGTGCCGCCCGTCGCAATCACCACGTCAACTGATGCATCATCAACCCAGTTTTTGACAATGGCTGTAATGGCGTCAAAATCATCGGTGACAATGCGGCGGTCAGCCAGATTATGACCATCATCTGCCACCCGACCAACCAGCACATCGCCAGACCTGTCATCGTCAAGGCTGCGCGAGTCAGACACGGTTAAAACCGCAATATTGACGGCAACAAAGGGTACTGATTTATCAATGCGTTTATCGTGATCCATCGATCTATCCTTAGCTGACTATTATTGGGCTGACTATTACGGGGCTGCCTATCTTTGGCCGACTAAAGTTAGGCTGAAGACGCTATTGTGTTTCATTTGCCACAGCCGCTCCGGGGATAAATATCCCGCCGGTTCCCGCCGCAAGGCTTGTGAGCGCCGGCGATGGCTGATTGAACCTTAACCGATAAATGCCAAGGTTTGATATGACATTTTTGACATAATTACGGGTTTCACGGGCTGGCATCGATTCAACAAGCAGGAACGGATCATTCTGGTGATCGACTTTGCGAAGCCATTTGCGCAGATTCCCGGGCCCCCCATTATATGCCGCCAGCAACCGCACCAGCGAATTTTCTATCAGGGGTTCATCAAGAAGATGCTGCAGATAGGTTTGCCCCAACCGCAAATTGACCGCCGGTTCAAACAATTCATGGCGCTTGCGGCCGCGATATCCGCGGTCTTTTGCAATGAATGAGGCGGTCGCCGGCATCAGCTGCATCAGGCCTGCCGCCTTGGCCCGGCTTTTTGCCCGCGGGTTGAATCCAGACTCCTGACGCGAAACCGCCCATACCAGCGCTTCATCAATGCTGAAATCCGCCTGAAACATTGGCTGCGGGTAAAGCGCGCCATACCAGCTTTTGCCAGTGTCTTTGCGGATAATTTCGGCGATTCTGAAAGATAATCCGGCCATGCCGTGCTCGGCCGCTAGCCGCATCGCGCTCAGTTTAAATTCATCCGGCATTTCCATCCACAAATAGCGCAATTCACGCTCGGCTGAATGGGTGTTGCCAATCTGCAACAGGCCAAACATGCGCTGCCCCCCCGGGCGCGCCGCAAGCCATGCAATAAACCGGCCATGCATCAGTGGCAAATCGAACGAAAGCGCAACTTTTTGCCCAAGCGCCTCGCGTGCCACAACGCCATAAAAACTGTCAATTTCCTGGGCGGCTATGGTCAGGTACTCAATCGATTTTGCCGCATTACCAGCCCGCAATTCCACACGATGCGCCCAAAAGGCAGCGGCGCTGCGCCGCCCGGGCGACACACCCGGCAAATCAACAAGGCTGCGGAAAAATTGTCCGGCCAGATCATATTGCGCACTGCGCCATGCGGCCAGCCCGCCAGCCCAATAGCCAAGCGAGGCGTCTGACTTACCAACACCAATCGCATGGCGGGCTTCGCGGATGGCTTTGGCATCAACACCAAAAATGAAATAGGCATGCGCAATTTCCGACCGCAACTGGCCTTCTTCGGCCTTTGTCAGATAGCGTCGGTTATCCGGGTTTTTCAGGACATCAAGGGCGCCGGTTGGCCAGCCACGACGAATGCTGCGGCGGACCTGACGCGCGACATTTGCTGTGCGGGACGGTGAGGCACGCCCGGCCCGCGATGCTGGAATTTTGGCCACATATCCATAGAGACCAGCATAGCCATAGCCATTTAGATATCCCGGTTTCGGGCTTTTCGGATCTCTTGTGTTTTTTGGCTTGCGGCGCTTGGCAAGCCAGAAAATACGGCTGGCATCGGGATGGTCATTATATAATTTCAGCCAACCGGACAGTTCAGCATAGCTGGAACGCCAGGCGGTTGGGTGCAGGTAGCGCTGTGACAACAGATGGCCTTTTAACAGCGGATCCTGCAACCGGCCCATTTCGCGCGTGGCCTGTTTCATATTGCCCTGCTGCTGCAGCTCAAAAAGCCGGGTATATTGTGCCACATCAAAATCAGATAATGGCGTTGGCAGCGTCGCTTTGGCAGGTGCAGCCAGCAGCGATAGCATGATCAGGCTGGCCAATAACGCCATGCCGCGCCGCGCCTTCTGAAAAAAAACCGCAACAGATGCGCGCAATATCTGCCGCCATAGCCCGGTTATTTTATTATGTCTCATCATTCAATATCCGCTGCCAATATCGGCGTCGTGCAGAGGTTCAATTTGGTACGCTGCTATATAGTGATTTGCAATCATTTTGCATTTTGCATGTTTTATGTTTCATGTTTTATCAGGGCGCTAAGCCAGCGTCGTGGGTGCCGGCGTGGCAAGCCGCCGATAAAGACCGAGCCAATCATCAAAAGCCAGACGTTTTTGCGCTGGCGACCGGGTCAGATAGCTTGGATGCAAGCTGGCCATGGTGGGACGCATTATCCCATCACCATAGTCAATATCATGCCAGCGCCCGCGCAATTTCAAAATATTATCACCCTTATTCAAAATGACTTTCGCCGGGGCGCCGCCAAGAACAAGAACCAGCTCGGGGTTTGCCAACTGCACATGCCGAAATAAAAATGGCAATAGCATGTCGGTTTCTTCGGCTGTCGGCGTGCGATTGCCGGGCGGGCGCCATGGCAGGAAATTGGTCAGATAAACACCACTGCGGTCGAGACCAATACTGGCCATCATCCGGTCAAGAAACTGACCGGCGGCACCGACAAATGGCACCCCAAGCCGATCTTCATCACGGCCCGGCACCTCGCCAATGATCATCAGCCGTGCCCCGGCATTCCCATCGGCAAAACACATTGCACTGGCCGTATGTTTAAGCGGACAGGCTTCAAGCTGCTCAAGTGCCGCCGCCAAATCTGCAAGGCTGGTCAGATGATCAAGTGTTTTTTGTGACGGCGGGTGATCTGATGCTGTCGCTGGCAACCCATCAGCCATCGTTGTCGCAGTTTTCGCTTGTGGACGTGCGCCAGAGATGACATCAGCCGGGCTAGATCCGGCGGGCTCATCTGCGGGGGTGTCAAGCACCGCCTCATCAGCCCCCATTTCAACCTGCCAGGCTAGCATGGCAAGAAGCTGCTGTTGATTAAACTGCTGCGGTATCATACAAAAATCCGTCGAATTTTGGTTGGCTTGGGCTGATCTCAATAAGCAGACTAATGGTCGCATGGCAGGAAAATTTTAGCAATTATCTTGAAGCAGAAAACAAGCCTGCATATGGTGGTCGAGGGTATGTTCGGATATGGTGACAATGCAGACGAGCGGCAGCAGGGCGCAGCATAGGGGGTAGAGGCTCAATGGAACGTGAAATAATGGAATTTGATGTTGTTGTGGTTGGTGGTGGGCCTTCTGGACTGTCAGCTGCGATCCGCTTAAAACAGCTGGCGGCTGAGGCTGGCCAGACTATTGAGGTCTGTCTGATCGAAAAAGGCAGCGAAATCGGCGCACATATTCTATCCGGGGCGGTTCTGGAACCGCGCAGCCTGAACGAGCTGATCCCGGATTGGCAAGAGCGCAATGCCCCACTTGATACGCCGGTCACGGCCGACAAATTCATGTTTTTGACAGAAACATCAGCGATCCGTATGCCGACCCCGCCAAGCATGAATAATCATGGCAACTATATTATTTCGCTTGGCAATTTTTGTCGCTGGCTTGGTGAACAGGCCGAGGCGCTTGGTGTTGAAATTTACCCGGGCTTTCCAGCCGCCGAGGTGCTGTATGATGACAATGGCGCGGTCAAAGGCATCGCCACCGGCGATATGGGCATAGGCAAGGATGGCACACCCACCGACAGCTATATGCGCGGCATGGAACTGCATGCTAAACAGACGATTTTTGCTGAAGGCTGTCGTGGCCATTTAACCAAAACATTATTCGAAAAATTTGACCTTCGTGAAGGCAAAGACCCGCAGACATTTGCCATTGGTATTAAAGAATTGTGGGATATTGACCCGGAAAAATCGAAACCCGGCCTGGCCTGGCATTCGGTTGGCTGGCCACTGGCGAGCGATACTTATGGCGGGTCATTTTTATATCATCTTAATGGCAATCAGGTGGCTGTTGGCTATGTTGTCGGGCTGGATTACAGCAACCCGCATCTGTCCCCATTTGAAGAGTTTCAACGGTTCAAAACACATCCAGCCGTGCGCGATGTGTTTGCCGGGGGGCGGCGCGTATCTTATGGCGCCCGGGCGCTGAATGAGGGGGGCTTTCAGTCGGTTCCCAAGCTTACATTCCCCGGCGGTTGCCTTGTTGGCTGCACCGCTGGATTTTTGAATGTGCCGAAAATCAAAGGCACCCACACCGCGATGAAATCCGGCATGACAGCGGCCGAAGCTGTTTTTGAGTCACTTGGATCAATGCAGGCTGGCCATGAACCGGCCAGCTATGCGGATAAGCTGCAAAAAAGCTGGCTTTGGTCAGAATTATATAAAGTCCGCAATATTCGTCCCGGCTTTGCCAAGGGTTTGTGGCTGGGGCTGGCCTATGCGGCGATTGATACCTATCTGTTTTTCGGTCGGGCACCCTGGACATTGCGCCACCACGCCGATCATCTGGCGTTGAAAAAAGCCAGTGACGCGCCAAAAATAGATTATCCAAAGCCAGATGGTGTGGTCAGTTTTGATCGTAATTCGTCAGTCTTTCTGTCGGGCACCAATCATGAAGAAAACCAGCCAGCGCATCTCACCTTAAAAGATGCCACCGTGCCGATTACGCATAATCTGGCGCTCTATGATTCGCCAGAGCAACGCTATTGCCCGGCCGGGGTTTATGAGATCGTGCGTAATGACGATGGCAGCGATCCAAAATTGCAAATCAACGCGCAAAACTGTGTTCATTGCAAAACTTGTGATATTAAAGACCCAACACAGAATATTGTTTGGGTCAGCCCGGAAGGTGGTGGCGGGCCAAACTATCCAAACATGTGAGGCCGTATTGCGACAGAGTAAGACAGACCACAACAGCCCCGTTCGGCGCAAAAAATCGTGGTCTGCTCTGATCTGGCTGCCGCTGTTTCTGTTTCCCACCGCATGCCAGACCCAACAGATAAGTTCCGGCCCGACGGTGAGCGCGACCACTGCCAGACAAACGACAATAGATGCCGGGCATTTTCTGGCCGCGCGTCAGGCATCCTTTCTGAATGACGTCACAGCATCAGCCGGGTTTTTTCTGGCCGCGCTAGAGCAGGATGAACGCAACCCGGAACTATTACAGCAAAGTTTTGTGACGCAATATCGTGACGGCAATATTGATCTGGCAGCCGCATTGGCGAGCCAGCTTGAAGGCACAAATATCAAGGCACCATATGCTGTCGAGCCAGCCATCGCACAATCGATCAAAGCCGCTGACTGGGATGCGGTGATTGTTTTATCCGATCAACTGGCCGAAGACGTCACCGCGACGCCGTTTGCCGGGGTGATTAAATCCTGGGCATTTACCGCGGCGGGGCGGGGTGATGCGGGTCTGGCGCATCTTGCCGAAACCAGCCTGCTGTTATCACAAGACAACAATGCCATGCCGCCTTATCTGCAGCTTCAGGTTGCGTTAATGGCAGAATATTTAGGGCATCAGCAAGAAGCCGTTGTTACCGCGACGCAGCTTGCCGAATCATCCGCCCTGCCAGCAAAAATAGCCCTGCAAACGGCTGGTATTTTGATGCGCGGTAATCAGCATACGACAGCGCACAGCCTGCTCGAGAGTTTGCCCTATAGTTTTGAACGCAGCCAGATCAGCGCGGCGCGATTATTGCCGCCAGATGATATCGCGGCCTTTATTGCCAATGCCATTATCGATACCGCGCTGGCCTATCGCGACCCGCAATTTGTCATTATGGTGCCGGCACGTTTGCAGCTGGCACTGTATCTTGACCCACAAAATGATGCCGCGCGGTTTTTTCTGGCGCAATCATGGTTTGAACTTGGCCAATTTGACCGCGCCAGAACAGCACTGCTAGCGATTGATGATGCCAGCCTCTGGGCCTTGCCCCGCATGCTGCTGCACAATGATATTGACATCAGAACAGATAATCTGGAAGCGGCAATTGCGCGGTTTGATGCGCATGTCATGCGCCGCCCAAACAACGCCTATTTATATAAAGAGCTTGGCGATCTGTATCGTCGCCACGAACATTATGAACAGGCACGCGATAATTATTTGCAGGCAAAAGACGGCGGGTTTGACACCGCTACCCTATACCGCAATCTGGCGATTGCGCATGAAAGGCTCGATGAGGACGTCCAAGCCGAAGCTGGCTTCAAAGCCGCTTTGCAGCGCAACCCGAATGATCCTTTCACGCTGAATTATCTTGGCTATTGGTGGGCCGAATCCGGGCGCCATCTTGATCAGGCGATACAACTGATTGAGCAGGCTGTGCGGTTGCGGCCTAATAGCGGGTTTTTCGTCGACTCGCTTGGCTGGGTGCATTATCAGCTTGGCAATTATCAGCTTGCTGTTGAATTTTTGGAAAAAGCCACAATGCTGGAACCCGAAGATGCGTTGATCATATCGCATCTTGGCGATGCTTACTGGCAAACCGAACGCTATGCCGAGGCGCAGTTCAAATGGCGTTATGCCGCGCAACTGGCCGATGATGAGGATCTGCAGGCTGAATTGCAAACCAAGCTGGCATCCGGATTGGCCGCAACAGGGCAATGAAGCGATGATCGAATTATTGGCACCGGCCAAGGTCAATTTATGTTTGCGGGTTTTTGGAAAAACCGACAGCGGCCTGCATAATCTTGATTCGATTGTGGTGTTTTGCCAGTTCGGTGACAAGATCCGGATGCGGCTGGCCGAAAAAGACTCTGTTGCTATCAGCGGGCCGTTTGCGCCGATGCTGGCCGCCACCAAAAGCGGGGATAATCTGGTAAGCACAGCACGGGATGCTTTTCGTGATAATGTTCGTAACAATGGTGGAAAATGCGGGCCGGTTGCCATTCACCTTGAAAAACATATTCCGGTCGGGGCCGGGCTGGGGGGTGGCTCGGCCGACGCCGCCGCGGTATTACGCGGGTTGAACACGCTGGCGACGACACCATTGCCGCATGAAACCCTATTTGCCCTTGCCGCAAATCTTGGATCTGACGTACCGGTGTGTCTCGCCGCGACGCCGCACCGGATCACCGGCACCGGTGAGGCTATTCATCAGCTTGACGACATCCATGCGGGCACCCTGCTTTTGGTCAATCCGCTTGTGCCCTTATCGACCGCCGCGGTTTTTAAACAATTGGCACCACCTTATAATCAGGCCTTGCCCGAGATTACCGAGAATGATGCTGTCCGCTTATCCGGATATGGCAATGATCTGGAGGCTGTTGCGACGCGGCTGGTGCCGGAAATCACCGATATATTGCAGCGTTTTCGCCGGATGCCGTCCTGTCATGCCGCACAAATGTCGGGAAGCGGCGCCAGTTGCTTTGGCATTTTTGATGATTTAGCTGAGGCCACAGCCGCCTGCGCAGAATTTCAGCAAGCCGGATATTGGACAAAACCAACCAGATTATCGCCGGCAGACACGCCGACTGATGGCATTTCACCATGATCTGCCTCAGCATTCGGCAAATAAGCCGCATTTTGCGGGTCATCGGGGCAAGAACAGGCTTGATTGCACGAGACTTGCTCGCTAAATTGCAGCTTCCAATCGGATTGGGGCGTGGCCAAGTGGTAAGGCATCGGTTTTTGGTATCGTGTATCGTAGGTTCGAATCCTACCGCCCCAGCCATCTTTTCATATAAGACTTTATATAAGATTGCGCATAACACACCGCATCTTCCGCAAGCTAGGGCTATTCAATCGTGAGCGCCCATATTGCCCTGATCAAAGGCGACGGGATTGGCGCAGATGTCTGTGATGCCACAACATATCTGGTTGATCTATGTCTGCGGTTAGTGGGCGAAGCACCACTTGCCATAACCATGATTAATGCGGGCGCTGCCTATTTTCAGGAAACCGGCGCGGATATCGAAGCTGGTGGCGAGGATATTGCCGGCAAATGTGACGCCATTTTCCTCGGGGCGATCGGCCTGCCATCTATCCGGCACCCTAATGGCACCGAAATTTCACCGCATCTGCGGCTGCGTGAGCGGTTTCAGCTTTATGCCGGGGTGCGGCCGGTGAAAGCCTATCCCAATATCCCGCAAAAGCTTGCAGACCCGCGTGCCGCCAGCATCGATTTTATTGTCATCCGTGAATCAACCGAAGGTCTGTTTCATTCGGCGGCGGTGCATAATCGCAGCCATATCGACGCTGATTTTGCCGTCGAAGAAACCATGCGGATCACCCGAAAAACAACCGAAAAGCTGCATAAATTTGCATTCAACCTTGCCCGCAAAAGACGCGCTGCCGGCAAAACCGGCGCGGTAACCTGTGTCGACAAAGCCAATGTTTTCACCGCCATGGCCTTTTTCCGGCAAATATTTGACGAAATCTCTGCCGATTATCCGGATGTCGCCAAATCCTATAATTATGTCGATGCACAGGCACTGGATTTGATCCGCCAGCCCTGGGATGCGGATATTCTGGTTATGGAAAATATGTTTGGTGATATTTTATCCGATCTCGCCGGCGGGTTGGTTGGCGGCATGGGAATGGCAGCCTGCGCCGAGATTGGCGATGACATCGGGCTGTTTCAACCCGCACATGGCAGCGCCCCGGATATCATGGGTCAGGATCGTGCGAACCCCCTGGCGGCCATTCTAAGCGGTGTGATGATGCTTGATTATCTTGCTGATAAATTAGATTTGCCGCGCTATGCCGCCGCCAGCCGCCTGTTAGATGCGGCCATCACCAACGCATTTGCAACACATACGGTTCGCCCGATGGAATTTGGCGGCGATATGGGCACGCTGGCGGTGACCAAGGCCATTGCCGAGAGCTGTCACAGCATGCAGACCCGCCTATAATTCCAGGCGATAGCCATTTTCCGTGGTGATCACCAGCGGGGTTTTTGTCAGCCGGCTGATTTTTTGCCGCAGCCGATAAATATGCGTTTCAAGCGTATGCGTGGTCAGGCCATTTTGCAGGCCCCAGACCTCGGCCAATATTTCATCTTTCGTCACCGCTTCCGGGAACGCACGATAGAGGAATTTCAGAATTGTCGTTTCTTTTTCCGTCAATGCCTGCATGCGTCCACATTCGGTTTTGTGCAGCATTTTATTGGCCGGCACAAAATTCAGATCAGCCAGTTCAAAACGGGCATCATCCGATGCTTTGAACTGCCGCAACTGGGTATGAATACGCGCCAGTAATTCACCCATCCGCAAGGGCTTGGTAATATAGTCATTGGCGCCAGCCTCAAGCCCCTCAATAATGTCAACTTCAGCATTTTTAGCCGTTAACATCACAATGGGCTTGCTAAAGCCATCGCTGCGCAACTGTTTACAAATCTCGACACCATTGCCATCCGGCATCTGAATATCCAATAAAATCAGATCTGGATTGGCATCTTTCAGAATGGTTTTCAGGCCGACTGCAGACCCGATATCAAAAATATTGTGAAACCCCTCAGCCAGCAACTGCTGACGCAAACTGGTGCGCAAATACGCATCATCATCTACAATCAGCAAGCGTGACGAATTACCCGAATCTTGAGAGGAGCGTTTGGACAAACCTTGCATTTTACGATACGACCCAATACATCATTAGCCATCAATCAAGTTGGCAGAATAACCGGATAAACACATTTACCGAAACATATTATGCAATCGTATGATTCGAATGAAAGGCAGACCATCCCTATGCATGACCAGCAGCTTAAAAAGGCGGTTATGAAAGCGGCGCGCGGCGGTACCGAATTGCGGCGCGGCGGCACCGTCATGCTGCGGCTAGCAAATGGCGCATGTGGGTTATGTCGGGCCGCCGAATTGAGTGATATTGATGATATGAACGACCTGAGCCGCATGGCCGGGTCAGCGCCATTGCTGGTTTTGACCGCACCACGCCTGTCCAGCCTTGGTCTGGCGCTACGCGATGGCTATCGGGTGGCAACCATGGCCTTGCCACCGTCACGCTATGACGCGTTTTTCGATCTTGCTTTTGCGCAAACCGCACGGCATAGCATTGAGAACGAGACAATCATTGCGGAAAAAGCCGGTTCGCTTGCAGATATGGCGGCGCGTCTGTTGCGTAGCGCCAAATTAGTACCGGCAGCGCTGTTTGTGCGTTTGCCATTACGCGATATCGCCGCGCAAGACCGGTTTGCCCAGCAACATAATATGATGATCGTCGAATCACGCGATATCAAACATTACAGTCATGAAGCCGCATCACTGGTAAAGATTGCCGCGCGCGCACGGGTGCCGCTGGCGGTAAGCGAAGATGCTGAAATCGTCATGTTTCGTGCGGAAATTGGTGGCGAAGAACATTTTGCCGTTTTGATTGGCACGGGCGCTGATAGCGATACGCCGCTGGTGCGCTTACATTCGCAATGTATCACCGGGGATATTCTTGGCAGCCTTAAATGTGACTGTGGCGACCAGCTACAGGCGGCGATGCGGTTGATGGCGGATACCGGTGGTGGTGTTTTGGTCTATCTGGCGCAGGAAGGCCGCGATATTGGTTTGCTGAATAAAATGCGCGCCTATGCGTTGCAGGATAACGGGCTGGACACGGTCGATGCCAATCACGCCCTCGGCTTTGATACGGATGAACGGCTTTTCCTGCCTGCCGCGCGCATTTTACAGGCGCTGAATATCACCAAGATTCAGCTTATTACCAATAATCCGGATAAAATCAGCCAGCTTGAACAGCATGGGATCAATGTGACAAAACGGGTGCCGCTGGCATTGGCGACGAACCCGCATAACCAGAATTATCTGCAAACCAAACAGGCCCGCACTGGCCATATTATTGATAAAATTTAGCTATTGATTAGTTATCGATAAGATTTAGTTGGCACGCGCCCCGAAAATAGCCGAGCCGACCCGCACCGATGTGGCACCAAAGCCAATCGCATCGGTATAATCACTGCTCATACCCATTGATAAGTTCGATAGATTCAGCCGTTTTGCCATGCTGTTCAGCAAGGCAAAATGCATCGCCGCGTCTTCATCGACAGGCGGAATGCACATCAGCCCCTGAATCGACAAGCCCAAATCATCCCGGCAGAATATAAAAAAATCGTCAAGCTGATCTGGCAAAATGCCGGATTTTTGCGGCTCTTCACCGGTATTGACCTGAATGAAACACGGCAAATGGCGGTTTTGACGGGTCATTTCTGTGGCCAATGCACGCGCCAGCTTTTCCCGGTCAACAACTTCAATCACATCAAATAACGCCACCGCCTCAGCCACCTTATTGGTTTGCAGCGGCCCGATCAGATGCAGTGTCAAATCAGCATATTGGGAACGTCGTGCGGCCCAACGGCTGGTGGCTTCCTGCACCCGGTTTTCGCCGAACACACGCTGGCCCGCCGCCAGTGCCGCATCAATTTTCGCATCTGGCTGGCGTTTGCTGACCGCCACCAATGTGACCGGATTTGCCGCATATACAGATGGCCGCTGCGCCATCGCCGCCGCCAGCTGTGACTGAACAGCGGCAAGCTGCGCTGCCACATCACCATGGGCGGTGCTGGAAGATTGCCGATTC
>Ga0255756_1002676_pt1 | contig 18844 bp, 10 predicted proteins | sample 011ome_20_FD_179956 | JGI IMG/M metagenome (GOLD analysis project Ga0255756, IMG submission 179956) | Coastal salt marsh microbial communities from the Groves Creek Marsh, Skidaway Island, Georgia - 011509CT metaG (version 2) | ecosystem: Environmental > Aquatic > Marine > Intertidal zone > Salt...
CACCAGCCTCGACCGGATATTTTCCGTTTATTGGAACGTATTTTGATTCTTTCGAGTGTTGGATCTGTTGTCTACAGCGGGCCTTCGATTTCAGCGAAAGGTTTCTTCGAGTCGTTGGCGTATATACCGCCTCGACCACGAGACGTGCACGTGGCGGACTTTATATTGGACGTCGTCATCAACTCGCCGGAAAAGATCGTTGCGAAAGTCTCGGTGGATTTTCTGAAATCGGAGATTGCGATTGAAAACGAAGAGAGTCAGCGTGCGCTCATGGCTGAATTGGGTCAAGAGATCTCAAATGAAGCAGAAATCGTCAACGCGAGAAACAAGTACGCGGCTCCCTTCTCGAAGCAGTGTCGCTGGTTGTGTGGTCGGTACGTAAGGCGGATGTATCGTCACCCCTTTCTTATTTACGTGCACGTGATGGCGACTTTTCTCGCGGCACTTGGTGTTGGCTTGATTTTCAAGAATGCGGCTTTGAATCAAGGTGGCATTCAAAATAGGATGGGCGCACTATTCTTTATTCTCATTTTTCTCACGCTCATGTCGCTTTCTTCGCTTCCAGTTTGGAAAGAAGACCGTCTTCTCTTCATTCGAGAACGTGCAAATCGAGTGTATGGAACGAACGCGTATTTTGTTTCAACTGTCTTGTTTGACATTTTGCCAATGCGCGTCGTTCCACCGTTCTTGTTTGGATTTATAACGTACGGAATGATTGGTTTGAACGAGGGCGGAGAGTTGAATTTACTCGCATTTGTCGTCGTGCTCATCTTGACGAATATTGTTGCGACATGTCTTTGCATGGCAATTGGGGTGTGTAGTCGACGAGTCGCAGACGCCAACGCCGTCGCCAGCTTATGTTTTCTGACATCCATCTTATTTGGGGGATTTTTGCTCAACAAAGATGAAATTCCAGCTTCATTTCAATGGCTTGCTTCATTAAGCTTCATTTCTCGCGGCTTTGAAGCACTTGTTGTCAATGAGTTTGCTTCGAATCCAAAGACATTCACGCTCACGGAATCCTGGAGTAACGACGACGATACGAACTCAACAAAACTTCCAAATGAGGTTCCTGTGCCAGGAGAAAAGGTCCTCTTTACTTTTGGATTTCATCCAAGTTTAGTCATAAACGACGTCGCGTGGTTGTGCGGGGAAGCAATTTTGTTTGCTTTGGTGAGTTTCTTCGTCTTGAAACGTTCAGATTTTGCGAGCGGCGGCGGCGATAAGAGCGGCGGCAGGAAGAAGAAGAGCAAAAGTTCTTCTTTTCTCTCTCGATTAAGAACTTGTTTTGGAATAATTGCTTCGTCAACACTCTCTCCGTCTACATCATCTGCTGGAGATTTAGATGGTACGAATAACGATTTACTCGCGAGGCGGGTGATCGAAAGTTTATCTCCAGGAGGTAGTGAGCGCGCTGCGTTGCTGGATGCCGCCATGGACGAGTGGCGTGAAGACGAGAACGAGGAAGCACCAGGTTCCGTTTCATCTTCTATATTTGTTGATGCAGGAAATCAAATTCGCCACGCGCGAATGGATTCTTTTGTTTCGGTTGATGAGAACATGCCTGCGGCTGCGCAAAGAACGTCTGAAACTACAGCCTTTGAATTCGAGGAAGCGCACGATGACGACAAAGGAGAGGAAGATTCGAGCGAGCGTCTTCTCTCGATTGATGATGAAGACAGAAGCGCAATCACGCCATCAACATCACTTTCCAGTGACGACGACGAACCAAAACTATCGCCGGCGTTCTCTTTCAGTCGTATAACGTGTGAAGTGAAAGTTTGGACGCGTGGGAAACAGAGACGTAAAGTTATTCTTCGAGGGATAACTGGAATTGCCGGAGGTGGTCATTTAGGCTTTCCGCCGTCGATGCGAGGCGCTGCTTTTGAAGATAAAGAAAAAAGTGCATTTGCAATCTTAGGACCATCAGGCGCAGGGAAATCGACGTTGTTGGATATTTTAGCGGGCAGAAGCTCAGAGCAGCAAAAGAACTTCAAGGTTGGAGGAAAAATCCGAATCAACGGTGCAGAGACAACGAGTCACGAAAGACGAGAAATGAGCGGCTACGTGACCCAAGACGATGTTTTACCTGGCACGAGTACAGTTTGGGAGCACTTGTTGTTCCATGCTACGCTTCGTATGCCGAGCGGTACATCTACGAAGGCTCTCCGTCGTCGCGTTGGGCAAACAATGCGCGATTTTGCCATCGAGAAACTTGCCGACTCTTTGATTGGCGACCAGTTTTCTCGCGGTCTGTCTGGCGGCGAGAAGCGTCGCGTCTCTATCGCGACTGAGCTTTTAATGTCTCCGGGCATCATGTTTCTGGATGAGCCTACGACTGGCTTGGACTCGACGAACGCGGCAAAGGTTGTTGACATCTTGTCCAAACTTGGTTCTCGCCACGGCGTGACTGTGTTGTTATCTATTCACCAGCCTCGACCGGATATTTTCCGTTTATTGGATCGTATTTTGATTCTTTCGAGTGTTGGATCTGTTGTCTACAGCGGGCCTTCGATTTCAGCGAAAGGTTTCTTCGAGTCGTTGGCGTATATACCGCCTCGACCACGAGACGTGCACGTGGCGGACTTTATATTGGACGTCGTCATTAAATCGTCTAAAGAAACGACCTCCCGCGTGTGCAGAGACTTTGCGGTTTCAGATATATTCACGCTCAATGAAAACACTATAGAAATGCTCGCTATGGAGGCGTCGTCAAACGCAGTCGTCGGAAATGAAGACGCCAATACCGACGAAGAGAGAGGAAACACGAGAAGAGCTGGTGGTAGTACTCGTTCCTCCGAGAAGAAACGTCTCGCGCCGATGAAGGTCCAAGTACAGCAACTCCTCGCACGTTTGCGCAAAAATGCTACTAGACACCCATTTTTGATTGCCACGCACTTCATTGCGACGCTCTTCACTGCAATTGCGCTCGGTGCAATATTCTTCCAGTGTGGTCGAGATACCGCCGGCGTGCAGAATCGAATGGGATGTTGTTTCTTCATTCTCCTATTTCTCACGCTCATGTCGCTCTCCTCCCTACCTGTGTGGAGAGAGGATGATTTGTTGTCAAGGCGAGAAATTCTCGCCGGTGCCTACGGCGTGGACGGTTATTTTATCAGTCAAATCGCGTTTGATGTGATTGTTGTTCGGGCCATTCCGCCTTTGTTTTTCTCTCTCGCCACGTATTTTTGCGTCGGTTTACACTTGAACTTTTTCTCATTTGTAAACTTTACGTTCGTGTGCGTGTTGACAAACATTGCAGCATCAGCGTTGTGTACGTGTGTGTCTATTGCAACGCCATCGAATGCGTCCGCAAACGTCGTCGGAATGCTATTATTGCTCGTGAACGTTGTGTGCGGTGGCTTTTTACTCAACGAGGAACAGCCGAGAGCGAAAGCGGCGGACGGAAATGGCGATCGCCACATCTTGGTTAAAATCTTGACGAGATGTAGTTTTGTTAACCATGGTTTCCAGTCTATGATGATAGGTGAATTCTTAGACGCGGGAACTTTTTATTTTACGCCCAAACTGGTCGAAAGCGATCCATCCAAAAAATCTTCGCCGTCGTCTAGCGGCGGCGACGTTCGCGTTCCAGTTTCCGGTAAAGAAGTCTTGGATTTCTTCTCCTTCGGGTCTACGAGAAGTGAAATGCGAACGCATGTGGTCGCTTTGGCCTCGTTAGCGTGCGGGTATTTAGTTATCGCGTACTTATTACTGAAGTTTAGAGTTAGATATTAGGTTTAGGTTTGTAGTGCATTTTTACTCAACTCGCTTTTTCCAGTTAAAAAATATTTAGGGGATTATATCATTCGCTTTCGTCAAAGCTATCGAAGGCATCTCTCGCCATCGCTCCGGCAGCTTCCTCGCGGTGAATCTCCCATTCGCTCGTATCATCCTCGTCCGGATGTAATCCATCCACGTGCGACATTGTTCTCAACGGTCTCAACTCTTTCGTCATACACAAGTGTCGTCCGCTACCTTCTTCTTTGATGTCAAAGACCGAATCGGTGGAATCTCCGGAGGAAGAAGCGCCCCAGCTCGCCGCCGTGGCCGAGAAGCTCTTCTCAACCACCCACCCGTCCGCTTCCATGTTCCGCAAAGCCTCGGTTGCTTCTTTCATCGCTCGTCTCGCGTCGTCGAACGACCGACACTTAGAGAAATCAATAAGCTCGTTCGGATCGACTTCCTCTCGCAAGCAGTTGACGTTCAAACCCTCGTTCATCAAGTCTTCAAAAGACATGAGACGAAAGATAAAATCGCCCTCGGGCTTTCTTTTCAAAACTCTTCCGAGGTCATCCTCTAACCATCGCCAGTTCCCGTCAATGTCTTGCGCAAGGTGGAGCTCGAGCGGGAGTTTCATCTCGGCGATGTAGTTCGCGTCGCCGCCTAACAAGGCTTCCAACAACTCATCGTCATCTTCGTAATACTCATCTTCTTCGTCTTCGTAAAATTCATCCTCTTCTTCGAAGCTACCGCTCGTTTTCCGTTCCGAATCGTATCTCTCTTCGATTCGCATGTAGTGTTCCGTCTCTCTCAAGAAATCTTCGTGCGTGATTTCTAAATCGTCTTCGTCCATGTCTTCAAAATCGATTCCGAGAAAAGAAAGCGCCTCATCGTAGCCTTTCGCGTGTTTCGGCAAACACAAAACGTTCACATAGTTCCCGAGAAAATCAGAAACAGTATCCGGCACTCTCGACGAGCACAATTCCTTATACGCTTCCACGGCATTGACGTAATCCAACACGCGTTGCAACTTCACAGACGATCTCGCCGAGTTATCTCTCGCCTCTTCCACCGCCCATTCCTTTTCTTCGATTAAAAGCTCCAATCGTTTCTTTTGCATTTCAAATTGCTCTTTCGACAGCGCCCTTGTTTCGTGTTTCGGGGCTTGATCTTCGTCTTCGACTTCTTCCTCTTCCTTTTCCGAGAGAGCCTCTTCGCGCTCTTCTTTCCCGTCGGCGTTAGTATTCGCGTTTGTCGTCGCCGCGCTACTCTTGTTCGCGCTCTTCTTCGGCACAGAGCTGTTACCAATCTTCACGTTGTCTTTCGTTGTCATTGTTCTCGTCGCAGTATTCTTCGTCGCGTTGTTTTTGTTACTGTTATTGTTACTCTTCTTTTTCGCGGCGGGCGGTTTCTTCTTCTTGGAGGAGTTCTGCGGCAAGTCCAACTCCGGATCCAACTTGGGAGAACCGTTCTTGTTGCTCGAAGAAGACGCTGAAGGCGAAGAAGACTTCTTGGACGACGACGACGACGACGACGACGACGAGGCGGACGGTCCGAAGTCCCTCTCCGTTTCATACTTCTCCTCTTCTTCAAAAAATTCTCCTCCTCCCCGGCGGTTGTCGCCAGACGACGACGACGCTCGAACGCCGACGACCGAAGAACTTCTCCGTCCTCGCCTTCTCAAAGGCACCACGACCGTTCGTTTAGGGTGTTCAAATTGCATCATTCGCGCGGCGTGTCTGGACGACGACGACGACGTCGAGCACGCGAAACTCATCGCCAAGCGAGAAGACGAGGGCGAAGATGACATCAACGAGCGCGATGTCACCGTCGCCATCGTAATAATCCTTCCCTTCTTCCTCGCGTCGTAAAAGTGGTCTTCGTGGGGAAAGAATAAGAACAAAAAATTCAACTTTGAAACGCAGAGAACGAAAGAAGATCTCTCTCTCTCTCTTTCTCGCGCGCCTTTCCTTCGAAGAAGAAAAAGAAGAAGAGACAAACGTCTCTCTCTCTCTCTTTCCGAGTAAGCGCGCGCTCGCGTAAAAAGAGAGGGGCGCGCCGCGTTTGATGTGCTCAATCAAGCGCGTTTGCGTTCGTGGAAAATGTGAGAAGATCCACGAGTCAAAGATACGTTTAGATATTTCCAAAAAAGGACGAGAGAGATGCTTCGGTGTATGGCTGCGGTGAAAACTACCTTTTTTTCTTTTTGCAAAATATGTAAAGTAATGGCAAAAGACTCTGCTTCAACGCGGGGGCACGCGCACTACTCTTTGGTGAGATCTCTCGTCTCTTTCTCTCTCTGTTCTCCGCGCGAGCGCGCGTGTGATACATACGCGTGACTTTAATCCATAGCTTCCAAACACTTGTCGTACATCTCGCCGGCTTTGCTCAACTCACCCATATCCGTGTACACGTCCCCGAGCATGCCAAAGACGGTGCTGTCTTTTGCGACGAGCAAGGCGCTTTCGAGCGCGCTCGCCGCTTTGGTTAAATCGCCCGACGCTTGGTACGCCGTCGCTAAACCTTTCCTCGCGGAGAGGGACTCTTCGATTTTATCTTCTTCGGAGGACGTCTCGTCGTCCGCCGCCGCGACCGCGTCGGTGAACAAATCGATCGCGACGTCGTACTCTCCGTTGGCGTACGCGCTCTTCGCTTTTCCAATCAACTCCATCGCTCGGCTCGCTTTCGCCGCCGTTTTCGTATGGTGCCGCTCGAACCGTTCCTCCTCGACGCGTTGCATAATCTGACGCATCTGAATGTTCAATCGTTCAATCTCTTGACGCCGTTTCCGACTGAGCACGCCGTTCAAACTCGCTCCGATCAGAGCTAACAGCTCCAAAATTGCCAGCGCCGGCCAGTATTTTCGTCCGAACTGTTGGAGTTTGGACAAGTTTTCCGCCGGAGGTGGTGGTGATGCTTTCGATATCTGCACGAATTCATTTCTCAAAGAAGAAGAACTACTACTACTCGAGGAGGAGGACGACGACGACGCTCGAGCGTCTCGCTTCAACTCGTCCACGGATAAAAAAGAAACGTCGTTTGTCGTCGTCATCGCTTCGGAAGAAGAAGACGACGAGGACAAAGCCTCCGCGCTTCTTCTTCTTCTGCTTCGCTTTTGGTTCGATCGAACTCTTTTTGCCCCAACTGATGATGATAATTTAGAAGAAGAATCGCTGTCATCACACCGGCGGCGGCGGAACTGGTGGTGCGCTTTCGCGAACGTGGCAGAAAAAGAACAGCACGCGCGCATTTTTCTCTCGTCGCTATGTATTCGTTGTGGTCGCGTTTTTACAAAAAGCGTCGCGAGATCTAAAATTTGTGAAGAAGAGCAAAAAAGGTGCACCTTTTCTTCACGCAAAAGTCAGTCGAAGAGCGCGCCGCCGCCGGTTTGCCGCCGCCGCTCTAAACCAGCCTCTCGTATGCGCTTTCTTCTCTCGGCTTCTTTCGCCGCGCGGAGTTTATTTGTTGTTGTGGTTGTGGCTACGACTCCTGGCGATGTGGTTCCGTTCCCGTCTCGGCGCGTCGTCGTCGCGCCGAAGACGTCCGAGAAGAAGAATGGCGGAGCGCTTCCTCGATGTTCTTCTTCTTCTCCTTCTGATTTTTGGACTGTTGCTCGTTCAAACGAGGACGACGGCGCGTTCACATCCTCTCCTTCTCTCCTCGCCGCCTCGACGGTGACTCCGACGTCCATCATTCTCTTTCTCCCGTCTCGAAACCCGCGCAAGCGCTCTCGATTTTTCTTCCTCTCTTGATCCTTCACGAACTCGCCGAGCGGGTCGCGCTCTCGCAATATCTCCGCCAACTCAGCGCTCATCTTCGAATCCTCTTCGTCTAGTATTTTCACCGCTAAATTTCTATAAAAGTTCACGCTTCGATATTCAAACATGCCCCCTAACGCGCCCGTCGCCGCGCCCAATAAAACGCGCGCTCTGAACGCGTTCGTCTTATTCTTGAACCCGAAACTGTTCCCATCGACCGTCGCGAAACCAAACACACCAGTCAACCCTACCGCGAATAAAACTCTCCAGATGGACGCGTTGACGAAATTGTTTATGGTCGACTTCTCCGAAGATGACGGTTGGTAGTTTAACACGGATTGGCGGTGGAAGAGTTCGCGTAAAGCGGACTTGGCGACGGCTTGCGGAAGGTCGGGGAGATTTTTCTTCGCCGTCGACGTTGAACTCCTCCCGGTTTTCGCTTTGGAAGAAGCTTCTTCGCACTCGGCGAACGCGAGCGTTTTTTCGAAGAACGCGCGCGAGAGACGACGGAGATGGTGGCGACGGTTGGTGTCGTCGTTTCCGCGGTTCATCGCTCGCGCGTCGCCGTCGGAGGAGGCTTCTTCTTTCTCGCGTGGTATTGCTTTGGGGAATGCGTGTAACTAACTTTTTGGGGAAAGTGATTCAACGCCGGTACATGTATATAATACGAGTAGCGTTACACGCGCGCGTCTAATCTATTCTAATCTATACTATTCTGCTTTTTAATCTAATTTCTGTTGTTCTGTGAGATTTGCTCATGCATCCTGTGCGATAGAGAGAGAAAGAGCGACGACTCTCGTCGCGTGAGCGCGCGCGAGAAAAGAGAACAGAGCGAAAAAGCTTGAACCGGATTTGTTGCGAATCGAGCACACTACGCGCATATTCTTTCAGAAGCCATTTTTTCCGCTCATCGTTTTTGTGAAGGGCCGCCGTTCCAAAAGGCAAAACATTTCTCAACATCGGACGGTAATTCCAAAAAAAAGTGTATCGTCACTAAGAATGTGCGCGTGTGGTTAAGGTACGCGCGTGACGCGTATCGTCGCGTGTGCGAGGAAAAAAAAATAAGGAAGAGTAGGGGACGTACCTTTTGCTCTGATACTTTCGAACTTATCCTTGCGCGTCGACTTCTTCCCACGATGTGACGGTGTTGCTGTTTATAGCCACGTACGAGTTTGATTTGTGCTTTGGAACGAACGTCCAATTGTCTTTCGGTTTACCCAGAAACATCTCGCTGACTTTGATCCAATCTTCGACTTTGTCCGAAGCCAACAAAGTTTCCATATCGTCGCGACCGAAATACCGTTGCGGACGCAAGTGCATCTTTTGTACGCTCGGGTGTTCCAAAAGACCAACCGGAACGTATCTGTGCGTGTAACTCATCCACTCGCACAAAAATGTTCTCGTCTTTTCGACGCCTATGGCGTCGGAACCCCAGTGTTCTATACCATATTTACAAAATTCCGCGAAGTACTCTAAACGTTCCGAGGAAGAGACGTCGATGTGACGTTGTTCTTTAATCTCTTGAAACAACCACGGTTTAATAATTGCACCGCGACCAATCATGCACGTGGCGACGTTTCCAGACTCCACGTGCGCGTTGTAATCTTCAAAGGTATACACGTCGCCGTTGCCGATGAGCGGGACCGCGCTGTTCGAAACTGTCTTGGCGATTTTACCGCATTCGTCGATGTATTCCCAGTCTGCCAAACGCGAATAGCGTTGCGCGCGCGTTCGTCCGTGTAACGTGATCGCGGCAACTTTTCCGAGCCAACCAGCATTGAGGGAATCTCGAGATGTAGAAGAAGACGCCGAGCAACATCGATTGACGATATCGTGCGCGTTCCACTGTTGTTTGCGATCGTGGTATCCCATGCGAATTTTGATCGTCAACGGAATCTTACGCAACGAAGAGCTCGCAGCGTCGATAATCTTCTCCAACTTGCCAGTTTTAAGCTGCGTGAGTAAAGTTGAGCCGGCACCTTTGGCGCAGACGCCTTCGATTGGACATCCCATGTTGATGTCGATGAAGTCGCATTGTACCTCGTTTTCAATCAGTTCCTGTGTTTTATTGTTATTGAGAGAAGGGCGAGAAGAATAGCGTTAGAAGATTGTCGGAGAAGATAACGATAACACGCGCGAAGAATATAACATCGAGCGGTCAGACAGCACTGGGAACTCACGAGCTGTAAAATAACCAGAGAATGCGAACACTCCCCGGCGCTTCCTCCTTTGCGCCTACTAGGGCTGCGGCTGCCAAAGGAGCCCCAAAAGTTTATCATCACCCCGCTCGTTATATCGTCGTAGCACACAAAACAAAAAAAGAAAAGAGAATTGAAAACGTACCACGCATCGGCTGACTAAATCAGGGTATCCGCCGCATATTTGGACGCCAAACTTATTCGTTTTGCTCGATTCGCACGCGTGTCTCCGCAACAGCGCCCACTCGCGTCGATCGCCGGCTAACAAGTTCGACGCCATCGCCATCTCCGATATCGTCACATCTGCCCCAAACTTCACGCACATGCGTCGAAAAGGTGCGTGTCCGACCGTCGTTAGTGGTGCCAACACCAACTTTTTATTGAAATCGATCCTGTTCTTTTCGATTTTCTCCTCTTCGTTCTCGTTTGCGTCGTTTGCGTCGTCTCTTTTACTATTTCTATTCATCGCCGTAATCTTCCTCTTCTTCGCTTTCGATACGCACAACAAATCGCTCCCAACCGTCTCTAAATATTTCGTAGATCTCGGCAAATTATACGTCGACTCGCGTAATTCTTTCTGCAAACGATCCTCCATGGCGTTGAACTCTTCGCTGCCCTCGCTCCGTCGCCACTCGAGCAAAGTCTTCGTCTCTTTACTATCGTCGACATTTTCGTGTCGATCGGAATAATAGCACCGAATCCCAAACGGACATTTCACGTGTTTCATCTTCATTTCGTACGGACACTTCGCACCGCCGCCGTCCTCGCCGTCCTCGCCTCCGCCGACGACGAAACACCGCCCGCCGCCAAACCCCTCCTCGCGTCTTCTCGCCTCCAAGTACTTCTCCGCGTCGTGCGTGCACTCGCACGTCGTCGATTGAAACGGACACTCTTTCCCGACCGCCACGAACGAGCACAAATCGTTCCTCATCGCCAGATACTTTTCTCTTTTCCGCTGCTTTTGCGACTTCGCGCCTTGCCGAAGGCCGTTTTTGTTGCTCCGTAATAACGGTCTCTCGTCTGTTTTTTTCACCTCGTTTCTCCGCTCCGCAGCGGCGGCGGTCGCCTCGTCGTCGTCGTCGTTCTCCTCCTTCTTCTCCGCGACCGACAAAAACTGCTCCCGAATCGGAAGGAAACCATTATTCGCGAGCTTTTCCGCGCGCGTGGACATGCCGCCGTCTTTCCCGTCTCTCTCTCTTTACTCAGAGAAGAAAGGCGGCGCTCTCTGGGGAAAAAAGAATTCGATCGCGCGGAACGGAGAAAACTCCCCGTCGTCTCTCGCGGAAACGCGGGCAAAGGGCGAGCACTTCGCGCTGTGATTGTGATCCATCGAAGTGGAAAATAAAGAGTGTTTGTGTGCGCGTGAGAGAGTAAAAGAGAAAGAAAGAAGCGCGGGACGAGGGGGTACTTTTCGTTCTCTTTTTTTGTGACGTCGTGTTGTGAAATGAATTCAATTTTCTCTCTGTTTTTCAGTTCTGCGGTCGATCTCGCTGCTGCGCCAACCACCTCTCTCTTCTCAAACGAAGCGCGGCGGAAACTTCGTCCTCTCGCTCTTGCACTTCTTCTTCTTCTTCTTCTTCTCGCACTTCTTCGTTTGGACGACGATCTTCGACCGCCTCCAGCGCCGATGAAGAAGGCGCGCTTTCGTCGTCGTTCGCGCGTTCCTTCGTTTCTTCCTCTTTGATCTCCGAGGCGGCCACGTCGGTCGTCGTCGTCGGTGGCGTCGGTGCAACTATGGACGGTGAAGCCGAGCGAGAGTGTCGGAAAGCGACTTTTCTGGTGTCTTCGCTTTGTTGCGAGGATACAGATGAAGGCGTCGTCGTCGTCGTCTTTGCAGTTTGGTCGAATTTCGCTTCCAGGGGAGGCGGAGGTTTCGATTGCTGCTGCTGCTGGTCTTCGAGTTTCTGCATGAGCTCGTTCACTTTTTGTTCCAACGCGGCGATTTTCTCGTTCGCGCGAGCGTCTTTATCCATTTGCTCCTGGCGACGGTTGTACTCTTTTTCGTACTGTTCCGGCGTGAGTGGCATTGGTTGTTCGCGTTGGTACTGTGAATCGATTGGAAACGGAAAGTAGCCGGCGTTGCCTCCGTTCATGTGCGATCCTGGTGGCAACAAACCGAGCGGTGCGACGCTCATGAACGCCATCTGCGCTTGTTGCGCAGCAGCGGCGACGGCAGCGGCGGCAGCGTGCGCCATGCGACGCGCAGATATGTCTTCTTCAGACAATGACGCTTCGTCGTTTGCCACGTTCGTCGCTGCGGCGGAGATGCCCGCTTGGTAAGATGCGTTGATGGCGGCGGTACCGGGAGTCCACCACTCGCTACCCGGGTTGAGATTCGCCGATGGCGACGGTGCAACTGGTGTTGTCATGTTCGGTGGCGGCGTCGCTCTCGTTTCTTGTTGTTGTTGTTGTTGTTGTACAAATCTCGGCGCAGGGGGCGTTCGCGCCGGCGTAGGCGTCGCCGCCTGTTCTCTCGAAGAAGAAGCAGTGGTGTTAGTCGCCGAAGGCGTTTGTCGTTGCTGATGTTGCTGTTGCTGTTGTTGCTGTTGCTCGCCTCCGGAAAGAGATCCGAGTCGTTCTAATCGCTGTTCCCGAACGCGTTGCGCTTCTGCATCCGCTCCTGCTATCGCCGTCGTCACCGTCGGAGGCGTGGACGAAGACGAAGGCGCATCCGTTCCTCCTCCTGCTCTTCCTCCATCATCCGTTGAACCCGCCCCGACGTCTCCGTTCGCTTCTCTTTCCCTCCTCGCTCTCTCTTCTCTTTCTCTTCTAGCCTCTGCTGCCTGCGCGTCTAATCTCGCCTGCACTTCCGGCGCGATGTACCCGGGCTGTAATTCCGGCGGTAACCTTTGCCATTGCCCTTCCTCTCTCTCTCTCTGTCTTCTCTCTAACTCTCTCTCCTCCTCTGGCAACACGGACGCGCGACACGTCGGACACGCTTGCTGTCTCTCTAACCACGATCGTAAGCAGTGCAAATGGAACGCGTGCGAACACGGTAACTTCTTCGCGCGCATTTGTTTCGGTATCGGCGTTTGACTCCCGTCCGCGTGCGTCTGGCACATTTTCATCTTCTCTCTGCACACGACGCACGTGTCCTCGCCGCCTTGCGATGCATCCAAATCCTCCGCAGTCGCGTCTGGGAACCTAGAGTCTAAGTTCGCCGTCACTCTTCGGTACCTCAAAAATGCAGCCACTCGATCTTTGAATTGTCTAAACGTTACGTACACGTCTCTCAACAAATGTATCGGCAATCCGTAATAGGCGAAGATGATGGAAAAAAACGCCACGTACACGCACAAGTGCACCAAATCCGCGCACAGCTCTAAATAAAAAACAAATGCGCCTTTCCCTTGCCAATTTCCATCCATCGCGCGATCCACTAACGTCACGAAATACTTCGCGAACCCGACGCACATTTTACTCGCCAAAATGACGTGCTCGAACCCGAACAAAAGCACCACCGAAGGTCCTTTCGCCACCACGCGTTCAATCGCAAACTTCACGAAAGCCACGTCCACGAGTAACAAACACACCATGAAGCTCAAAATCCTCGCTCGATCGATCACTCTCACTCTCGGTGCCGTCTCCATGTGTTCCGCTCGGTCTTTACACAACCCATGAAACGCCTTCAAGAACAGCAAAGACGCGAACAACGAAACAAATCTCAGATTGAATTCCTCTCGGAAAATGGTCATCGCCAAACACGTCTCCATGACCGCTTCCCGCGTGCGATCTTGCAACCGCTCCACCTCGCTATCTCGCAACGTCCCCAAGAATATCTTCTTCACGACTTTCGCCAGCGTAAACGCCAGCGCGAACGCCACGTTCGCCAACGCCACGACGCTGATTTTCGACGTCGAGAGATACAACATCGCGCTGAAATATTGCTCGCGCGTTATTAACGCGTGCAGAACGATGATCGAGGCGACGAGGATCGACGTCGTCACGTACGAGAACGATCGGGAAAGGACGCGGGGCATCGTTTCTCTTCTTCGTTGAGCGAGCGAGACTTTTTCTGCTCCTGCGTCGAGAGAGAGAGAGAAAGATAGAGATGGTGTGCGTTTCCTTTTTGTTGTCGTTTCCGTCCGCGTCTGTTTCTGACGAATTTGCACCCTCGGGATCGGATGAAAAAGAAAAAATTTTCAAAGAAGGTCGAGCAAACTTAGTAAACGAAGGTGGAGACATTTTTTCTACGAAACGTTGTTTCAATACCGATAAACACATACATAGCAGTCGCGCGTTGTTCGCTTGTTTTTCTCTTCTCTTCTATTCGAGTCGTTCTCGTCTCGCGGTTTTGAGCGCGGCTTTGGCGCGTTTCAGACTCTCCTCCACGCGCCGTAATCGGTCTTCGACGGCGAGTTTCCGCTCTCGCTCTTTCATGGATTTACCGGCGCCGTTTGAGAATTTCGTGGCTAAGAGTTGAAGGAGTTGGTCGCGTTCGGAGGAGAGGGAGGTGATGTCTTTTTCGTGTCGAGCGATGACGGCGAGGTTGGCGGCGCGGAGGTCCGCGGAAGTCGCGTACGGAGGGGGGTTTTGCGCGTTGGTTCCTTTTCGCGCGTTGGTGTCGTCGTCGTCGGCGGCGGCGCGGAACCAGGACCACGACGGAGATTGGAGTCGGGTGGCGTTGGTTCTCACGCCGGCGGCGATGTTTGACGTCGTCCTTTGCGTCGTAATCGGCGGTCTTTTCCTTTCTTGTTCTTCCTCTTCTCGGTCTTTTTCTTCTTTGTCGTCTCGTCGAGCAGTTACGACGAGTTGTGGATGCCTTTTCATCGGACTACTCCGCACAATTTCCGAAATCGATCTCCCAGACTGTTCGTTCATCGACACGATCTGTTCCATTCTTTCTTCCATCTCAGCCGCAGCCGTTCGCAGTCGCGCGTTTTCTCTTTCCAGCTTTCTCGAATTCGCTCGCATCGTCAACGCGTGTTCCCTCGCCTCGTTCTTCTTCCTCTCCGCCTCTTTCACCATTCGTGCAAACTCCTCGACCTCTCTCTCTCGCTCTCTCAACATCGCAATCGCCTCTCGCACGTCTAATTTCATCCGCTCTTCCTTTGCTTTCGCCTCCGCCGCTCTCTCGTCGCCTTCCACGCGTTTCCGTCGGTCCAACGCGCACACTTTTTGCAACTCCTTCACGGACTCTTCCATTCGTTTCAGTTTTTCTCGTAATTTTTCATTCTCTCTTTCGCATCTGGCGGCTTGCTCTGATTCTCTCTCGGCATCCGCCAAAGCGTCCGCGGCTCTCAACTCGCACGCGCGCAGTTGCGACGCGAGAGACTCTACCAGCAACGACGAAGCTTTCTTCGACGACGACGAAGGACTCGCGTTTCGCGTCGAAACCATCGACGAAGACATTGGCGTCATCGCGCGCGTCGCCGCCTTCCCGTGACTCCCTAATCTCTCTTCTCCTCCTCTGAACTCGATGTAATCATTATCATCGTCATCATCGTATTCTCCTTCTTCTTCCATCGCCGCGAAATCCACCCGTCTCTCCTCTCTCAAAAACTCCGGCTTCGCGAACTCCCGCGGTAACGGAAACGGCGGCGGTTTCGGTCGAACGTCGTCGAACGTGCTGTACGCTCCGGCCCAAGCTTTTAACTTTGCCTTTGTCTCTTTCGCTTTGTTTTTTCGAACCGTCGCGTCGCCTTCTTCCGTCTCCTCTTCTTCTTCGTCCTCTTCCTCCGAAGCCGAGGAGAAAAGCTTCGCCTCTTCTCGCCTTATATGCTGTTGTTGTTGCTCAAATTGCGCTCGATTTTGCATCATCTCTCGCCTCGTTCTTCTCGCAATCTCGAGCGCGTCTTCGAAGTCATCGTCGTCGTCGTCATCATCCATTATTGAATCGTCGGAATAATCGTACTCGGCGGTAAACTGGTGCCGGCGAAATATCGGCGCCGATCGATCCGCGCGTTCTCGTCGTCCAGCGAACATGTTTATGTTTCACAGGTACGTAGGGGAAACAAAATTCGCACAAATGCTTAATATATATAATAGGGGAAGAAGAAGAAGAAGAAGAAGGTGAAGAGAAAGCCAACGCGCGTTCTGTCTCAGAAGAAGCAAGCTCTTCTTTCTGAGTCTGTTTTTTCGGGCCGTTTTGGTCGCGTTCGCGAGCCCTGACTTCTGTTTGTCTTCGTCTTCGGGAAGAAAGGCAACTGTATTTTTGTCGCATTTTCCCCAATAAGTACACCACAACCCAGAAATACAGATACTTGTAAAAAGTAAAAACAAAACCATGATGCGGCGAGCACCGACGTCGACGTCGAGAGTCCTCCTCCTCGTCGTCGTCTTCGCGCTCTTCTCCTCGTTCCTCTCCCTCTCGAACGGTCGTCTGGTTTCTTCTCTCGATGACGACGACGAGAATGACAACAACAACAACAACAACAACAACAAGAGAAAGTTGCTTCAAATTTCACGCATCGGAGCACCAAAGAGGAACAAAGATCGCGTTTTGTATTCTCGTCAGCACGGAGCGACGAGGAGGAGTGACTTCGCGTCGCCGTACGGTGGAGAGATGGTGGATGACGCGCTGTTGCCGGCGCTGAACAGTAATCCGTCGGTCGGATCGAACGTCATGTCCAGCGTCGATGATTTTGAAGATTACGATAAGAGCCAGTATTACGATGACATCTTCGCGGAGGAGGAGGAGGAGGAGGAGAAGAAGGAAGGGGGATCTTTCTCTTCCGATTCTGCTTCGTCTCTCGTCTTAGGCGAAGAAGAAGAGAGGAGCGAGGAGGAGGGCGAATCGTCGGCGTTTACGTCGTCGGCGTCCGTTTTGAATGATGTTGTACCCGCGAGCGGCGACGAGTTGGAGACGAGCGCGAGCGAAGATACCGCGGAGGACGAAGACGGTGGGGTCGTGACCCTTCGCGATGGATCAAAAACGACGTTTTGGTACAAAGCGGCGAAAAAAATAGGGACGAACGAGCGCGTGCGAAAGTTTGGCACCGCTTCGGCGAAGTTTGGGATGCGAGTAGCTCGATCAAAGCCGGTGCAATCTACGGGGAGAGGATTCGTCAACTCGCACAGGAAAGCGAAGGATACGTTGCGGAAGACGAAATTGATGCGAGACGCGAGCGATAGGCAAGTCAACCAGGCGATTCTGGGGATAATGGCGGTGATTTTAGTATGTTGGATGTTGTTTGGGATATATGTGATTGTGCCGGCGCGAGAGAGGAGACAAAGAGAATGGGCGGAGAAGGTGGAGTCATAGTTGAATGTTTATCAATGAAATTTCGTGTTTACCCTTTTGCATATGTATACTAACAGTGTTTTCTTCGGTATAAATATCGCGCACGTAGACGTAACTGTAAAACATCTTCTCTCTGATTTACCGCAGATGTTCGCCGTGGAGACCCACGACGTCGTTTGAATAGAAGCGTTTTCGTGTTCTGTTATGAATTTTTTCCGGTCACTTTTACAAAAAGAAAAGAGTGACAGCGGTTGTGACTACCAGGTAGATCGCTTTACCTCTCATCATACTCGCACGACCAGTGACGGATGAAGTGGTGGTGGTGGTCGTTGTTGTCGTCGTCGTCGTTCCATCGGAGGCAAGGTCCGAAGTTGTCGTCGTCAACGTCGCCAACTCGGACGCCGTGGCGCCAGATACGGTCGTGCCTTCGACTCCGTTAATGGTGTAAAAGCCCATGCATCCATTATCTTCGTGCGTCAAGAAATGGCAGTGAATAACTTTCTTTCCTGCGAAACGATCAACCATAAAGTAATAATTGTCGATGGTCACGCCAGTGGGACGATATACGACGTCGTGCCAATCTCCGTCTTGGAAGTAACCAGAAGCGTCCGTCACGCCTGAAAGTTGAAAAGAGTTCACGTGAATGTGCAACGGGTGCTTTTCGTTTCCATTGACGGTCCATTTCTGTACAGTACCGAGATCGACTGTGCCGAGAGGTGTATCTTTGTCCACAAATTGTTGGTTGTTTACGCCGCAACCACCAGTTGCCTTAGTGAAAGTGACACTGTTCGTCATCGGCGTTGGTAACCCGGCCGGTTCGTCCTTCAACGTCTGCATTAAGTACGCGGGTCTTTTCGGATTAAATTGCGAAAGATCGTCGTAGTTTTCACCAGTCTTCTCCGCGGAATCATCGGCGATAATGGTTATGGTGAACAACTCGCCAGCAACGTAACCGCCGCCACCGCCACCGCCGCCGCCCGGGCCTTGGAGCAAAGATCGACGTCTTTTCTTAGCCGCAGCTTCGGCGGAAACCGTCACGGTCCCCAAACTTCCAGTGCATCGCATCATCACGTCCGCTCTATTACCAGGGGCCAAGTATAACTTACCATCGTTCAAAGCTCTTGGTGCCGGAGAGACGTACACGCCATCCTTAGCCAGTAAATACCACTCGCAAGATTGCCCGCTCGTAGCGCCGTCGTGCGAAATGATAGCGTCTTTGTCGGTGGCCAGGAAAACCGTTCGGATTCTCGTCCATCTGTTCAATTTCACGTCGTAGTTCGGCTTGACTTTACCGTTCACAAAATAGCCTGTGTAACCGCCGTCGTTTGAATCAGCGGCAGAAGTCCAAACTTCACCGGGACTATCGGTCGCGATCGACTTCAGCGCCGGTAAATCCATGTACGCGATAGCCAAAGGACCGACCTCGTCGGCATTCAAAATCGCACTCGGCACTTCATCCGCCGCATCTTCAACAATCATGAAGCCGATCATGCCACTCGCCGCGTGCAAAGAGGTCGAACCGTGATGGTGCGCGTGATACCAGAACGTCCCCCCTGCGTGGTCGCTTGGAATACTGTACGTATACGTTAAAGTATTTCCGGGTTCTACGGTAGAAAAGACATCATCCGCCCCCGCATCTGGACTGACGTGCAAACCGTGCGTGTGCAAGTTTGTCTTTTGCGAGTAGTGATACCCGTTTCCTGAAGCCGGGTGCGTGCAGGTAGCGCCGCACGGCGCCATATCGTTCTGGAGCGTCACCGTCACCGTATCGCCCGCTTTGAACCTCAAAGTCGGCCCGTGTTGCAAAGTGTCCAAACTCGTCGCGTCCACGTTGTAGCCTCTCAGCTTCATGCTCACGCCGATGTCGGCGTTCGTGTACGTGTACTCAGATACCGTGATGGTCGTCGTCAACGCGCTGCGTTTTTTTTTGAAAATATGCGTGTGAGTGTTGTTACGTGCTCTTTGAGTTGACCTCTCATTTT
>Ga0255756_1002687_pt1 | contig 18781 bp, 15 predicted proteins | sample 011ome_20_FD_179956 | JGI IMG/M metagenome (GOLD analysis project Ga0255756, IMG submission 179956) | Coastal salt marsh microbial communities from the Groves Creek Marsh, Skidaway Island, Georgia - 011509CT metaG (version 2) | ecosystem: Environmental > Aquatic > Marine > Intertidal zone > Salt...
GCTTTTGCTTGATCAAGTTCTGTACCAGATAACTTCCATTGTCCCCATAACTTTCCAGTTTCTGCCAACCAGGATGGTTTTGGTAAACTTCCTGAAATAGTTGTATGAATATTTTTTTTCATGATCGGATCTTAACCTTTCTTATTTTTGACTACAAAGTAAATGTAGGAAAAAATATTGAGCAGTAGCAGTATAAAAATTGCTACTCGAAAACTATTAACTTCCGAACATCCAAGTTTTTGGGCAAAATCAATTACGAGACCTATGCCCCATTGTAAAATAAAAATTCCTATAAAGAATAACAAATTATGTGATGTCAAAGCTTTGCCGGCTAGGTGCGATGGAAAAGAAAGACCAATAGCTGGTTGAGTTAGTGCAAATACTACACAGCATAGACAATATAGGGTCCATAAATTAGCACCAGCTGCAGGTCCCATAATAATTATTATTGCTAACGAGATAAATGTGAAAGGTATTCCAATTTTTAATAGACGATTGGCATCGTATCCTAGTTTTAAAAGTTGAGGATTGATGTAGCCCCAGATCAGATAACCAAAGAGCATTATAATATTAATTTGAAATAATCCTGATGCAGATTCTAATGGAGTATAGCCTGATACTCTAATCATCCATGGACCAGCCCACAAAGTAATGATGGAATAAAATCCACCAACATTAAATAAAGCTATTGGAATTAAACTTTGAAAGTATCTGTTTTTCCAAATTGTAGATAACGAACCTTCTCTTTTAATTGTGGAGTTTTTATCAAAATTCCAAGAAGGTGATTTTAATAAAATTAAGCAAATACAAATAAATGTTAAAAAAGCCAAGCCAAGAAAAATAGTTCTCCATCCATACAGGGGTAAGAAATATTGAACTGGAAGTGTAGATGATAACATTCCAATAGAACCAACCATTAACATCCAGGAGTTTGCCCTATGTTGATAGGTATCTTCCATCCAAACACGATAACCTGTAAGCGGAGCCATCAAACATGCGCTAACACCTACACCAATTAAAACTCTACCTATAAAAAGGTTGGTGAAATTAGTGGCCAGGGCAAAGCATAATATGCCAATAATGGCCAATCCTAAAAAAATAGTCACAACTTTTTTGGGTCCATATCTGTCTAAAAAATATCCTAGTGGTATCTGCATTGCTGCAAACCCAATAAAATAGCCTCCCCCCAACAAGCCAAGTTCTCCAGATGTTAAATTAAACTCTGAACTTAATACCGGAGATAAAGTTGCAGTAACAGCTCGCAGTAACGTTGATAAAAAATATCCAAAAGCAAATATAAAAAATACAATGGTAATATTTTTTTTTGATAAAATTGCTTTTTCCATAAAATTTAAAAATGAAGAGAAATATCTTCATGATGAGCATTGCACTCTGCTACATAGATGGCTTGCTCTTTAGTTAAATTAGTTTGCGACCTCAAACCAATTGTATCTCTTATTTCTTTTTCGTATTTATTTAATGATGGTAACAGTTGTTGAAACGCTATCTCTCTCCATTTAATATCTTGTTTCAAAAGATCTAGCGCATTATTGTTTAAGGATCTAATTTCTTCAATTGCATTATTTTTAGTTTTTTCAGTTGCTGCATAAATTGCATCAGACACACTTGCCATTCCGCTTAGCTTATCGGTTTGTTCTAAAATTTTATTTAGTTTTTCATTAAGTTCTTCTTTAGAGAATTTAAATAAATTATTATTTAACTGCTCTATTTCCGCTATAATTAAATTAATATTTTTTATATCTTGAATTTCTTTTTTTAAGCTCATTAATTGCAAGTAACTTTCATCAGTGTTTTTCATATATTGTTTTAAAGACTGCAAATAGTCTTTTTGTAATTTTTTGTAGTTTGCATATTTATCTTTCCATTCTTTTGGAATTTGATTTTGAATTTGCTCAATTTCTTTTTGTAAATCATTAATGTTGTTTGTTATTTTTTGAATAGCATCAGTATTTGTTTTCTCGTAAATTTTTATATCATCCTTCAAAATCTTTATTTTATTTTCAGTAAAATGAATTTGTCTTTGTAGTTTTCTTACACTTGTATGTAGATCATAATAATCCTTAGAAAAGTTATCTAATTTCATTTTTTTATTTTTAACTTCATCAATCATTGGAAAGACTTGAAGAGCCAACCTAGTATGGTTTTGTAACAATTCTTTTTTATCTTGCGGTAAAAATGAAATATCTAAATTTTTATTGTTTTCAATTAATTGAATGAGTTTTGATTTGTCTTTTGCAAAAATTCCGAACTGATAGTTAATAATGCATTTTTCTAATTTTGGATTAGTGGGCGGGGGTGAGACGTCAGAAGTTAAATAAGATCTTGCTGGTAAATAATTGGCAATACTAGGCAAATAACCTATGATTACCAACGCAAATAACTGAAGACCAATAAAAGGTATTGCTCCTTTCCATATTTCAGTTGTTTTGACCTTGGCAGGCGCTACCCCTCTTAAATAAAATAAAGAAAATCCAAAAGGTGGAGTTAAAAAAGAAGTTTGCATGTTTAGTCCAATCATTACACCGAGCCATAGAGCAGTAATGTTTGCTGCAGGATCTAGTAGTAAGATTGGTGTCACAATGGGAATAACCACAATTGCAATTTCTAAATAATCAATAAAAAAACCAAGAATAAAAATTAAAGCCATTACAACAATAAACTGTGTCCAGAAACCACCCGGCAACGAAAGTAAAAATTCACGTACTAATTCTTCTCCGCCAAAAGCTCTAAATCCAGCAGTAAGCATTGCTGCTCCAATTAAAATAATAAAAACTAACGTAGTTGTAATAGTAGTTTCAGAGGAAACATCTCTAAGCGTATTATCAATTTTAAATGCTCGCCAAAAACTCCAAACAATAGAAATAATTAATGCCGTAACAGCAATAGATGCAATGAAGACTCCGATTTGATTATAGCTAGATAAGGTTTGTTTAATATTTAAATTAAAAAAAGAATGAAGAATAAGAATAATAAAGGTTGATACTAATGCGATGGTAGCTGGAGTATAGGTATGTTTTTTGTCTGGATATAATTTATATCCAGCCATAATAGTTGCTCCTATCGCACCAATGGCTCCCGCTTGGTTAACAGTTGCAATTCCATATAAAATTGATCCTAAAACTATAATAATTAGTACCAATGGCGGAATTAAGGAGAAAAATACTTTTTTATAAAAAGCTGTCTCAAAAGATTTTTCAATACTAAGAGGTGGAGCTGATTTTGGATTTAACAAAGCATACCCCAAAACATAACAAACATATAATCCTACTAAAATTAGCCCTGGAATTAGCGAACCCAAAAACATTTCTCCAGCACTAGTGGAGGTAACAGAAAATTGACTTGGCATTGTGCTTTCACCAGTAAACATTTTGTATTCTTGAATACGTAAAGAGTTTGCAATATCGGAAGCATTAGATAATTGATCGGCGATGATAATAAGCACAATGGATGGTGGAATGATTTGTCCTAAGGTTCCAGAGGCAGTGATGATTCCAGTGGCTAATGATGCTTTGTAGTTATTTCTTAACATTGCTGGTAAAGAAATTAAACCCATCGCTATAACAGTTGCTCCAACGATACCCGTTGTGGCTGCTAATAAACCACCAACTAAAATAACTGAAATACCAAGGCCTCCGGGAATTTTCCCAAATAATTGTCCCATGGTAATCAATAATTCTTCTGCAATCTTAGATTTTTGCAGCATCAATCCCATGTAAATAAATAGCGGAATTGCTATTAAAGTATCTCGTTCAACATCCCAGTAGGTGCTTCTAAAATTAGTAATTGCTGAGGTAATCCAACCAATGGGCCCATCTTGAGTAAAATAAATTGATGAATTTCCAGCAACCAAATATCCACATACACCCGCAACTGCCATGGTGATGATAGCTGCACCAGGTAACGCAAACGCAACTGGGAAACCAGAGGCTAATGCGATTGCCATAACTAAAAGTAATATAATAAGAAAAAATATTTCCATTATGATGATCGTTTAGTGATTTGATTTAGGCTTGATAAAATAAGACTAGCAAACTGAAAAATCATTGTGATTGCAAAGACACCTAGAAATGCTGCAAGCAAATATTTTATATACATACCTGAAACGCCTTGCTGGGTAATTTCAAAACTTAAAACGGGAGCATTGATAATACTAGTCCTTCCCTGCAGACCAAAAAACAAAGTGAGTGCACACAGTGGAATTCCAAATAATATAGATCCAGCTATGTTAGCTATTGCCTTTCCTTTTTCTGAGAATTTTACATACAAGATGTCTACACGAACGTGTCCATCTTTAAGTAGGGTGTAGCCACTAGAAAATAAAAAAATAGCTGCATACCATAGTCTGACTAAGTCACCCATAAAAGCTTGCTCGTAGTAAAATACATATCTAGTAATCACAATTGCTGTTTCAGCAAAAACAACGAGAGTAGCAAACCAAATGAAGCCAGGTGTTTTTTTTATATAACCAATTATAAATCCAATGCATGCAAGAGGTAAGTGAATATACAAAACTCGAGATGAAGGTTTGGTAAAAAAATTTAAAGCAGAACCAGATAAAAAATAATCTAAAATTTTTTCACTGACTAATAATGAAATGATAACGTCTACTACTCCAATTAAAAAAATAGTCCAAAAAGCAGATCGCGCTACGTAGCTCGAGAAATTTGAAAAAGTATTTGAGTAATGAAAAATGTTAGAGTCCTTGATTTTAAACCCTGCATAAAAGCAATAACCTATTATTAAAATGTAGGAGAGCCATTGGATGGAAGATAAAATAATTTGAGTTGTGGTAAGAGATTGTGATGACTTAACTAAACCTTGAATGCCAGGCCACCCTAAGTAAACCGTAAGAACATTGTTTGCGACAAAAACAATCGTCAGGTAGACGGTAAGAAAAGAGAAAATTGTAATAAAGCTTTTAACTTTTTCGTTCATAATAAAAAACCACGGGGCTTAAACCCCGTGGTTTATAAGCTTTTTTAAGTATTACAGACCTAAAACTCTGTTTCTTTGTTGCAAGTAAGCAATATCAGAAACGCTGTAATATCCCCCTATTTCTTTTCGAGCAGCTACAAAGCTATCGTGAACTTTTTTCGCCATGGCGCTATTTGCTGTAACATCTTTAAATACTTCGTTAGCAGCTTTGCCCATTGCATCAAACACACGATTGTTAAATGAAAGTACTTGTACCCCTTGATTTTTTTTCAATCGAGTTAAAGCAGCTCCATTCTTCGCTAAGAACTCAGCCATCATTACATCATTTTCCATAGATGCAGCAGCTTCAATTAATAATTGATCTGCTTTTGATAAGCTTGAGAACCAAGTTTTGTTACAACCTATTGATAACATCGATCCTGGTTCATGCACTCCAGCGGTATAAAGGTATTTTGTTGCTTCATAGAATTTCATGAACTCATCAGCAAATGGTCCAACCCATTCTGTGGCATCAATATTACCATTCATAAGGTTTTCATAAATTTGACCACCTGGTAAGCTCACAACGCTCGCACCAAGTTTTGTCATCATTTGTCCACCCAATCCTGGCATCCTGATTTTTAAGCCTTTGAAGTCAGCTGGAGATTTAATTTGTTTTCTAAACCATCCTCCACTTTGCACTCCAGTGTTTCCACACATGAAAGCTTTTAAATCATATTTACCTGCAAGTTCATCCCAAAGCTGTTGTCCACCGCCCCAACGAATCCATGCATTCATTTCACTGTAAGTTAAACCAAATGGAACCGTACAAAAATATCCATAAGCAGGATCTTTTGCTACCCAGTAATATTCAGCTCCATGATAAATTTGTGCTTTTCCAGAAGCAACATGGTCAAATGAGTCGAATGCTCCCACTCGTTTTCCTGCTGGATATAAAGTAACATTCAGTCTTCCTCCTGACATTTCTGTTACACGTTTAGCAAATCTTGCAGCACCTACTCCAAGACCAGGAAAATTTTCTGGCCATGTCATAACCATAATTATTTCTTTACGCTCTGCAGTGATCGCTGGTGCTGCTAGTGTGGTTGCACCTATTGCAAGTGCGCCCGTTCCTAAAGCAGCTGTCTTCAAGAATTTTCTTCTTGAATTAGTTGTTTTATTTTTTTTCATTACACCCCCTGTTTAAAAAAATTACTCTGATAGTACTATCGTTTCAGATAAGAGGAAGATTGAAAATATAGTTGTAAATTAAGCTTAATTTAACAAATACAACTATAAATTGACTTACTTTCTTAGTAATTTGCAATGTTTGGCAATAAAGCTCTCAACGTTTTTCTTATTGAAAGTTTTATTTTCTTCAAACGAAACTTTCTTTATGGAATAAGCTTTGCTCTTAGATTGTCTGGAAAGGATCGTAATATTTCCTTTGTAAAGAGACAGTTTTATTTTTCCATTTACTTTATTTTTTTTAGCATCAATAATTTTTTGTAATTTAAATCTTTCTTTAGAAAACCAATATCCATTATAGATAAGTTCTGCATATCTAGACATGATTGCATCTTTTTTATGCATTGTTTCTTTATCTAGAGTAATAGATTCGATCGCTCGATGAGCAAATGTTAAAACAGTTCCGCCTGGGGTCTCGTATACTCCTCTTGATTTAATTCCAATAAATCTATTTTCAACAAGGTCCACTCTACCGATTCCATTTTTTCCGGCTATATCATTTAATTTTCTTAACAATTTTGCAGGAGATAGTTTTTTATTATTTAAAGCAACCGGATCTCCATTTTTATATTCTAATGTAATGAAAGTAGGTTTGTTTGGAGCTTTTGTAGGTGAGGTTGTTCTTTGAAAAATAAATTCAGGAGCTGGTTTGCTAGGATCTTCTAATACTTTTCCCTCAGTTGACGTGTGGTATAGATTGTCATCGACAGAAAAGGGTGGAGCACCTTTTTTATCTTGAGGCACAGGTATATTATTTTTGTTTGCGTAATTAATAAGATCGTTCCTTGATGCAAAATCCCAATCTCTCCACGGAGCAATAACTTTTATTTTAGGTCCAAAATAATAATATCCTAATTCAAATCTAACTTGGTCATTTCCTTTTCCTGTTGAACCATGAGAGACAGCTTCAGCTTTAAATTTTTTTGCAATTTCAATTTGTCTTTTTGCAATTAAAGGTCTGGCAATTGAGGTTCCTAGTAAATAAATTCCTTCGTAAAGTGCATTCCCTCTAATCATAGGAAATACATAATCTTTTACGAAAATTTCCTGTAAATCTTCTATAATTACATGTTTTACGCCTAGTCTTTTGGCGTTTGTCATAATTTTTTTTCGATTAATTTCTTGTCCAAGATCAGCTGTGTAACAAATAATTTCTGATCCATATTTTTCTTGTAACCAGCGCAAGATGACAGAAGTATCAAGACCACCAGAGTATGCTAAAACTATTTTTTTTATTTTTTGCATTTATTTTTTGCTGAGTTGTAAGCATCAGTAAAGCCAAGAAGAGAATAAGTGTCATAAGTTTTGTTACCTCTTGCAGATAGTCCTGTTGCTTTTAATTCATTCTTTTTTTTCATTTGCTGAATCATTTTAACTTCATCTTTATTATTGGATAGCCATGCAAAATTGTCAGAAACATCAAATTTAAATGATGCATTGTCAACACTCACACTTACTTGGCTATCTTTTTTATATGGATATCCACCAGTAATACTCACTTCATCTGCTATATTTGTTTTAGTTCTAAAAGTGACAAATATTCTTGCTTCAGCTCTATTAAGATTAGATGGCTCTTTTTTAATCGGCATGGATACTGCAAAGCATACTTTATCTTTACCATCTTCAGTGTAGTGAGATTCCCAATTTTTAAATTTACCTTCTATTTTTATTGCACTTGTTGCCACCGAAGAAATAAAAAAAGAAAAGATGAAAACTAAAATAATTTTTTTTATACGCATGGGTTTGAATAAATTAATTGTACTTTATTTATATCCTCAATAATTTCATTTGTTAATTCAAGATTAATACTTTGTATGTTGTTTTTTAGTTGTTCTAAATTAGTCGCCCCGATGATGACCGCAGACATGAATTGTTGGATTTCACAAAATTTAAGGGCCATTTGACAGCAATCTAGACCATATTTTTTAGCTATTGCGATATAGCTTTTCACAGCAGGCTCTGTATTTAATGTCCAATACCTGGGATATCTTTCTTTACTTATAGACATTCTAGACTTTGCTGGCATTTTTCCATCTAGATATTTTCCACTTAAAACTCCACCGGCTAATGGTGAATAGGCTAATAGGCCAACTTTTTCTCTTATGCAAATTTCAGCAAGTCCTACTTCAAAACTGCGATTCACAAGGCTGTAAGGATTTTGGATAGTTAAAATTTTTGTCCAATTATTTTTTTCAGCAATTTTTATAAACTGGCTCGCTCCCCAGGCAGTTTCGTTAGAAATTCCAATATGTCTAATTTTTCCTTTTTTAATATTTTCCTCAAGTGCACCAAGAGTTTCTTCAATGGAAATACTTTCATCTTCTTTATGTTTATATTCAAGTCCATAAAAAAAATTTCCCAAACGATCAGGCCAATGCAATTGATACAAATCAATATATTCGGTACCTAAATTTTTTAAACTATTGTCGATAGCAAAATTAATTTGTTCTTTATTTAGTCTTGTATCTTCCCCTGTGGGTCTTAACCAGCCTACGGAATTTCTTGGTATAGATCGACCAGCAATTTTATCTGCTATAACTATTTTATTTCTATTCTTTCTTTGCTTCATCCATTCTCCAATTATTTTATTGGTCAGGTGAGCTGTGTTTTTATTCGGAGGTGTTGGATACATTTCTGCGGAGTCAAAAAAATTGATGCCATGCTCAAAGGCATAATCCATGATCGCAAATCCTTCTTCTTTAATATTGTAAGAACCAAAGGTCATGGTTCCCATGCACAGTCTGCTGATAGAAATGTCAGATCTGCCTAATTTGTCATACTTCATAAAGCCTCATATTTGCTATATTATTTGATAAATCAAATAAATTCTCAATTAGCTACCTAATTTTCTCTTGTCTGGATATTACAATTCTCATATAGGAGCACCATAATCAAATACTCAATACTATGAAAAATATTAACAGTACTTCAAGACGTAACTTTATTAAAAATTCTGCAGGACTAGCTCTTGCTGCTTCAGTTTTTCCAGGAATAAACCTTTATGCCAACCATAAAAAAGATGATGGTGGCTTAGGATTATCTGATCTTCCTGATTATGTGTCTTGGAAAGATAGACCTTCATTTATCATTCACAGTGACAACACAATCGAAACACATCGTTCCGTTTTGGGTCAAACCGTTATTACTCCAAACAAATATGTGTATGTGAGAAATAATCTACCTTCTATGAAGCAAGATGAGATTGATTATGTAAAAGAGGGTGAGTTTAAGGACTGGATTGTAAGAATTTCTGGTGTCAGAAGTCCTACAATTTTTAAATTAAATGATTTAAAAAAATTAGGATCGAAAAAGATCGTTACCGTTTTGCAGTGTTCTGGAAATGGAAGAGGATTTTTTGGACATGCTCCAAGAGGTACGCAATGGTTAACGGGTGCTGCTGCTTGCGTTGAATGGGAAGGAGTTCCAGTAAAAGATGTCATTAATGCTTGCGGAGGAATTTCAAGTAAGACAAAATTTATGACAAGTCGAGGTGGAGAAACTATTCCTGCGATGTTGAATCCAGTAACTACAGCGATAGAAAGGTCTCAACCGATTAGTGTTGTGAAACATGCTATTTTAGCTTGGAAGATGAACGGTGAAGACTTATCGCTAGCACATGGAGCACCTTTGCGATTGATTGTTCCTGGTTATTTTGGAATTAATAATATCAAGCATTTAGCTAGATTAGATTTTTCTCAAAAAGAGTCTTCGTACAAAATTCAAAGAGATAGTTATCGTATTTCTCCCCATGGAAAAAAAGGACCTCAATATCCTTCATGTTGGGAGATGCCAGTAAAATCATGGATTACCAACCCTTATGCTAAAGATGGAGTTGTGCCATCAGGTAAAGTTAAAATTTCAGGTGTAGCAATGGGTGGAATGCACGATGTTACAAAAGTTAAAGTTTCCATTAATGGCGGTGCTGATTGGGAAACAGCAAAATTTGTTGGAAAAGATTATGGAAGATTCGCTTGGAGAAAATTTGAATTAGAAACAAATTTAAAACCAGGTAAATATATTCTTTCATCTAAAGCTTCTAACTCTAGATGGCAAACACAGCCTATGGAGCGAATGGAAAATGAAAGAGGTTATGCTAACAATAGTTGGTTAGATCATTCTGTAACAATTAACGTAGTTTAATTTATTTCGTGTCAGCAATAGCAAAAAGCAAACAGACATCTTGGTTTAGAATTAATCCTGAATATGCAAAATATACTCATGGAATTTTATTAGCGTTTGTTATTTACGTTTTTTCAGAAGCGATTAATCAATTTGTTGGTATTCAACTATTAGGATTAAAAAAAAGTCCGATCTCAACTGTGATGATTGCGATTATCCTAGGTTTAATTTTGGGTAATATTTACAACATTGGAGATATTTTTAAGCCAGGTATTAACTTCTCACTAAAATATATCTTAAGAGCAGGGATTATTTGTTTAGGTGTAAGATTAAGTTTTGCAGATGTTGTAAAGTATGGCTCTTTATCTATTCCTTTGGTGATAGTCTGTATCATTGCTGCATTAGTGATTATTAGAATTTTAATTAAATATTTAAATATCTCAGAAAAAATGTCTTACTTGATTGCAATTGGTACTGCAATTTGTGGCGCTACTGCCATCGTAGCAACAGCTCCGGTGATTGATGCAAAAAAAGGTGAAATCACTTATGCGATTGCAAACATTACTATCTTTGGAATCTTGGCGATGTTTTTATATCCCTACTTTGTTCATTTTTATTATTTGAATGATCCACAATCAGCTGGTTTATTTTTAGGAACAGCTATTCATGAGACAGCGCAAGTTGCGGGCGCAGGATTAATTTACGATCAGCAATATAGCGACCCTCAAGTTTTAGAAATTTCAACAATTACTAAATTAGTTAGAAATACTTTTTTAATAGTAATGATACCTTTAATTGCTTTTTTCTATAGCAGAGGTCAAAAAGATAAAAAATCTTATTCAATTGCAAAAATTTTTCCATATTTCATACTAGGTTTTCTAGCAATGGTTACAGTAAGAACACTAGGCGATGAATTTTTCCTATTAGGAGATGGATACAGCTTAGTAAGGGATGGTTTGTTTCAAGACTCCATTTTTATTGCAGACCAAGTTTGGGCTAGCACCATTAGTTTTATTAAAAGTTCAGCATCAGTATTTTTAAGTATGGCAATGGCTTCATTAGGTCTTGCAACTAAGTTTAGCGAATTAAAAAATCTTGGTTTTAAACCCATGATTGTTGGACTTACTGCAGCAATCACTGTTGGAGTTGTAAGTATTATTACCTTAGAAATTTTCCAAAAAGTTTATTTTTTATACTTATTAAATTAGCTCTTATATTTATTTCTTAATCACATTGAAAATTAAAGATATTATTTATCCAGCAAAATAAATTATTTTGCTGTCCAACCACCATCTACTACAATAGAGGTTCCTGTAATCATAGAAGAAGCAGGAGAAGCTAAAAAACATACTGCTGTAGCGACATCGCTCTCGGTAGCAGCTCTACCCATGGGAATATTAGATAAAGCAGCCTTTTTAAATTTTTTATTTTTAAAAAAATTCTTTACCATCGGTGTTTCGACAAAAGTTGGAGCCACTGTATTTACGCGTATGTTATTTTTGGCAAGCTCAACCCCCATTCCTTTGGTTAAGCCTTCGATTCCAAATTTAGTCATATTATAAATATTTCTTCCAGCCATACCCACATGACCTAATTGAGATGACATATTAATAATAGAGCCACCTCTTTTTTTATTTTTTAACATTTTCTTCACAACGGTCTGAGCTACATTGAAAGCTGCCTTTAAATTTAGGTCTACTAAATAATTCATACTGGACTGTTTGATTTGATCAAACGGTTCAGGGATATTAGTACCCGCATTATTGACAAGAATATCGATGATTTTTATTTTTTGTAATTTTGCTTGTAGGTCTGAATAATTCATTACATCGCAATGAATTTTAATGATTTTACCTTTAATTTTTTTTATTTCTTTTTCTAATTGATCCAAATCTTTTTGCGTTCTACTTAAAGCTATAACAGTTGCTCCTGCTTCCGCTAATGCAATAGAGCAAGCTCTTCCCAATCCTTTTCCAGCACCTGTTACCAAGGCAAATTTATTTTTCAGGTTGATTGATTGAAGATATTTCATCTGTTGTTCAATATAAGATCAGCAGCTTTTTCTGCAATCATTATTGTAGGTGCATTGGTATTTCCTGAGGTAATGGTAGGCATAATAGATGCATCGATTACTCTTAAATTTTGAATTCCATGTACTCTTAAATTTGAATCTACCACTGCATTTTCATCTGATCCCATTTTGCAAGTACCAACAGGATGAAAAATAGTTTGAGCATGTTCACTTGCAGCTTTCACAAGTTCTTCATCATCAGTAATGTTTATTCCTGGTCGGTACTCTTCAGGTTCGTATTTTTTAAATGTATTGGTTTCAAACATAATTTTTCTTACAATTTTTAATCCTTTTGCAGCTACATCCCTGTCGTCATGGGTTGAAAGGTAATTCATTTTAATTCTTGGATTGTCTCTACTATCGCTACTATTAATATTTATTTCACCTCTACTGGTTGGTCTAACATTGGCAATTGTAGGTGTAATACCATCAAAATCATGCATTTTAGTTGCGCCTAATATATCTGTGCTAATGGGTTGTACGTGAAATTGAAGGTTAGGTGTTGCTCGAGAAGAGTCACTTTTTACAAAAGCACATACTTGACTAGCACCCATAGTCATTGGGCCACTTTGTTTAAAAATATATTCTAAACCGATTAAAAAATTACCAAATAAACTATTAATTTTACTGTTCAGTGATTTTAAATTTTTTACCTTATAGACCGGTCTAAACATTAAATGATCTTGTAGATTTTGACCGACACCTTTTAATTCATGAACAATTTCTATTCCGTGTTTTTTTAACTTTTGTTCTTCGCCAATTCCTGACACTTGCAATATGTGAGGAGAACCAATTGCACCAGCAGATAAAATTACTTCCTTATTTGCTTTTACCGTATGTAAATTATTACCAACATAATAACTAACCCCTTCAGCTTTTTTTCCTGCAAAATTTATTTTTTGAACATGAGCTTTAACTACTATTTTTAAGTTAGATCTGTTTTTTGCAGGGTTGAGGTAACCTTTGGCTGCGCTACATCTTAATTTAAGTAAATTTTGTCTTGTGGTAGTAAATTGAAAATAACCAACTCCAAAGTTATCTCCAGTATTAAAATCATTTGTCTTTGGTATTCCAATTTCTTCAGCTGCATTTTGAAATTCCTCTAACATTTTAAGATTAATTTTTTTATTAGATACAATGATTGGACCTTTGTCATTGTGAAATTCTGTTGATCCTAATTCATTGTTTTCAGATTTTAAAAAATAAGGAAGAACATCTTTCCATCCCCATCCGGCATTTCCTTGCTGTCTCCAGTGGTCGTAATCATCACTTTGGCCTCTAATCCATAAAAGTCCGTTAATTGAAGAACTACCACCTAGCGTTTTACCTCTTGGATATCTTATTGATCTATTGTTCATACTTTCATCTTTTTCAGTATGAAAACACCAATCAACTTTTGGATTATGCATAGTTTTAAAATAACCAACTGGAATGTGGATCCAAGGATAAGTATCTTTTCCTCCCGCTTCTAAAAGAAGAACTTTATTTTTTCCATCTGCTGTTAATCTGTTTGCTAGAACACATCCAGCTGAACCAGCACCAACTATGATATAATCAAAATCACTCATTTTTGTTGCACTGTTTTATCAAGAAAATATTTGTTTTAGTAGTTAATTCACTAAATTCTTTGGGGCTATTTATAGTTTGACATGTCAAGTATTCCTTAATAAGTTTTGCCTCAATATTAATATTAATAGGGGGAAATAATGAAAAAAGTACTAAGTATTTTCTTAGGAATTTTGTTTGCTGTTTCATTTTCAGCGACAAGTTCCTTTGCGAAAACTAAAACTTTGAAATGTCAAACGGTGATCAGTGCAAAAGCTGATGAAGTTGTGATGTTAAAAGATTTTGGTCAAACAGTTACAGATCTAACTGGTGGTTCAGTCAAATTCGAAATTTTACCTGCAGGAACAGTAGTCGGAGTTAAAGAAACTTTAGACGCAGTTGACAAAGGTTTAATTGATTGTGGATTTGCTTGGACGCATTACTGGTCAGGAGAACATCCAGCTGCAATGTTATTTGGTTCGCCAGTAGCAGGAGCAGGTGTTGGTATTGACAACATAGCATTCTTATCTTGGTTCCAGTATGGAGGTGGTAAAGCACTTTACAACCAGCTTTGGAAAGAAATGAAAAGAGATGTTCATGGTTTAATGCTTCAACCAGTTGGTCCAGAAGCTTTAGGTTGGTTCAAAGAGCCAATTAAGAGCATGGCTGACTTTAGAAAGTATAGATTTAGAACACCTCCAGGAATTCCTGGTCAAACGTACAAAGACATCGGAGTTGCTTCAGTGGCAATGGGTGGAGGAGATATTCTTCCAGCATTACAAAAAGGAACAATCGATGCTGCGGAGTGGTGCTGTCCTAAACCAGACAGTGTTTTTGGATTTCAAAAAGTTCTTAAACATTACTACTTACAAGGTCTTCACCAAGTTGTCGTGAATGCTGACTTGTACATAAATGGAAAAGTTTGGAGAGGCTTAACAAAGCATGAAAGAAAAGCAATGGAAGTTGCTGCTGATGCTTCATTAGTAAAATCTATGAGCTATAGAATTTACGAAAATGGAAAAGCTTTGAAAGACTTAACAGAAAATCATGGTGTAATTCTTCATGATACTCCTTCTGATTATTTTCCAGCGTACATGGCTGCTGCTAAGAAAAGTTTAGAAACAAATGCTAAAAAGAATGCATTTTTTGCTAAAGTTTGGCAGTCACAAAAAGATTTTGCTGACATCGCTGTTCCTTTCTGGAGCGGTGCTCAAATGTCAAATGCAAAACTTGGAATGGCACACGCTGACACTTTAAAAAAGAAGTAGTTTTAAATATCAAGTAAATTAAGATTAAAGCGGATCTCTCTTAAAAAGAAGATCCGCTTTGATTAATTAGATAGATAGAAATGGCAAAGAATAAAAAACAAATTAAGAAACCTAAAAAGCAAGAGTTAAAAATTGACTTTGCCGATGAGTTAATTGCTGGCAGAAAACAAGGTACAGGCAAAATGCCTAAAAACATGCCTCGTTGGATGTCTTTCTTAATCACAAAAATTGATACTTTTAGTAAAAAAACTGGAGAAATTGTTTGTTGGATTACAATGCCATTAATTTTTGCCATGGTCTACGAGGTAGTCGCAAGAAAGTTTTTTTTAGCTCCAACTGTTTGGGCATACGATATGAGCAGATTTTTATATGGGGCTTTATTTATATTGGGTTCAGCCTATGCTTTATCAAAAGGCATTCACATAAGAGCAGATTTTTTATACAGAAATTTTACAACGAAAGCACAAGGGCAAATAGATACTATTCTATATTTAATTTTCTATTTTCCAGGTCTTATTTTCTTTTTCTATATGACAAACGGTTTTGTCCTAGAATCTATCATGAGGGATGAACGAGGAATGGATACTGCATGGATGCCAGTATTGTGGCCAATTAAATCCTGTCTATGGTTCGGGATATTATTTTTATTAATCCAAGGTATTTCAGAAGTATTAAAATCATACTGGGCTGCCAAGAAAGGTAAATGGCCTGACGAAGAATGATTACTGAATTTATAAGTCCAGAAATGTTAGGAGTGCTCTTAATCGGAGTGATGCTATTTGCAATTTTTATTGGTTTTCCAATTTCCTTTACTCTAATTTTTTTAGGATTTGTTTTTGGATATTTAGGATTTGGTAAGTTAGTTTTTTATTTAATGACCTTGCAGTTCTCCATGGTCATGACCGAACAGGCTCTCGCCGCCGTCCCGCTCTTTGTCTTTATGGGAATCATGATGGAAAATGCAGGCTTGATGGAGCGATTATTTTCAGCAGTTGAATTGATGTTGTCAAGAGTTAGAGGAGCATTGTTTTATGCTGTTCTTTTTGTATCGGTAATTTTTGCAGCAGCCACCGGGATTGTTGGAGCCTCAGTAACCATTCTTGGTATTATGGCAGCTAAATCCATGAACAAATCTGGTTATGATGTAAAACTTTCAGCAGGTGTAATTACAGCTGGAGGAACTTTAGGTATTCTTATCCCACCAAGTATTATGTTGGTTGTAATGGGACCAATTATGGAAATTCCAGTCACAGACTTGTTTTCTGCAGCAATTATTCCTGGAATTATGCTAGCTGTTTTATATGCAGCTTATGTCACGTTACGATGTTGGATGGATCCGAAATTAGGACCAGTTTTGCCGATGAAATTACGAGCAGGTTCTATGAAGGAAGTTTGGGTTGAATTTATTTTAGGATTAGTACCACCTGCAGCATTAGTATTTTCTGCATTAGGAAGTATTCTTTTAGGATTAGCTACTCCAACAGAAGCGGCTGGTTGTGGAGCTTTTGGTTCCCTTGTTCTTTGTATTGCTTATAAAAAATTAACGATGACTAATTTAAAAGATGCATTAATTAAAACATTGGAAATAACAGCATTAATTATGTTTTTAGTTGCAGCTTCTAATTTCTTTGGAGCAGTTTTTGCAAGATTAGGAACTCCAACGCTTCTTACTGATTTTCTTTTAGGTTTAGAAATGAACAAATATTTAATTTTAGCCATAGTAATGGTTGCAATCTTTTTATTAGGATGGCCATTAGAATGGGTACCAATTGTTCTTATCGTTATTCCAATCATTTTACCATTGATTGAGGGATTAGGATTTAATTTAACGTGGTTTGCAATTTTAGTTGCAATTAATTTACAAACCGCCTGGCTATCACCGCCCGTGGCCTTATCAGCATATTTTTTAAAAGCCGTTGTGCCACAGTGGGATCTAAAAGATATTTATTTAGGTATGATGCAATTTATGGTTTTGCAAATAATAGGTTTGTTACTCGTAATTATTTTTCCAGAGCTTGCATTGTGGCTACCAACATACTTAGGAGGAAAATAAAATGGCTATAACTTATCTAAAAAAATCACCAAAAACATCTTCTACAGATGATAAAAAAACAGCAGGAATTGTAGAAGATTTATTAAAAGAAATTGAACAATCCAAAGAACAAGGTTGTATCGATTTAACAAAAAAATTTGATAAATATGAAGGAGACATCATTGTCTCAAAAGAAAGAATAGAAGAGATTAAAAAAAATTTAGATCAAAAAACTAAAGATGATATTCAATTTTCATATGAGCGAGTAAGAAAATTTGCTGAAGCTCAGTTAAAAAATTATGGTCAAGATTTTGAGGTGGAGCTTTCTAAGGGATTGTATGCTGGACAAAAATTAGTGCCTGTTAATACAGCAGGTTGTTATATACCTGGAGGACGATATGCTCATATAGCTTCTGCAGTCATGAGCGTAACAACTGCAAAAGTTGCTGGAGTAAAAAATATTATTGCTTGTAGTCCTCCTAAGCCAGGCGAGGGAGCAAATCCAGTTATCATTTATACGGCTGACTTGTGTGGAGCAGATGTCATATTGAATTTAGGTGGTGTGCCAGCAATTGCTGCTATGACAAATGGTTTATTTAATAATCAACCAGCAGATATAATCGTCGGTCCAGGCAATCAATTTGTTGCTGAAGCAAAAAGAATTTTATTCGGAAAAGTAGGAATTGATTTATTTGCAGGTCCTACGGAAATTGGAATTATTGCGGATGCAAAGGCAGATCCAGAAATTGTAGCGGTTGATTTAGTTGGACAGGCTGAGCACGGATATAATTCTCCAGCTTGGCTTTACACAACAAGTAAAGAGCTTGCTGAAAAAGTTATAAAAAGAGTGCCAGAATTGATTGCGGATTTACCTGAATTACCAAGGACTAGTGCAGAAGCTGCATGGAGAGATTATGGAGAAGTTATTCTTTGCGATACCGATGAAGAAATGGTTAAAATCAGTGATCAATATGCTCCAGAACATTTAGAGGTACAAACACAAAACTTGGAATGGTTCCATAAGCATCTTACCAATTATGGATCTTTATTTGTGGGAGAAGAAACAACGGTTGCTTATGGAGATAAATGCTCTGGTACAAATCATATTTTACCTACCAAAGGAGCCGCTAGATATACGGGTGGTTTATTTGTTGGAAAATTTATTAAAACGTTAAGCTTTCAAAGAATGACAAAAGAATCGACAGAAACAGTAGGAGCAGCTGCGGCGAGAATTTCTCGATACGAAGGAATGGAAGCGCATGCTAGAACTGGTGATGTGCGATTGAAAAAATACGGTTTTAACGTTGAATGAAAGCACTAGTTTATACTGGTAAAGAAACTTTAGTTTATAGACAAGAACCTGTTCCCCCCGTTGATGATCAATCAGCATTAGTAAAAGTTAATGCTTGCGGAATTTGTGGTTCAGATATGCATGCATATCACGGTAAAGATTCAAGACGTGAAGCTCCTTTAATTTTTGGCCATGAAGTGAGCGGAACTATTGAATCTGGAGACTTAAAAGGAAAAAAAGTTATTTTAAATCCACTCATTACTTGTGGAAAA
>Ga0255756_1002694_pt1 | contig 18758 bp, 18 predicted proteins | sample 011ome_20_FD_179956 | JGI IMG/M metagenome (GOLD analysis project Ga0255756, IMG submission 179956) | Coastal salt marsh microbial communities from the Groves Creek Marsh, Skidaway Island, Georgia - 011509CT metaG (version 2) | ecosystem: Environmental > Aquatic > Marine > Intertidal zone > Salt...
TGGGCTCCCGTCGCGGCATAGCCCCAAATGGAATACCTGCGCTCCCGAACATAGAATTTCTAATGGAATGGGACCCCCTTGAAGTCCCCATGCACACATGACCTCCCGGTGGGTAAGCAAGGCATTCTGCACATGCGAAGTATTCTCAGGGCCCACAGGATCGATGGTTGAATTCAGCTGTCTGGGGTTGGTCGCGCGGTAGGCAAAACGGTTGACTACAGTAAGGCCTCCATAGCCCCACTGCCGGGTAAAATCCATGCACCGGCGAAGGGTGGGATCCTCCACCTTGGCGTCCGCGGTCGAGGGATTGTAGAGAATCCACAAAAGTGTCGGCAAACTTGGGTCCCAGATGCGCCACAGTCGATATCGGTAGCGGCCACAGTCGGAAAAAATGGCTCCGGCATCCTTCATTCTCGAAAGGTACGGCCCATTACCTTTGGGGTATGTCGAACCACGCGACCCGATTGAACAAGTTCATTGCAGAAAGCGGCTACTGCAGCCGTCGGCAAGCGGATCTTTACATTGCCAATGGCCAGGTGAAAATCAACCAGCGAAAAGCGGTCATTGGTGATCTCGTTTTTCCTGGGAACCGCGTGATGGTGAATGGCTATGCTTTGGAGCCCAAAGAGGCCTCAAAGCTGGTTTTTATCGCGCTCAACAAACCCACAGGGATTACTAGCACGACCGAGGCGAGCGTAGAGGGTAACATTGTTCACTTTGTTCATCACCCAGAACGCATCTTTCCGATTGGACGGCTCGACAAGGACTCCCAAGGCTTGATATTTCTGACGAACGACGGGGACGTGGTGAACAAAATTCTGCGTGCGGGCAACCGGCATGAGAAAGAGTATCTCGTGACCGTCGATGCACCCTTGACGGAAGAGGCACTCCGCACTATGTCTCAAGGGGTGCCCATGTTGGGGACGACCACAAAAAAATGCCGTATTACCCAAGTGGGCCCTTCAACTTTTAGAATCATCTTGATTCAAGGGCTCAACCGGCAAATTCGTCGGATGTGTGAATATGTAGGGCTTCATGTTATCAAATTGGAGCGCACTCGAATCATGCATATATCCTTAGGGAGGCTTCCTTTGGGTGAGTGGCGTGATTTAAGCGCTGAAGAACTAGAGGTGCTCTATAAGGCGGTAGAAGGCTCCAGTTCGGAAAAGGAAAACCCTGGGAACGCCAAAGGGCGTGGGGTGGCAAAAGCCTCACCGAAAGCATCCTCCCCGGGGTCTAAGCCCGCTGGTTTCAAACCTCGGCGCTCGGGAAATAGTACAAATACGCCTCCGGGGAGCAAACCTCGAAGTGGAAGCCAATCTTCGCCCAAGGGGCGAGGGGGGAAGTCAGGTCGACGGAGGTAAAATCTGGACAGGGATGGCTTGTTCCATCCTACACTAATTTTAAACGGATAATCCTAAAACCACTCTACATGAAACGTAACGGACACCAATGGGAAGTAATGTTTACAGACGAAACTCAATTACCACAATAATATTTTGACGATGGAGAAAATAACAATAAAGGCAACCGTATCTGCAGACAAACAAAAAGTTTGGGACTACTACACCCAGCCTGAACACATAATAAAATGGAATTTTGCCGACCCAAGTTGGCATTGTCCGACAGCAACTAATGATTTGAAAGTTGGCGGACGATACTTAGCAAGAATGGAAGCCAAGGACGGAAGTTTTGGTTTTGACTTTGATGCTGTTTACAATGAAATCAACCACGGAGAAAGTTTTACATATGAATTTGGCGAACGATTTGCCGTTGTCGAGTTTAATGAAGTAAACGGACAAACAGAAGTGACTATAACATTTGACCCTGAAACTGAAAACTCCATTGATTTACAAAAACAAGGGTGGCAAGCAATTTTGGACAACTTTAAAAAATACACAGAAACCAATTGACAGAAGAATAACTGGTGCTAACAACGTATATGATTCATGATCGGACGCGTTGCGCTTTTGGTTACCTTCAAAAAAGCTAAACCAAAACCACAAAGCTTATCACGAAGTCATATACGTGACTTAGGTGCAATTATGGATGAAAAAATTCTTTAACTGCTCGAAAACCCCCGTCAATTCTGGGAATCTATAAATTCTAAGCAAAAGCGAAGGCTGCAAGATGTACTATTTCCCCATGGATTACACTACTCACCGAAAACTAAAGAGTATCGAACCTCGAACATCCACCTACTTGTAGAGATAACTGGCTGTTTCATAGATACTTGGAATTCTGAGAAAAACAAGACCCGAAGACAAAATGTCTTCGGGTCTCGGGTAGTAGCGAAGGGGGGAATCGAACCCCCGACCTCAGGGTTATGAATCCTGCGCTCTAACCGTCTGAGCTACCTCGCCGTGAGAGGCGGCAAAAATAGGACAAGAGACCCATCTGGGCAATCTTCCTAGGGAATTTGTATAAAATGCATAATTGAACCAAATCAGGGCCAAGGAGGTTTTGCAGATTCATTGGAAGGACTATATTGCGAGTTCAACTTTCCAAGCCCAGAGATCATCTATTATGTCCGATCGCGTTAAAATTGTTCTTGAATTTCCTGTCCGGAGCTCTGCCCCCATGCTGTACAACTTTTTGTCCACCCCAAGCGGTCTGGCAGAGTGGTTCTGTGATGATGTGAATTCTCGTGGGGACAAATTCACCTTCATATGGGGGGATTCTGAGGAAGTGGCCTTTTTAGTTCGCAAGAAGCAAAGCCAGTTTATTCAATACAAATGGGACCACGACGAAAGCGATGAGAAGTATTCCTTTGAATTTCGGATCGAGATTGATGAATTAACGGGCGACGGTCTTCTGCTTGTGACGGACCATGTCGAACCGGAAGAAGAGCAGGAGATGCGTTTACTTTGGCAGAGCCAAATCACCACGCTCTTGCGCACGATTGGCTCCTGAGTTCTCCCCGTGAACCGGACGTATCTACACACCTTTTTAGTGATTTGGGGGCTCCTAGGCTTGCTCTATGTATTCCTGGGCTCACATACCCTCATGCACACGATTCAAGATTCTCGGGTAGTCTGGATGGATCGTGCCATGTTAATTTGGACAAAGGGGGGCGAGGTCTATGCCGCAGTGATCTTTTTTGGATTGCTTTGGTCCATGCATCGAGGGCAAGAAAGTTGGAAACCTGTTCGGAACGGTTTTTTGGCCATCGTTCTTCTGGCCGTGGTGCTCCCACAGGGCTTGAAGAGCATTTTCGCGGACTACCCGCGGCCGTGGAAGGTATTTCCCGATGTCCACGACATTCCGGGATTGACCAAATCCTTTTTTAAAAGCTTCCCTTCTGGCCACACGGCCTTCGCCACGGCACTCACTGCGGGCTGGGCTCGCATGGCGCGCCCAACCTACCAATATCCCATTGGAATGGTTCTACTCGCTACGGGCGTAGGCTACAGCCGGATTCATTTGCATATGCATTGGTTGCACGATGTATTGGCTGGAGGTATCCTGGGATTAGGCTGTGCCTACTTGGGCCTTCGACTCACAGGATTTCGCGAAACACACTAATTTCACACTATGAAACTACTCGAAAACAAGGTGGCCTTGGTCACAGGCGCTTCCAAGGGGATTGGACGCGCGATCGCCCAGCGATTCATTGAAGAAGGGGCCAAAGTGGCATTTACCTATCTGTCGAGCGTCGAGCGCGGCGAGGCTCTTGAAAAGGACCTGGCGGCCTTGGGAGGGGAAGCCAAAGGTTTCCGTTCGGATGCGTCGAGTGGGGAGCAAGCAGAACAGCTCATCCAGGATGTGGTGGCCCATTTTGGTCAAATTGACATCATCGTGAACAATGCAGGCATCACTCGGGACACCCTGATGCTGCGCATGAGTGAAGAAGACTTTGACCAAGTGATCAGCATCAATTTGAAATCGGTGTTCAATACCACCAAACACGCTCAACGCTATATGCTTAAGCAACGAAGTGGAAGCATCATCAATATTTCTTCCATTGTGGGCATCAAAGGCAATGCGGGCCAAGCCAACTACGCCGCGTCCAAAGCGGGCATCATTGGCTTCACAAAGTCGGTGGCCTTGGAATTGGGCTCGCGGGGCATCCGTTGCAACGCGGTGGCACCGGGATTCATCGAAACAGAGATGACGGGCGTGCTCGACGAAAAAGTGGTTCAAACCTGGCGCGACGCCATTCCCTTGAAGCGCGGAGGGCAGCCAGAAGACGTGGCCAATGCATGCGTATTCTTAGGCAGTGATTTGTCGTCCTATGTATCCGGCCAAGTACTTCAGGTTGATGGTGGATTACTTACCTGATGGATACCCCGATTTAAACTCTTTCCAAAGCGCAGGCCATCCTGCGCTTTTTTTTGCTGATCATGGACCGCTATTGGAAATCCGTCGAGGCATGTTACAAAAAAGGGCGGCCCAGTTGGGCCGCCCTTTGCATTATTTTTTCGGGATGAACGCTTATTCCGCGGAAGGCGTCATGTGTTCCATCAAATACGTCCGGAGCGCATCGGGCTCCAAGTTGCGTGCCACAATGGTCTGGTCTGGGCCGATCAAAACGTTTTGTGGGATGGCACGGATGGAGTACAATTTGGAAGCAGAGTTGCTCCAGCCTTGCAAATCCGTCATCTGGGGCCAAGTCAAGCCATCATTGTGAATGGCATCCATCCACTTTCCGTAGTCGTCATCAAAAGCCACTCCTACGACCTCAAAGCCGGCAAGATGGAAATCTTGATACACTTGCACCAAGGCAGGGTTTTGAGCACGGCATGGGCCACACCAAGAAGCCCAGAAATCGACGAGGGTGTAACCAGTGCCCAAGAGACTCACCAAATTGACGTCGTTACCCAACGTATCCTTTTGGTTTAAGTCCAAAACCGGTTGGCCGATGGCGACCCGCTTCAGGGCGTTGACGCGCTCGGTGAGCAATTTGACATCTTGAGAGTTTTTAGCGTCTTCGGGAACGCCCATCAGCACGGAGTCCAACACCGTGGCTTCCTCCATGTACATATAGCGGTTGGCGATGTAGGCTCCCAATGCGCCGTTCTCCATGGCAAATCGCTTGTTTTCGCGCTGGAGCTTTTCGTATTCGGCATTGAGAAGGTTGCTCAAAGAGTCCAGCGTCGTGGAATCTCCCATGGCGCTCGCGGTCTGGAAATACGAGTCAAAGGAACGCGCATAGTCTTGGAAGGCGCGTTGCTGATCGTTGAAGGTATTGAAGGAGGTCATCTCCTCGGTGCCCTCCAAGCGGCCCTCAAAAGGCACAACCCCTGCGTCGCCCTTCAAGGTCAAGGTACCACGGAAGCCAAAACCTGCAATAGGTTCGGCGATGCCGGCGATGCGAACATAAAAGGAGGTCGGACCCTCTGGAGCAAAGCGCAGCGTACCCTTTCCATCTGTCAAGACAATAGAATCGGCTGCATACCAATCTGCGGTGTCGCGAACCATAATGGTCGCCCATCCTTCTTCTTCAGAAGGAGTGAAGTTGTCCAAGGTGATATCAATACTGAGATCACTCGGCTGGCAGGAAACCAGAAGCGCCAAGGCTCCGGTAGCCATAAGGAATTTGAATGCTTTCATGGCGCGAAGATATATCTTTACGGAATGCGCAAATACACCTCTATTTTCACAGTAGCCGCCTTGGCGGCATTCAGTTTTAACGGTTTAGGGCAGGGAATGTGGTTCCCAGAAGATGCTGCGGCTCAATATGACAAGATGAAAACCATGGGCATGAAGATGTCCTGGAGCGATATTTACTCCGAAGGGGGGTCCGGCAGCCTCAATGATGCGGTGGTGCACTTTGGGGGCTTCTGCACGGGAGAAGTGATTTCGAATCAAGGATTGGTTTTGACCAACCACCACTGCGGTTTTGATGCCATTCAAACCCATAGCTCATTGGAAAACAATTACTTGAAGGATGGCTTTTGGGCCGAGACCTTTGCAGATGAAAAGCCCAATCCTGGTCTTTACGTGGACTTCATTATCAAGATGGAAAAGGTGACCTTGGAGGTCTTTCCGCTGATCGCCCAGGGCAAGAGCGAACGCGAGGCGATTGCGGAAGTGCTGGAAACGAAGATGGCCGCTTACCCTTCCAAAGAAGGCTACATCGGTCATATTGACCCAACCTACGCGGGGAATGACTACGAACTCACTATTGCCCGACGCTATTCGGACGTTCGTTTGGTGGGCGCGCCTCCCAGTGCGGTTGGCAAATACGGCGCTGATACGGACAACTGGGTCTTCCCGCGTCACACGGGCGACTTTTCCTTGTTCCGAATCTACACGGCCCCGGACGGAAGTCCTGCCGAATACAGCGCCAACAACGTGCCCATGCAGGTGAAGAATCCGCTCGTGGTGAGCCTAAAGGGCACCGAAGAAGGCGATTTCTCCTTGATTTATGGCTTCCCCGGGCGTACGACGAGTTATTTGCCCGTTTCGGAAGTGGCTCAGCAGCTGGAAATTATGCTTCCGGTGCGGGTAGCCATGCGCGATTTGGTGCTCAGTACGTGGGACAGTGCGATGCGCGTAGATCCCGCCGTAAAAATTCAGTACGCTTCCAAGTACGCTTCGGTTTCGAATGGCTGGAAGAAGTGGATTGGCCAAATCGAAGGCATGGAGGCCGCTCACGGCCTGGATACCTTAAGCAAGCGCGAGGCAGCCATCGTGGCGTGGTCCGCTAAACAAATGAGAAACCAAGGTCTCGCTGGGGAGCTGGTTTCCACCTTTGCCACGCAGAATTCTGCCCTTGAAAACGACCGTTTGGGCCTGGTCTATTGGCAGGAAGTTTTACCGCGTTGGGAACTCGCTACATGGAGTCGCTTGGCCCAAGACCTCGTGAATACCTACGATAAAGGCGCAAGCTGTGGCCCAGCCATTGCGGCCTTGATCGACTTCCACAAGGACTTTGTGCCGGAACTGGACCGCCGAGCTTCGAAGCGCCTCGTGGCGGCATGGCGCGCAGCGGGTGAGGAGAATCCAGCATTGGGTGTGCCGCTCGAATACTTTGCTGAAACGGAAGCCTTTATCCAGGGCTACTTTAACCCAGACCTGTATAAAAGCTTGCCTACGGTATCCAACGATGCAGAGGTAGCGGCTCTTGTGGCCGCCCATCGAAACCACTTGGCCTTTTCGTTGTGGCCTGATTTGTTGGCCATGTACCGAGCGCATTCGGGCAATCTGCGTGAACCCGAGTTGGAATACGCGGCCGGAATGAAAGCCTGGATGAACGAGCGCATGCTCGCAGCCAATGAAAATGGGGAGGGGATCAATGCCAACATTGCGTCCGATGCCAATTCTACGCTGCGCTTTGCCTACGGTCGAGTAGGCGGCCTTTCACCCAAGGATGGCGTCACCTACAAGCATTATACGACGGCAGATGGCATCCTTGACAAGTACATCCCCGGCGATTATGAATTTGATTTGCCGGAAGACCTCCGACTGAAGTTGGAAGCCCGTGACTACGGGGTCTATGCCAATGCAGCGGGTGAATTGCCGGTATGCTTCTTGGCCGCCAATCATACGTCAGGAGGCAATTCGGGCAGTCCGGTCTTCAATAGCAAAGGGGAGTTGATCGGCCTCAACTTTGACCGCATTTGGGAAGGAACTATGAGCGACTTCTACTTCACTCCAGAGCGCTGCCGCAACATTATGGTAGATCTGCGCTATGTCATGTGGGTGGTAGACGTGTATGCGGGTGCAGATCGGCTGATTCAAGAGATAAAATTCAGCAAGTAAAGAGGGTAAGGGTTCGCGCTTTGAACCCTACTTTTGCGCCATCATTCTCAACACTTAAGTATCCGCCCCATGAGCGTTCTCGTTAATAAAGACTCCAAAGTCATCGTACAAGGTTTTACTGGCAAGGAAGGCAGCTTCCATGCTGAGCAAATGATGGCCTATGGCACGAATGTCGTGGGTGGAGTAACGCCGGGTAAAGGGGGCCAAATGCACCTCGATCGTCCAGTGTTCAACACGGTGAAGGACGCCGTGGACGCCACAGGAGCCGATGTGTCGATTTTGTTCGTGCCGCCCGCGTTTGCAGCCGATTCGGTCATGGAAGCGGCGGACGCCGGAATTAAGGTCATCGTGTGCATCACAGAAGGCATTCCTGTTGCGGACATGGTGAAGGCCAAGCCCTATGCGGTTTCGAAAGGCGCCACCCTCATCGGTCCTAACTGTCCGGGTGTAATCACTGCCGATGAAGCGAAAGTGGGGATTATGCCTGGTTTCGTTTTCAAGAAAGGAAACATTGGTATCGTCTCCAAGTCGGGCACCTTGACCTATGAAGCGGCGGACCAAATCTGTAAAGCCGGTATGGGCATCACAACCGCCATCGGAATTGGGGGTGACCCCATCATTGGCACCACGACCAAAGAAGCGGTGGCTCTACTGATGAATGACCCCGATACCCATGGCATTGTCATGATTGGAGAGATCGGCGGTCAGCTCGAAGCGGAAGCTGGAAAGTGGATCAAAGAAAACGGAACCAAGCCCGTTGTTGGTTTCATCGCGGGCGAAACAGCTCCTGCAGGTCGTACCATGGGCCACGCAGGTGCCATCGTTGGTGGAGCCGAAGACACGGCCCAAGCGAAAAAGGCCATCTTGCGCGAATGTGGTGTCCATGTCGTGGATTCTCCCGCTGACATCGGCACGAAGATGGCCGAACTCTTCGCGAAGTGAGCCAAGTCTGGTACCATGGAAATATCTTGAGCGACGCGGAAGGTCAAGCCTTTTCGCGTCGTTCGCATTTGTACGGGGATGGATTGTTTGAAACCATTCGTGTGCACCGCGGGCGATTGTGTTTTTGGGAATCCCATTACTTCCGTTTGATGTCGAGCATGCGCATCCTTCGCATGGACATTCCCGCCAGCTGGAGCCCAGACGAGATGGAGGCCGAATTGCGGTCATACCTTCCGGACACATCGGGCGACTACCGACTCCGGATGGCGGTTTGGCGAGAAGGGGGAGTCGGTTATGCGCCGAGCACCGCAGGGGTGGATTTTGCTGTCCATGTCACGCCACTCGAAGACGTGGGCTACCCTCATCCGCTAAAGACGCTACAAGTTGATCTTTTCCAAGAACATAAAAAGTCCGCAGGACTCTTGAGCACCCTTAAAGCGAGCCAATCCACCCTGTACGTTTTGGCGGCTCAATTTGCTTTGGATCAAGGCTTGGATGATGCCATCATTTTGTCCCATGAAAACCGATTGCTCGAAACAAGCCGAGGCAATCTTTTCGTCCTCAAGGGTGCGGAATTGACGACCGCTCCTCTAGCTGCCGGGGCTCTCCGTGGCGTGATTCGAGAGCAGGTCCTTCGATTGGCCCCAGGCCTTGGATGGACGGTCAAGGAAGAGGCCCTCAGTCCTTTTGCCCTGCTGGACGCCGATGAGGTGTGGATGACCAATGCGGTGGATGGTGTTTCGGCCATTACGCAGTACCGCAAGTCCGTCTATGGGATGGCTCAAGCAGAACGCATGCAGAACGCCTTGCGGGCGTCCTCGCTTTTCTAATTCAGGGTAGGTTCCTTCGGGGCATTGCTCCAAAGCCGAAAATCCGGGGGGAGATGCCCCTTGAGAGCTTGGTACAGGTTGGCTTGGTAGCTCAGGCAGTTCACGGTGTTGCCGGGAATGATGGCCCAGCTTCCTTCGTCAATCTCCTGGTTAAGCTGGTTGGGCGACCATCCAGAATACCCTGCAAAAAACCGGATATGCCCTGCGTGAAGGAGTCCGCGCGTAAGCATTTCGTGCATAACGTCGTATTCACCGCCCCAATGCAAGAAGCCGTCAATGGAATGTGCTCCAGGAATGAGGTCTGGACGGCAATGAAGGTAAAAGAGGGAATCTTGGTCCACCGGGCCGCCTACATGCAAGGGTAGGGCAGGCCAAGCGCCTTCAAGGGCTTGGGGAAGTGTATACTCGAGCGGATCGTTCAGCACAAATCCTACGGTGCCTTGCTCATCGTGATCTGCGAGCAGAATGACCGACTGTTGAAAGTTTTGGTCTTCGAGCAATGGGTGGGCCAATAAAACCTGCCCACGTTGAATTCGATGCTCGGTTGACTGCCTCATATCCTCTAATTTAGCACAATCCATGAGTTTACACGACGACCGTAAAGAATACCGGGCCAATAGCCTGTCCGATGAGGCGAAAAGTGCTGACCCTGTGGCCCTTTTTAGCGAATGGCTCGAGTCCTACCGCCAAACTGGCGTCGCGGATGCCACCGCATTTGCGTTGAGCACCGTGTCTTCGGACGGTCACCCTGATGCGCGCATTGTACTTCTCAAAGCCCTCGAGCAGGGCCGTATGCAGTTTTTTACGCATTACACCTCGAAGAAAGGGCGTGATTTGGCGGCCAATCCCTTCGCCCATGCGCTGTTCTTTTGGCCAAGTCAAGAGCGTCAAGTGCGGGTATTTGGCCCTGTTTCGCGAGTGGATTCGGCTTGGAGTACCGAGTATTTTAATTCTCGTCCTGCGGAAAGCCGGCGTGGCGCCATCGCCTCGGACCAATCGGCCCCCATTGAATCGCGAGCGGCCTTAGATGGCCAATTCCAGGCCTTGCAGGCTACTCCAGATGCCGCATTGCAGCGTCCGGAAGGCTGGGGAGGGTATGCGCTTGAAATTCAGCGGATCGAATTTTGGCAGGGACGGCCTAGCCGAATGCATGATCGCCTCGTCTTTACCAAGCAGGATGCTGCGTGGCACGTACAACGACTTCAACCTTGACCCGGATGACACACCCCATTTCCTTTGCCGTGATCGGATGTGGCCGCATTGGTTTGCGCCATATTGAAATGATCAAAAACCTCCCCGGCGCCACCTTGGCAGCCGTCTGCGATGTCCTTCCTGTGGGGGAACTCGGGATTTCTGTGGAGGTGCCTTATTACACTTCGGCCGAGGCAATGCTGGCGGCCCATCCCCAATTGGACGTGGTTGCCATCGCGACACCCAATGGCTTTCACGCGCAACATGCCCTTCAGGTCATTGCGGCGGGGGCACACCCCATCATTGAAAAACCCATGGCCTTGACCCGCCGCGACGCAGAAAAAGTGCTTCACGCGGCGCTCCAAAAGGGAAAATATGTATTTGGCGTGATGCAAAACCGGTATTCTCCTCCTTCGGAATGGCTGAAGGAAGTGGTAGACCGGGGCCTCTTAGGCGAAATCTATCAAGTGCATGTGGATTGTTTTTGGAACCGCGATGACCGCTACTACCATCCGGGAGGGTGGCATGGCACCAAAGACTTGGATGGAGGCACTCTGTTCACGCAGTTTAGTCACTTCATTGATATCCTGTATTGGCTGTTCGGAGATATTACCCCTACCGCGGTGAAGCTCAATAATTTCAATCATGCCCACAGCATTCAATTTGAAGATTCGGGCATGGTTCAGTTCGACCTTGTACAAGGTGGGGTGGGGTCCTTGAATTATTCGACATCGGTTTGGGACGCAAACCTGGAGTCCAGCATGACCATTATTGGCGAGAAGGGTTCGGTCAAGGTTGCAGGGCAATACATGAATGAAGTGGCCCATTGCCATATCGAGGGGTATGCCATGCCGGCGCTCGCGCCCAGCAATCCGCCCAACAATTACGGCCCCTACAAAGGATCCGCCGCCAACCACATCTATGTCTATGAAAATGTCATGAATGTGCTGCGCGGCGAGGGTCCCATCACGACCAATGCGCTGGAGGGGCTGAAGGTGGTGGACATTATTGAACGCATCTATGCGAAGGCATAGGGTCATGCCTTAATCCATAAAAAAAGCCGCCCGAGGGCGGCTTTTGCGTTTAGGTGGCTTTGGGTTTAGAGCTTTGCGCTCATTTCAGCGCCAGCCTTAAACTTCGCAACTTTCTTAGCAGCAATTTTGATGGTAGCACCCGTCTGTGGGTTGCGGCCTTCACGTGCGCCACGCACTGATACGCTGAACGTACCGAAGCCGACGAGAGAAACTTTGTCACCAGAGGCCAAAGCGCTGCCTACGTTATTCGTGAAAGAATCCAATGCAGACTTTGCTTGTGCCTTGGAGATTCCTGCGTCTGCAGCAATGGCATCGATGAGTTGTGCCTTGTTCATGCTTTTCGTTTTTAAAGATTAAAAATATGTTTTGGTCACTAACAAATATAAACGAATACACCCTACACACAAGGGTTGGCGCGACTTTTTAACGTTTCAAGGCAAATTTTCCGCGAAGTCGAAATCCGCGTAAAAAGGCCTTGGTGTCCATTTTTCGTTTCCCCGGCCATTGTATTTCATGAATCTGCAGAACTCCTTCACCTTGAGTCAACTGCATCCCTTCGTCTGAAATAATCAATTCAATTGAATGAGTGTAATCAGTTGAAATACAGTCGTTAATAATTTCCGACTGAAATAGCTTTATTCGCTCCTTTCCAGCCTCTTCCATGTGAAAACTGGCGCCAGGAAAGGGATCGCACGCACGGATTCGGTGATGGATGGAGGGGAGAGTTTTCAACAACTCAAGATGCCCAAATGGTGGATAAATTTTTGGGGCCAAACGTGCCTGAGGTCCCGGAATTTGAGGTTGACTCACCCATTTTCCCTCCATTAAACCGTGAATTGTCTCCACAGCGAGCGCTGCACCAGCATGCATCAAGCGTTCGTAAACGGAGGCCAAAGCTTCGTTCGGGCCTATTTCAAGCTTTTCTTGCCGAAGAATTTCCCCTTCATCAATTCGGTCATTGAGCAAGAAGGTGGTGACTCCGGTGACGGTATCGCCATTGGCGATGGACCACTGAATAGGGGCTGCACCCCGATAATCGGGTAGAAGGGAGGCATGGACATTGAACGTGCCCTTGGGGGGCATGGCCCAAATAGCCTCGGGAAGCATGCGAAAAGCGACGACGACGAACAAGTCCGCGTCGTACTGCGCCAAGTCCGCTAAAAAGCCCGAATCGCGGAGTTTTTCGGGCTTCAAGACGGGAATTCCCAGATCTTCAGCCGTTTGGCCAACATGGGATGCCTTTACCTGCAGCCCGCGGCCCGCAGGCTTGTCCGGGGCCGTGACCACGGCCGCCACATCCGTGCGCGCATCCGCAGCTAGAGCCAATAGTGCGGTTGATGCAAACTCGGGTGTGCCAAAAAAAACGATACGGGCCTTTTTCATAGGAGTTGATAGGTTCCAATTGGGGTTCGCTCCCACAAATTTCGGTGAATTCCTTCGCGTAGGGCGGCTTCAATGTCACGCGGACTATCGGGAAGGCTGGCCTTGAGGCTTTGTGCCGTTGCCGGCTCCGTCTCCAGCAAGGCAAAGATATGGGCTTGCAGCGCTAGAGGTCCACGTGTTTGGCTTTGGGTACAGCGATCACATTGCCCACAAGGAGAGGTCTGACGTTCTCCAAAGTATGAGAGTAGGCGTTGCATGCGGCACCCGTCCCCATGAAGCAAGTCCAACATCGCCTGCGCACGGTGGCCCTTAGCGGTTCGGAGTGCGTGCATCTTTTTGCGTGAAATGGGTAGATGGCCCTCCGCTTCACGGGCATGGAGCCACGTGATTAGGGTTTTGCCCTCGGGGTGTTCCCAACGTAAGATTCCGGCTCGGTCAAGCGCATGAAGGCTGGCGTATAAGGCGGGAATCGAACAGTCCACCCGTTGTGCTAAGGCTTTCGGCGAGAACGGGCTGAACTCCGCCCGAGAGCCTGGATCCATTCGCGCCACGGCATAGGCTACGTGGGCGTGCCCTGGAAGGCTCTCCGCGGCGCGGACGAGTGCTTCGCCATGCATCAATAATTGAATTTTTGCTTGGGCATTCCACCCGTCGTGGAGCCGAAATAGCCCTTCGCGCTCCATGGTTTCTAAGGCCAAAGCGATCCATCTACGCGGTTTATCCAAGCGTTGGGCCAGTTCGTCCAAATCCATGGTTTGCTGCACATCCAGCCCGTCTCCTACGGCAATTTGCCCAAGGCTTCCGAGGCGATTGTAGACCCGAGACAGGTCTTCCCAGGTGAGGGATTCCTCCCTGAGTCGCTTTTCAAATGTGCTCTGCACTCGGCTATCCAATAGAAAATGGGCTTCCGCAGGCGCCCCGTCGCGGCCGGCACGACCGATTTCTTGGTAATAGGATTCGGGGGAATCCGGAATATCGAGGTGGAACACTTGACGCACATGGGCTTGGTCAATGCCCATCCCAAACGCATTGGTGGCCACCATGGTACTCAGGCCTTCCCCCATCCACGCCGTTTGTTGGGCAGAGCGCTCGTCGGCCGACATCCCGGCATGGTATGCGCCCGCAGCGATGCCTTGCTCTTTGAGGCGTTTGGCCCACTGAACTGTTTGACTGCGGCTACGGGTGTACACGATTTGCTTTCCTTCGTTTGGCCGCAACCATTGAAGGAGTGTGTGTTCCCGCTGGGACGTGACGTGAACGCGTATCTGAATATTGGGTCGCGCGAAGGACTGCCGAAAAACAGGTGCTTCCGAAAGGTCGAGCAGGGTTTGCACATCCGCCAGCACCTCGGGCGTCGCGGAGGCGGTCACAGCGAGACAGGGGATATGGCGGAGTTTGGCCCGAAGGCGACCAAGCGAAGTATAGCTCGGACGAAAATCATGTCCCCATTGGCTGATACAATGCGCCTCATCTACTGCGAGAAGCCCTAGAGGTAAATAGGGGAGGCGGGCCATAAATCGGGATGATAGGGCTCGTTCGGGCGACAAATACAAGAAGGCATAATCGCCAGCAATGGCTCGATCCATGACTTGGTCCCAGGCTTTCGCATCGATGTCTCCCGCCAAAGACAGGGCGGGGATGCCACGAGCTTGAAGGTCCGCTACTTGGTCCTCCATCAGGGAAATGAGCGGGGAAATCACCAGCGTGCACGCTTCTCTCGCCAAGCCTGGAACCTGGTAGCAGAGGGACTTGCCTCCACCAGTCGGGAGCAGGGCAATGCCATCCTTTCCCAGGGCGCAGTGGGTGACAATCTCTTCTTGGCCGGGCCGGAAAGAGGAATAGCCCCAGACCTCCTTTAGAAGTTGATGAAGCGCCTCAGTGGTCACGGAGATAATTCAACATAAAGTCGACACGCTCTTGAATGCTTCCTGGCGGCACTTCGACGAGTCGATAGCCGGCAACCTCGTAGGTTTCGACCAGTGATTGATGGATCGCATGGCAGGTGCTGAAGGGCTCCCATCGGCCTTCATCCATCTGATAAATTTCCTCCCATGGGGGAAAAATGAAGACCTCCGAATGGTAGGGAAACAGATCCGGGTTCATTTCCGCTGGGATTTCTTTCTCTCCGGCATCCATGTAGGCCAAAATATCGAGCAAGGATCGATCATAGAAGACGGAGCCAGACAACCAATTGGCAGCACGATGCTGCTCGGCGCGCAGGGTCCAAATCGCCTTGGAGAATGCAATGAGGTTGCGCCATGGGTCATTGCCTCCTTCGCCGTAGCCCGTTTCTTCCCAGTATTCTCGGGAAACTTCTTTCATCACGGAGTATCCCAGTGCCTCTAAGGCTTGTACGACCGTTGATTTTCCAGTCCCTGGAGCGCCGGTGAGCACAATACGTCGTACTGGGGAAGTTCCGTTGTTACTTTGGGGGCTCATATGGATCCAATTGCGTTTAAAGAGTTGCTGGAGCAAAACTACACTTGGCCCAGCATTTACATGTTTAAGTTCGTTTGTCCGGCGAGCAATGAAAACATTGCCTACCTCGAAAGCCTCTTCAATTCAGAAACGGCTGAAATTCACATCCGTTCCTCATCGAAGGGGAACTTTGTGAGTGTGACGGCGAAAGAGATGATGATGTCTCCTGAGAAGGTGATCGAACGCTACAGTCAGGTCCGCACCATTCCAGGGCTCTTATCCCTCTGAGCCTTCCTGCTCCGCCTCTTCGGCTTTTGGCGCGGCCTTTTTGGACGAGGCCTTCTCCTCGGCGGGCGCCGAGGCATCTTCCGAATGTTCAGATGCGCCGGGTGTAACCTGGATGGTGAGCGCTTCCGCTTCTTTTTCCACGGTAAAGTGAATGGCATCGCCAGGGTGGGCTTGGCCTTTCACAATTTCCTCCGCCAAGGGGTCCTCGACGTACTTCTGAATGGCCCGGGCCAGAGGACGGGCTCCGTACTTGGGGTCGAATCCTTTCTCACCGATAAATGCAATGGCGTCGGGATCCAAGGTCAATTGGTATCCAATGCTTTCCATTCGGCGCATTAAGGCAGCCGCTTCGATGGTGACAATCTTGGCGATGTCCTCCTTTTCCAAGGGATTGAAGACCACCACATCGTCGATTCGGTTGAGGAATTCCGGAGCAAAGGCCTTCTTAAGAGCACTTTCAATGACTCCTTTGGCCAGTTCGTCCGATTTATCCTCTCGGGATTTTGTCCCAAACCCTACGCCTGTGCCAAAATCCTTGAGCTGACGTGAGCCGATGTTGGAGGTCATGATGATCAGGGTGTTTTTGAAGTCCACCTTGCGTCCCAAACTATCCGTCATATGGCCCTCATCCAGGGCTTGAAGCATGAGGTTAAAAATATCCGGGTGGGCTTTTTCTATTTCATCCAAGAGGACCACAGAGTAGGGCTTTCGGCGCACTTTTTCTGTCAGCTGACCGCCTTCCTCGTAGCCTACATATCCCGGAGGGGCACCTACGAGTCGAGATAGGGCGAATTTTTCCATGTACTCGCTCATGTCGATACGCACTAAGGCGTCGGCCGAATCGAAGAGTTGAATCGCTATTTCCTTGGCTAATTGGGTTTTGCCTACGCCCGTGGGCCCTAAGAAGATGAAGGAGCCAATGGGTTTATTGGGGTCTTTCAGGCCGGCGCGGTTGCGCTGAATGGCTCGAACGACTTTCGAAATAGCCGTATCCTGCCCAATGATTTTCGCCTGAATGCTCGCTTCCATGTGGGCTAGCTTATCCAATTCCTGCTTGGCTACTTTTTTGACAGGGATGCCGGTCATCATGGAAACCACTTCAGCGATGTGTTCTTCCGTGACTGGTTGACGGTTTTCGCGCAATTGTTCTTCCCAGCGAGCCTGCGCTTTACTCAGTTCCGCTTCGACATTTTTCTCGTCATCGCGCAGCTTCGCCGCTTCTTCATAGCGCTGGCGGCGCACCACTTCCATTTTCTTTTGCCGGATTTCCTCCAAGCCTTTTTCGAGTTCGGCCACTTCTTCGGGAACTACGATGCTCGTGATGTGCACGCGGCTTCCCGCTTCATCCAAGGCGTCAATCGCTTTGTCCGGGAGGTGGCGATCGGAAACATAGCGCACCGTTAAGCGGACACAGGCCTCCAAGGCTTCTGGAGTGTATGTGACGTTGTGGTGCTCTTCGTAATTCGCCTTGAGGTTTTCCAAGATTTGCAGCGTCTCTTCCGGGGTCGGAGGGTCAACCATGACTTTTTGGAATCGTCGCTCCAGGGCTCCATCTTTTTCGATGTATTGACGGTATTCGTCCAAAGTGGTAGCTCCAATGCACTGGATTTCGCCGCGTGCGAGGGCTGGTTTGAACATGTTGCTGGCGTCGAGAGAGCCCGTCGCGCCGCCGGCCCCAACGATGGTATGAAGCTCGTCGATGAAGAGGATGATGTCGTCGTTCTTCTCCAATTCGTTCATCAAGGCCTTCATGCGCTCTTCAAATTGTCCGCGGTACTTCGTGCCTGCAACGAGGCTAGCCAGGTCCAGAGTCACGACACGCTTTCCATAGAGCACGCGGCTCACCTTCTTCTTCACGATGCGCAAGGCCAACCCCTCAGCAATGGCCGATTTGCCCACCCCTGGTTCACCAATGAGAAGGGGGTTGTTCTTTTTACGGCGGGACAAAACTTGGCTCACTCGCTCGATTTCTTTCTCTCGGCCAACGACTGGGTCGAGTTTATTCTCTTCCGCCAATTTCGTCAGGTCCCGGCCAAAGTTGTCGAGCACCGGGGTCTTGCTCTTGGGATCGGCCCCAGCCTTTCTACCGGCAGAGCGGGGAGCGGGGCTATCCTCGTCCTCCTCTTCACTCATTGAGGCGGTAGGTCGGGAACGGGACGATCCCGAATCGTCCATGAATTTGGACTGGTATTCCGCCTTGACCCCTTCGTAATCGATGCCTAGGTTCTTAAAAACACCCGTTACAGGGTCGTTTTCGTTGCGTAGGATGCACAATAAGAGGTGGGCTGTGCGGATCACTGCACTTGCATAGAGTTTCGCTTCGAGGAAGGTTGTTTTGAGGGCTTTCTCCGCAGGGCGTGTGAGCGGGATATTCTTTCGCGGGGTGGCCGAGGCGTCGCCGAGTTCCGTGAGGCCTTCAATTTTGGTGCGTAAGGCACTCAGATCCAATCCCATAGATGTAAGGATGTCCACAGCGGATCCTTCTCCTTCGCGGACCAGGCCCAGAATCAAATGTTCGGTGCCAATGCTGTCGTGCCCAAGCCGAAGGGCTTCTTCTTTGCTGTAACCAATGACGTCTTTGACGCGGGGGGAAAAATTCTCATCCATACTTCCAAAGTAACCAATACAATGCCAACGGTTGGCCTTCTGTGGGAAAGAACATTTATAAACAGCAAATTGTGCATAAAACGTGGCTAAAATCCGCGTCAATGCTGAATTTGAGGGGTCCTGAAGGCGTATTTTTGAAGAATACACTTTAATCTGACAAAATGGCGGACGCTGAACGTATTATTCCCATAAACATTGAGGAGGAGATGAAGAGCTCCTACATCGATTATTCGATGTCGGTGATTGTCTCTCGTGCCCTGCCCGATGTCCGCGATGGTTTGAAACCCGTACACCGTCGCGTGCTGTACGGCATGAATGAAATGGGCAATTTTGCCTCCCGTGCTTACAAAAAATCGGC
>Ga0255756_1002697_pt1 | contig 18746 bp, 14 predicted proteins | sample 011ome_20_FD_179956 | JGI IMG/M metagenome (GOLD analysis project Ga0255756, IMG submission 179956) | Coastal salt marsh microbial communities from the Groves Creek Marsh, Skidaway Island, Georgia - 011509CT metaG (version 2) | ecosystem: Environmental > Aquatic > Marine > Intertidal zone > Salt...
AATCGCCCGATCGTGCGGCGAGGTAGATCGCCGCCGCCGCCATGTCTTCATCGTAACCAATACGTTTGCTGGGTATCGCCGAGCCCACCTCGTTACCAAAATCGCGAGCCGCTTTATTCATATCCGAGGCAAATGCGCCCGGGGCAATCGCTGTCACGTTCACGTTATCCTTGATTAACCTCGCGGACATACGCCGCGTGAGCTGAATGACCGCAGCCTTGGACGCTTGATAACTATAGGTTTCCCAGGGGTTAATGCGCAGGCCGTCGACTGACGCAATATTGATGACCTTACCCGGCTGAGCGGCGCTAGCAGCCGCTTTCAGTGGACCATGCAAAGCTTGGGTGAGGAAGAACAGCGATTTTACGTTGAGATCCATCACCTTATCCCAGCCTGATTCGGGAAAGGTTTCAAAATCCGCGCCCCAGGCTGCACCCGCGTTGTTGACCAATATATCGAGCTTGGATTCTTTCTCGCTGTACGCCGCAGCGAGGCCTCGACAGCCTTCTACCGTCGAGACGTCCGCCGGTAAAGAGACACAGTGGTCCCCAAGCTCGGCGGCGACCGCATCACACACCTCTGCCTTTCGCGACGAGATATAGACCTTAGCACCCTGGGCAATAAACCCTTTCGCAATCATCAGCCCAATGCCACGAGAGCCGCCCGTGATAAGCGCGGTTCGTCCGGCGAGAGAAAACAGACTGCTGGTGTCCATAGGAAGATCCTCGGGTTGTTCAAAGAAAGGGCGCTAACCATAACGTCAGGCGGCAGCTATGCCAAGTGCTTGGCAGGCCAATGGGCTGATTTCAGGTCTTCAGTTGTTGAACGCCGCGGGGTACAGTGAGCAAACGACATATGTTAATAACCTGCGGGACTACTGACTCTGCGGAGAGCTCATGACCGCCCGGCGGTATTCGATCAGGTCACTGCAGGGCGGTCCGCCTGAGACTCGAAGATGGCAGGCCGGAGCTGTCCAGCGAAGCCGCTAGCAGTCCCTCGAGGTATTAGCAGTGCACCGATAGAGGTATGGGAGGGGAACATGAGCGAGCAAGAACAACCCACGCAAGAAGAGCTTGCGGCGCGGCTCAGGGTCGTGTCCCGTCTTGCGGGCGTAGGCAAACTATCAGCCGGTGCGGCCCATGAGATCAATCAGCCGCTCAATGTGATCAGGATGGCGGCGTACAACCTGCGTCGATCGATTGAGAAGGGCACCCTGGAGACCGAGACCGCTCTCGTCAAGCTGCAGCGCATTGATGAGCAGATCGATCGTGCCGCTCGATTGGTCGGAGGCATGAAGGCATTTTCACCCACGAGTAAGCAGGATCACTGCACCATCGATCCCTCTGAGGCAGTGGCCACTGCTCTCGAGTTACTGGCCAAGCGATTCGGCGCTGCTGAAGTCGCCCTAGAATACCACCCTACCGATAAACGGGTGGCACTGCAGTCACCGCCAACCGCCATTCAGGAAGTGGTTGCTCATGTGGTCGACAATACACTCGAGGCCTATGGCCCGGTGGCAGAGGTCGACCCGTTTGCTAGCAATAAGACAGTCATCGAGCGAAAGCTCACCATTACCGAAGTCGTTAGCGATGGCCGCTTTACGTTATGTTTTGAAGACGGCGCCGGCGGCATGGAGACTGAATTCCTTGCCAAGGCGGCTGAGCCGTTTGTTACCACCGACGAGACAGCCGGTCATGCCGGCCTTGGCCTGACGATTTGTCGGGACCTAATCACCAGCATGGATGGAGAGTTTCTCCTTGAACCTGTTGAGGGTGGTCTGCGGGTGACGGTCAGTCTGCCAGTAACTCAGGCCCCGGCCAGCTAAACCCGTTATCCGGCAGAGCGGAGACCGTAACCTATTACTTGGTTAATGCCAGCATATACTTGGCCACCTCGAGGCGCATGGCCTCCGAGATGTGATCCTGCGGTGGCATGGTGGGGAAATCCGGACGCTTTTTCTCGGGTGCTGCGATGTATTCGGCAATTGCCGTGGCGTCGCTACCGTATTGCGCTTTAATCGCCATCACCGGCGGACCAATCATCCGAATATTGTAGGTGTGACATCCCGCGCAAATACCCTGATAAACCAGCTTGGCGCCATCGGCATCCACGGTAATCACGCGCGGAGTAGCGGGCTCAGGCAGCATCTTGGTGCTGATGTCACGGGTCGTACCCGCGAGGGTCGGCTTATCACCCACGGCGTCGGCGGCAGTGACCGTTGGGCTATCACAATCGGTCCAGTCCCCGAGGCCAAAGGTTCGGTAGGCCCCCTTGCGGCTGACGCAACTACCGCGCTCGGCTTCTGCGGCGCCCTTGTAGGCCATGATGTCAGGGCCCGTCGTGGAGAGCTGGGTAAGCATGAGGACTTTCACGTCGGTTGCTGGATCATTGCCATTGTCGTACATCACGTTGTCGCGGATTTGTACGCGATCGGGATTGGGGTCCGAGTCAGGATCGCCGGCCACATCTGTTGCGAAGTCCTGACTGGTGACGATGATGCCAGCGGTGTTGTTGCCGCTGATGATGTTGTCTTCAATGATCACGTCATCACCTGCCAGGACGATCATGCCTGTACCCGCGGGAATAGTAGAGACCAGCGACCCGGGAATGGCGAAGTTGGGGGTGTTGTTGTCGATCACGGTATTGCGACGGATGATCGCATCGTAAGAGGTTTTGATCGGTAGTCCCGGGGTAATGAACACCAGAATGCCGCCGGTGTTGTTATGCGCGATATTACCCTCGACCAGGGCATGACGGCTGTTCTCGATTTCAATGCCGGCCACATTGTCGAATACGCGGTTATTACGCACATCGATGTGGTCACACATCCCCACGTATATAGCAGCGTCTTCAATACCGCTTAGCACGTTGTTCTCGATCAGCCCATTCTCGCCAAACTCGGGGAAAATGCCGTAAACACCGGTATCAATAATCCAGTTATTACGGATCGAAAAGTTATTTCCCGCCTGCCCCATAATGGCGTTGCCCTTGTAGTTCGTGATCTTGAACCACTCGACGGAAAACCCGTTACCCGAATACAAAATGGCATCGTTGAGCTGCTTATCGCCTTCGAGATTCGGCCATTCACCTTCCTCGACCACGCCTTTGAGCGTGATGTCGTCTTTATCGACGTACACGGTCTCCCGATAGGTCCCCGGATAGACCAATATGGTGTCACCGGCTGCAGCGGCTTTCACTGATGCCTGAATCGAATCCCCATCACGTACTTCATGAATAGCGGCGTGACTTAATGGTGCTAGAACCAGCAAGCATCCCGTAAGCCAGAAAGGGAAAAGTGCGGATCGTAAAATCGTATTGGGCGTCATGAGAATGCCTCTTTAATAGCAACTGGTTTTATTAATCGTCGTCGCGGGCTGTGGCCATCACAGCAAGCGCTGAACCGGTTTCGCTGATTGTTGAATCGGCGGCGCGACCGGGCGCCAAGCCTGAGGGTAGTGTAACCGGTATTTCAGGCATAAATGACTGATCGGTGAGGGCGCCTAAAAAGTCTACCACCCGATCCAGCTCCTGATCCGTCAGCTGTGGATCCCAAATATGCCAATGGAGCTTTAGATCTTCGCCTTCGGGCACCGCGTGACCCCTACCGCCGGTGTAGAAAGCGACGGTTTCTCGCAGGGTGTCGAAATTGCCCGCGTGCATGTAGGGCTTAGTCAGTACCACATTGCGCAGGCTGGGAACCCGAAAACCTGCTCGCTGACTCGGATCGCCGCTCGTCGCGGCTGCGCCTGGATCGAGGGGGCGACCCATTTTTTCGGGTACACCAAGGACAGCAATCTGCTGGTTGGTAAACAGGGGTGGGGTGTGGCACTCAGCACAGCGCGCTACGAACGAGCGAAAGACATTGAGCCCCTCGATTTCGGGCTCCGTTAACGCACTGTGCACCCCGTGGGCGTAAAGATCATAGCGACTGTTGAGTGAGATCAGGGAGCTTTCAAATGCAACCAGTGCTGTATAAATACGATCGAGGGTGATTTCACCCTCTCTGTGACCCTTACCTTCATCCCCGTCGTAGGCCTCGGCAAATAGTGCCGGGTAGTGATCGTTTTCTGAAAGTTTTTGGACGAGTGATTCTGGGCTTCCAGCCATCTCATCGTCTGCGTACAGGGGTCCAAGCATTTGTTCTTCGAGCGAGCGCTTGCTGCCGTCCCACAAGAGCTTTTCCAAAAACGCGACATTCCACAAAGAGGGGGCGGAGCGTTTGATCGGCTCGCCGGTGGCGCCAATGCTTTGGGCGAGTCCGTCGCTAAAGCCCAGCGCTGGGTCATGACAGCTCGAGCAGGCAATGTCGCTATTGCCCGACAGCAGTGGATCGAAAAACAGATAGCGGCCTAGGTCAATTTGCGCGGGGGTAAAGCCGTCACGTACTGCCGGTAGTCCGGTTCTGAGTCCGCCTACCCCGCGATCGTACAGCGAGCGGTAATTGAGGTATTGGCTGTAGAGCCGGCATCGGCCCGACTCGTCCAGCCGCAGGGCAGGAGGGCAGTGTGTGGAAAGCTCAAAGTGCTCGTTCGCATCCGAGGCCCACAGTGGGCCTCCCAACAGAAGTAGTAGCAGTAAGGCGCCAAGCTGCAGCATGGTCAGTCGTTGACGGGTAGCGTCGCTTGATAGCTGGCAATCGAGATCACCACGTCTTCAGGGATGGCGGGGGCGAGTCGGTACATCTGTGCTCCCCATGGATCATCGGGGTGCGTACCGCGGCGCCCGCCACGGAAGTGCTCGTACTGGCTTACCAAGTACCAGTCGTTGATTCCGGCGAGGGCCGGTGCCGACAGCGCTTCATTGCCTAGCCCATCCGACCCGTGGCAAGCGGCGCATAAATTTAAGTGGTAATCCTTGCCCAGTTTAAGGTCTCCGCTGAGCGTGGCGGACACTGGTAGCGCTGGGAGTTCGTCGACATAATTTGCCAGTAAGGTAATGTCATCGTCAGAGAGTTTTGCGCTGGCTGCTGCCATGATTTGGCCATGGGTATCCTCGGGGTGGTTTCCCCGCAAGCCATCGCGAAAATAGGTTAGCTGCCGCTCGACATACCAAGAGTCGAGGGTGGTCAGAGATGGCGCCCTCAGCTGGGGATTGCCCGAGCCGTTACCGTTGTGGCATTGACTGCATTGGTCGCTATACAGCGTCGCGCCCGGATGCCTGGGATTCACGGTGTCCACTGCCACCACCTGAGGTGAGATGCTTGTACCCGCATCAGCCGTGTTCGAGCTATCACCACCACAGCTCATAAGCACGCCGCTCAGTCCAAGCCCCAGCATCGCGACTATTAGTCGGGTGAGCGGAGTACGCCTTCCCGAGCGCTCCTTTACCGGGATTGGGGTCGCGGGATCACGCATGCTAAAAATCCTTTTTCGGTGTGTAATGTCAGAAGCGGTAAATGCCTTCAACACCCCATGTTAGCGGATCTTGGATGCGAAAAATGGGGGTGCCAAAAACAGCCACCGTTGTCTGGCTGATACCGCCGATGCGGTTGTCATCCAGTAAGTTCCGACCCCACAGGGCGACTTCCCAGGTTTCATCGGGATTGGTCCAGGACAAGCGGGCATTGAGTTGGGTGCTGTCGTCCAAATACCCCTCTATTCGCTCGTAATCTGGGTTGTAGTTGGCGTCACCACTATCCCGGGTGTTTTCGCCAAAGATATATTCAGCTCGCAGCAGCATTTGGCCGCCCGCAACCTGAGGTTGCCAATCCATGGTTAGGGTGTAGTTAGTTGCGGTGTTGCCTGACGAGTCAAACTGGGTTAGCTCACCGACCGCGTTATAAAACTCCGCTGACTCGGTTTCTTCTTCTCGATAGGTAGTCAGTGCGCTAAGCAACAAACTCTCTGTGACCAACCAGTTAAGCGTCACCTCGACCCCTTGCACACTGCTATCCACGTTGATAACGGTTGGGATCGCGTTGTCCTGTCCCGGTGGTTTGGTTTCCACCGAGCGCTGCCGCCCTTCCACTTCGAGGTCAAAGAAGGAGAGCTCGACTTGCAGTCGGTCGGTAAAGAAGTCGCCCTTGATCCCCAGTTCAAACTGCTCTGACTCTTCCGGCTGCAGGGGCTCCTTGCTGGTTTTGATTGCCAAGGAGTCAAAGCCGCCGGCCTTGTAGCCGGTCGAGAAGGAGGCGTAGGTCAACAGCGTGTCTGTTAGGCGGTAGGTACCCACAAGACGTCCCGTCAATTTGCTCCAGCTGTCACTGGCTTCCAAGGGGGTCGTCTGCGCCGAGGCATACTCACCCCGAGCATCGGTGAAGATCTGACTGGTTACCCCGGGGCGAAGCGCGTCCAAAGAGGTGTTCGGAATCAACCAGCTAAAGTCTTTGTTGTCCTCGCTGTAGCGCAGACCGGCGATCAGGCTCAGGCGATCCGAAAAGCTGTATTCAATGTCGCCATAGATGCCGTAGTTCTCGAATTCGCCCTCATTGATGATGGCTTCATTCCAGACCTCGCCCGCGAGCGAAGGCCCGTAAAGCATGGGCTCACCGAGTGCGCCAGAAATCAGCTCATAATACAAATCACCTGAGGATGCGACCTCCTCTTCGGTGAGTGGGATACCCAACGCGCTCAGCGTCGCGGCGTACTCATCCGCATTCCAGATGTGATCAAGACTGAGACCGAAGGACGAATTGAGATCCTGGGTCACGAGTCGAGCTATGGAGTCAGCGAGGGCATTGGCATCGGTACGCTGGAAGGTATTCTCAAGACTGTATGTGGCACCCATTACAGCGTTGATACGATCGGTATTAAGGTTAAATTGCAGCTCGGCGTAGAAGATATCCGAATCTTCGATGTTGTTGGTGTCGAAGTAGCGTGTGGGATCCGCGGTGCCGTCTTCATCCTGGCGATTGGTTGTTTCAAAGTCGCGATAGTTAACGATCGCGGTCATCGACCATTCGTTGCTCAGAGTCTGAAACCATTTCCCGGTAATGCCATACATGTCGCGGGTTTCTTCACCGTTGATCACGTCATTGGCGTAATAACCGCTGTAGGGATCCAGGTTGAGGGAATAAGGGCTGACGCCGATCGCCATACTTGGGGCCTGGTTAAAGTGATCGACATCGACTGCCAGTTGTAGTGCCGTGTCTTCCGACGGCTCCCAGCGCGCAGCGATACGGCCCGCCCAGTTGCTCTTCTCGCCGGCGTCAAACTTTGCTGACTCGACATTCTCGGAGATGCCGCTGCGTTGATTGGTCAAAAAATTGGCGCGAACCGCAAAGCTGTCGCTGACCGGCAAGTTGAACATGCCCTCAACCCGTAACAAGTCATAATTGCCGGCTCGCAGACGCGCGAACCCTTCCGCTTCATTGCTCGGCGCATTGGGAATTAGACTTACAACACCCGCTGCGGCGTTGCGGCCAAATAGGGTTCCTTGCGGCCCTCGTAACACCTCCACACGCTCCATGTCGGCAAACGCAACGGTCGTTGCTGCTCGGGGAAGATAGGCGCCGTCATAAAAAGTCGCTACCGAAGGGTCGCCGCCGGTTGAGATGTTGGGGCTGGATATGCCGCGAATCGAGTAGCCTTGCTGAGTGAAGGTCTCACCCCCTGCATCGAAGCCCACGATGTAAACATCAATATCCTGAAGGGTGAGTGCCCCGGTTTTTATAATGTCTCGCTGGGAAAAGGTCCCCATCGAAATAGGCACGTCGATGGCCTGTTGCTGACGCTTCTGCGCGGTTACGATAATTTCTTCCAGCAGCACGTCGGCGGTCTGGGCCGCGGCAGGTAAAGCGATCGCTGCGGTGATCCCGGCCGCGAGTAGTGTCGACTTAAAATGGGTGCTGGATTTCATGGCTGTCCCCTGATCGATGGCTGTCGTTGGTTTTGTTGTTGTCATTCTTGTTGTGATTGTTGTTATTAATGAGACAAGTATGTGTGAACCTTTAAAAATCTCAACTGAAATTGGCGCTTAACAGTTACGTTTTCAGACGCTTACTCAGCGTGGCCATTTTGGCTTTTTCGAGTACAGTAGCGTCATTCGGGCTTTACCTTTTTAATAACTGGGACAGTTGCGTCAAAAACAGGTTGCCTCGTAGCCTTAATAACCACATAGTTCTAGAGGTAATCACAGGGAGGTGGTTATGGAAGGAGGCGCTGTGGAAACGCGTGGCAACAGTTTATTACGTACCAATTGGGGTCAGCCGTTTGGCATTGCGCTGGTCGGGGGCGCAGCGGCCTTTGCGCTTGAGTACGTTCGGGTCGATCCTACCTTTGGTGTAGGGGTTGCACTCTGGCTATTTTTTCCCCTTATCGTCTTATCGCTGTGTGGTGGCTTCGCCGCCATGGGTTCGGCAGCGGTGGCCGTCACCTTACAATACTCGTTAAGCGATTACGCGCTCTCTGCATTTGATGCCGCCATTTATCTGTTTACGGTTACCGCGTGTTGTTTCGTTGTTTGGCGCACCCGACAAATGCGCATTATCGATGGTGTTTTGCTGTCCTGGGGGGCGGTAATTCCGGCCAATGTTATTTATCACCAAGCGCTGTTTCAGTACGGATTGAATGCGGGGGTTTTAGAGCTTTCCTCGGATCTCATGTCCCAGCTCATTCCGGCGATGCTCGTTCAGTGGTTGGCCATGCGTCCGCGTCCGTTGGCGCCGATATTTCCGCGTCTAACCTCCACCGTAACAACTGAGCCACTACAGCTATCGGTCGTCGCTCGAACCTTTCGGTTGCCTACCGTTGTGCTTTTGGTCCTGGCATGTATTGACTTCATCGCGACCCAGTCGCTTTACGTCAGGGTTGAGCTGGAGCGGTCCTTGGCGCTCCAACGCGCCCAAAGCGCCATGGTGGCAGTACAGTCCTCTTTGGATAAGACCTCAGTCTTTACCCAAGTGACGTTGGAGGAAGAGGTTACTAAGGCGCTGTTGACGGCGTTAGCCCCTCCCGAGCCCTCGGCTGAAACGCAGGGTAGACCCGCTGAACAGGAGCTGCTCGAGCAGTCGGTAGCTTCAGGTCACGACAGCAGGAAGGTTTCAAGCCGAGAGCTTTTAGATGCTGGTGTGCGTGTTGATCTGGTGTTTGAGGCCGGTGATCTGCTTAAGGCCTCTCAGTCTGAAGTCATCGCCAAGCCCTCCACCCGAGAGCGCGACAGAAGCCCTCTCGATTGGGTGTATCAGCGGGAGTGGCTGGTTCAGGTGCCCGTCACTCTGGATTCGGGTTTAGGCGTCGTGAGGATTCGCGAAGATGTGGGTAGGCCCGTTGCGGTCAATTACCGCGCTATGGTCTGGGGTCTGCTGGCAACTTTTCTGCTCCTCGGGGGCTTACTTTCCGTTTACCAGCGCTGGGGTCGCCGTGTCGGCGAATCAGTGCGTCATAGTTTGGATCAATTTGCTGCTTGGCAGCCTGGTGATGTCATCTCACTCGCGCTGCCTGTTGAGCGGGGCCTTATTCTCGAAATCGATTCGGTGCGCGACAGTCTGCAGGGGCTTATTGATAAATTTAATGCCAACTACGATGAACTCAACCAGGTTAGCTCTGATCGGCAACGTTTGTTGGGGCAGTTGGGCGCCATTTACACTGCCGTGCGTGAACCCGTCATCGTCGTCGATGAGGGATTTCAACTCAATGAAGCCTTGAGCAACCCCGCGGGCATGGAATGGGGGCGTCGCTTGAAGATGGATTTTGCAGAGCTTGCGCGCGCCATTCCCCAAGTGGGGCAGCCCGATGCAGCGTGTGCTTGTGAAAGTCGATTTGCAAAGATTTTGCTTGGGGAAATACAGGGCCGGCAGGTGTCTGATAAATCGGCGGTCCGTTTGACCGATGGCGAGGGCAAAACGTCGGATTTTTATGTATCGGTCGGTGCCATAGAGAGGCGGTTGCCGGCTGATTCTGTGTCGGAGGAGCCATCAGCTCGGGGGGGTGAAGAGCCATCAGCTGGCGTTGGTGAAGAGCCATCAGATCGGGGAGGTAAAGAGCCATCAGCTGGAGGTGGGTTTGTCATTTTGCTCAGTGATGTCTCTGCACTGATTGCGGCGCGTAAAGCACTCGAGCATCAGTCCAAGCTCACTGCGCTTGGAGGTCTTGCCTCGGGTATCGCCCACGAATTGAATCAGCCTTTAAATGCTATTCGCATGGCGCTGGCAAACATGCAGCGGCGTATGACTTTACAAACACTTGATGGGGCGACCCTGGCGAGTAAGATCGAGCGGCTCGATGAGCAAGTGTCCAGAATGGGCGTGTTAATCAAAGCGATGCGCGCTTATTCCGCCGATGAAAATGTTAACCCCCTGCCCGTTGAACCCAATAGCGTGCTGCAGGACATTCTCACGACGATGAATCATGAGCTAGCCGATCACCACATCACCATAACAACTGAGGGCAGGGCAGAAAATTGTCGTGTTACAGCTAACCCTAACGTCCTCGGTCGGCTGTTCGCGGAGGTTCTGGGTAACGCGATCGATGCCCTCAAGGTCACATCGGATGGTTTGAGGGAGTTGGTCGTGCGGCAAAAAGGCGATGGCCGTGCGTGGGTTTTGGAGATCGAGGATAGCGGAGAGGGGTTTCTTGTCAGCGATGAGGCGAGGTTGTTTGAGCCTTTTTACACCACCAAAGATGATGTGAAACACGCCGGCTTGGGTCTCAGCACCGCCTGGCAAATCGCGCAGGATTTGGGCGGGGATATTGCGCTTGAGCGACGTGCTAATCGAACTGTAGCTACGATAAGGTTGCCCCTCGAATCAGCTATTGCCTAGCCGGGGGCCGCCTCAGACCGAGCTGTGTTTCTGCTCCCACGCCCAGGCGGTTGCCACAATCATCTCGATCTCGGAATGACGCGGTTGCCAACCGAGTTCCTCTCGAGCACGGGAGGCATCCGCGACAAGTCTCGCCGGGTCGCCCTCTCGGCGTTGACCCAGACGGTAAGGTATTGATTGGCCGACGATATCCTCGCAGGCGGCGAAGACTTCCTTTACCGAAAAACCAACACCGTTACCCAAATTGAAGGCATCGAATTGAGGGCCTTCAAGGCGCTGTTGTTCCAGGGCGTTCATGGCGCGAAGGTGCGCATCCGCTAAATCTTGCACATGTATGTAATCTCTTACGCAGGTGCCATCAGGGGTCGGATAATCGTCACCAAAAATAGTCAGGGGTTGACCGGCGCCTGATGCTGCTTTTAACGCAGTTGGGATAAGGTGGGTCTCGGGATCGTGAACTTCCCCAAGGGACGCATCTTCGGCGGCTCCCGCGGCATTGAAGTAGCGTAAAGAGACTGCTGCCATTGGCGAAGCCTCGCAGGTCGCTTTTAGCATATTCTCTACCGTTAGTTTGGTTTGGCCATAGACATTGATCGGTACCTTTGGGTGATTTTCTGTAATCCGATCGGTGAGCGGGTTGCCATAAATAGCCGCAGTAGATGAAAACACCACGCGATGCCAGCCGTTCTCCAGCGCGACCTCGAGAAGATTGGCTGTTCCTGTCACGTTATTTTGATAATAGGTAACCGGCGTCTTCGCCGATTCGCCGACCAGCGACTTGGCGGCAAAGTGAAAGATGCCGTCGATCTCGAGGCCACGCAGTGCATCCCGCAGCGCTGAGGGGTTCCGCAGGTCTACGTCGAGGACCACTTGTCCCTGAGTTGCCCAGCGGTGTCCGGTGGAAAAGTTGTCGAGAATCGTCGCGGTGTGGCCATGCTGCAGAAGCGCGCGCACCGTATGCGACCCCACGTAACCCGCACCTCCGGTTACCAGATAATGCACGCTTGAGTTGCCTTATGAGATCGGTGGCGATGCGCGCAGGCGTCGCCAGTAGTGCAGCACATCATACCCGGCGCATCGTGCAAACCCAGGCCAACTCTTACTCGTCGAGGAAGCTGCGCAGATAATCTGACCGTGTGGGGTGGCGCAACTTGCGTAGCGCCTTGGCTTCGATCTGACGGATACGCTCCCGGGTTACGTCAAACTGTTTACCCACTTCTTCGAGGGTGTGGTCGGTGTTCATACCGATACCAAAACGCATTCGCAGGACCTTGGCTTCTCGGGCGGTTAATCCCGCCAGCACATCTTGAGTTGCTTCTGTTAGCCCTTCCTCGGTGGCGGAGTCCACCGGGCTGGCGATAGTGACGTCTTCGATGAAGTCGCCCAAATGCGAGTCTTCGTCGTCGCCGATAGGGGTTTCCATCGAGATGGGTTCCTTGGCGATCTTGAGTACCTTGCGCACTTTGTCTTCCGGCATGTCCATGCGCTCACCCAGCTCTTCGGGGGTTGGCTCGCGTCCCATCTCTTGCAACATTTGACGCGAAATTCGGTTCAGCTTGTTGATGGTTTCAATCATGTGAACCGGGATACGGATGGTGCGCGCTTGATCGGCGATAGATCGTGTGATGGCCTGTCGAATCCACCAAGTGGCGTAGGTCGAAAACTTGTAGCCCCGGCGGTATTCGAACTTGTCGACCGCCTTCATCAGACCGATGTTGCCTTCCTGAATCAGGTCGAGAAATTGCAGGCCGCGGTTGGTGTATTTTTTCGCAATCGAAATCACCAGGCGCAAGTTAGCTTCAACCATTTCTTTTTTGGCGCGACGCGCGCGGGCTTCGCCCATGCTCATACGGCGATTGATCTCTTTGATCTCGGCAACCGACAGACCAATTGCCTGCTCGACATCGCCAATGCGGCGCTGCAATCGCTGCACCTCTTCTTTGTGAAGATTGATGCGCGCGCCCAGCTCTTTCTTGCGTGCGACGCGGGATACCCAGCGTGCGTCACTCTCGGAGCCAGTAAAGCTCTTGATAAATTCTTTGCGATCCATGCGGCACTCGCGCACGGCAATGCGCATGATTTCGCGTTCCTGCGTTCGAATGATCGCTAGGGCTACCCGCGGCTCATCGATCAGCGGATCGAATACACGGGGTGTTAATTTGAAAAACTTGAACAGCTCGCCCAGCTTTTCCATTTCAGCGGCCGCGTTCTTGTGTTTATAGCCGCTGGCGGTAATGGCTTTTTCGGTCTTGGTGCATTGACGCTTGAGGGCAGTAAATCGCTTCTTGGCTTCAACCGGATCTGGGCCAGTGTCGCCGCTATCTTCATCGTCATCGGTCGCATTCTCGGCGGCGGCGTCTGCCATCTCCTGTGCCGAGGGAACGTGCTCAGCGGGATCGAGGTAGCCAATAAGAATATCGGCGAGCTTGCGCTCCTCTTTGGCGATGAGGTCGTATTCGTTACACAGTTTTCGCACGACGCCTGGGTAGTAGGCGAGGGCCGCCATGAGTTCGCGAATGCCTTCTTCGATGCGCTTGGCGATCACGATCTCGCCTTCGCGGGTGAGTAGTTCGACGGTTCCCATCTCGCGCATGTACATACGCACGGGGTCTGTGGTTCGGCCGGCTTCGTTCTCTACCGCAGCCAAGGCGGCGGCGGCTTCTGCCGCGGCAATCTCGTCTGCCGAACGATCCCCTTCAGTCAGGATCAGTTCGTCGGTGTCGGGCGCTTGCTCGAACACTTGAATACCCATGTCGTTGATCATCTGGATGATGTCTTCGACTTGATCAGGTTCAGAGATATCCTGGGGTAGATGGTCGTTTACCTCGGCGTAGGTGAGGTAACCCTGTTCTTTGCCTTTGGCAATAAGTGCTTTAAGACGCGACTGCTGATGCACTTTGTCCTGCATGCTTAACCCTGCGTGTTTATTAGAGTGAAATAAGTTCGAGATTGTACCGTGGACCGTGAAATTGGACCATCGATGCACCTGAATTATTGTAATTTTCCTAAGATTTTAACCGGTTTGAGCAAAAAAACCGACTGAATCGTCGTGATTGGTCTCTTTCGCCTTCCAGAGTCGCCGCTTGCGGGCGCTTTGGCCCGCCGACGGGGCGAGGTAGCGAGGTGGGGCTTAAAGCTCCGGGGGCTAGCCATCAGCCATTTTGGGTGGGGGTCAGGCTTTACCCGTGAGTGCCCTGATCCTCCGGGTGGTGTCCAAGAGCTCCTGTTTTTCGTCGGCCGTCATCGACTCGTAGTTTTTTGCCTTTAGTTCAGCGTTCCGAGCGCGCAGTATTGAAAGCGCCTCTTCGTGAGTCACCCGAGTCAGCAAAGCCTCGAACAATTCGGCCTGCCCGGCATTGTCCTCTAAGGGTTCACGTCCTGCCAGCTCGGTCAGCAAGTTGCCTTGCGGCGTGCCATACCAAAACCCCAGCAGGGCAGCAGTGCTGATATCGGGCTGGGCTTGAACCCGTGTAATAAAGTCACTCAGGAGCGCGAGATCGTGCCGGTCGGCTTCCGGGAGTGTGTTCGCCTCAACGCGCTCAGCGAGTTTAGGATTGAGAACTAATAAACCCAGGAGGCGGTGTACCGGGTTGCGGCTCGACGGTATCAGGGTCTCGTCGGCGTGCTGAAGCGTGTTGTCGGAGTCGCCGGCAGCCTTCGTCAGCCATGCTGGAGGGCCGTCCTCGTCTCGATCACTCGGAGGCTCTTCGCTCCGAGGGTATTGCGAGGATTCGGCTGTCGGCCGCTCCCGCGAGGTGTCCTCACGGTGAGCGGCGATAGACGCTATGACCTCCGGCGGCGGCGTTTGTAGGCGCTTAAGGCTATCGATATCGATCCCGGTGCGCTCGGCCAACGCCTGATACATCAGGGCTTTAAAAACGCCTTCGGGAAGCTGCGAGAGAAAGGGCGCGGCCATCTTCGCGAAGCGCGCCTTGCCATCGAGGGTGCCGGTGTCGATGCCCTCGGCGAGTCGTGTAAATAAAAACGTCTCCAATGGGGTCGCTGTATCAAACAGGTGCTCAAGATGTTCACGGCCTTTGTCGCGCACAACGGTATCGGGGTCCTCGCCCTCGGCCAAAAACAGAAAGCGGGCTTGGCGGCCATCTTCCATCGCCGGGAGGGTCGCCTCCAACGCGCGAAACGCCGCTTTGCGACCGGCCTCGTCCCCGTCAAAGCAGAACACGACTTCTGGGACGTGGCGGAACAAGCGTTCCAGATGCGCCTCGCTGGTCGCCGTGCCGAGGGTGGCGACCGCGTAGGTGATGCCAAATTGGGCGAGCGCAATCACATCCATGTAGCCTTCGACTACAACAATACGCTCGAGGCTGCGCTCGGACTTTCGGGCCTGATAAAGGCCGTACAGTTCGCGCGATTTCTGAAAAACCGGTGTTTCAGGGGAGTTGAGGTATTTCGGTTTATCATCCCCGAGCACGCGACCGCCAAAGGCAATGACTCGGCCACGAGCATCTAGGATGGGAAACATGATGCGGTCACGGAACCGGTCGTAGACACGGTTCTTATCGTTTTTTACCAGCATGCCGCCGGTCATGAGCAGTCGCTGGGGGGTCTCTTGGTTGCCGAGCGTTGTCAGGAGATTGTCCCAGCCGGGGGGCGCAAAGCCGACACGAAATTGTCGGGCGATCTCGCCGCTAAGGCCTCGGCTTTTAAGGTAGGCCACGGCTCGCGAGGCTTGCTCATGATGACGCAAGCCATGTTCATAAAAACGAGCGGCTTGTTCTAGCTGCTCGAGCAGTGGGCGGTTGCTGTCTTGCGCCGGCTTTTCGCCGGGCCTGGCCTCTTCCCGGGGCACCTCCAGCCCGCAGGTCTGTGCCAGCGACTCGATTGCCTCGGGGAATTCCATGCGCTCGTAATCCATGACGAAGCCAATGGCGTTACCCCCGGCACCGCAGCCGAAGCAGTAGAAAAATTGTTTTTCAGGGTTGACGGAAAACGAGGGGGTTTTTTCGTCGTGAAAGGGGCAGCACGCGGAGAAGTTCTTGCCGGACTTTCGGAGTTTGACTCGCCGGTCTATCACCTCAACGATGTCGACCCGGTCGAGAAGGTCGTCGATAAATTTTTCGGGGATGCGGGCCACGGCGCGACGAGGTCGCTAGCCGTTCAGCTTGGCTTTGACGAGCTTGGAGACTTCACCCATGTCGGCCCGACCCTGTAGCTTGGGTTTGATGGCACCCATCAGGGGCCCCATCGCGGCCATGCCAGTGGCATCAATGCCCGCCAGTGCTTCATCGATCAAGGTTTCAATGTCGGCTGCGGACAGCTGCTCGGGCAGGAACTCTTGAATGACCGCGATCTCCGAATCTTCTTGGGCGGCGAGCTCTTCCCGGCCAGCGTCACGGTATTGGGAGGCGGAGTCTCGGCGCTGCTTAACCATCTTGTCGAGGATCGACAGCGCGCGCGCGTCGTCGATGTCGATGCGTTCATCGACTTCGACGCGTTTGAATTCGGCTTGAATGAGACGAATGGTGGCCAGTCGGGCTTTATCCCGGGCCTTCATGGCGGCCTTCATCTCCGCCTTGACGGTGGTGACGAGGTCGCTCACGTGAGGTGTCTCCGGATCTTAGTAGAGGCGCTGACGCTTGCGATTCTCGCGTGACACCTTCTTGGCGTGACGCTTAACGGCGGCGGCGGCGGCGCGCTTGCGGATTGTCGTGGGCTTTTCGTAGTGCTCACGCTTGCGCACCTCGGCCAAGAGGCCAGCCTTTTCGCAGGAGCGCTTGAACCGACGCAATGCAACGTCGAAGGGCTCGTTTTCTTTTACCTTAACTGAAGGCATTCAACTCACTTCCTGTTGGTTCTGTCGGCATGGGTGCCGAGCCGTTGTTCTTGTCCGAGCCAAAAAAACCGGCCCGATACGTCAAAGGGCGCGCAGTATAGGCGCGCTGGGGGGATTTTGCAAAGCCAATCAACGTGTTAGTTTTCCCTCCCTTTCGGCGAATTTGGGTAGTAAACGTGCGGGTATTGGGCATTGAAACCAGCTGTGACGAGACCGGGATCGCGCTTTACGATACCGAGCGGGGACTGCTTGCCGACGCCCTCTACAGCCAGGTGCCCGTGCATGCCGAGTACGGTGGCGTGGTGCCCGAACTGGCCTCCCGGGACCATATTCGGAAGACCCTGCCCTTGGTGGAGCAGGTCCTCAGTGAGGCGGGAATACCCAAAAGTGACCTCGATGCCATTGCGTACACCGCCGGCCCCGGCCTCGTTGGCGCCTTGATGGTGGGGGCCACGTTGGCGCGCTCCATGGCGTTTGGGCTCGGGATTCCAAGCCTTGGCGTTCACCATATGGAAGGCCACCTGTTGGCACCGCTGTTGGCTGAGGATCCCCCGGAGTACCCGTTTATTGCGCTTTTGGTGAGCGGCGGCCACAGCCAATTGGTGCGGGTCGACGGGTTGGGGCGCTACGCCTTGTTGGGCGAATCGCTGGATGATGCCGCTGGTGAGGCCTTCGACAAGACTGCAAAGCTGCTGGGGCTATCCTATCCGGGCGGGCCGCAGGTGGCAGCGCTTGCCGAGAAGGGTGATCCGGCCCGGTTTACCTTCCCACGACCCATGGTTAAACATCCCGGGCTCGACATGAGTTTTAGCGGGCTTAAGACCCACACGCTGACCACCGTGAAAGCTTGCCGAGAAGAGAGCGGACTGACCGATCAGGATCGGGCAGATATTGCCTGGGCTTTCCAGCAAGCGGTGGTGGATACCCTGGTGATCAAGTGCCGCCGGGCTCTGGTGCAAGAGGGTCTGAAAACCCTGGTGATGGCGGGCGGAGTAAGTGCTAACTCTCTTTTAAGACATGATTTAGAAAGGAAGCTTCAGCCAGACGGGGTATCGGTGCATTACCCATCCCTGCGACTCTGTACCGATAATGGTGCCATGATTGCCTATGCCGGCGCCTTGCGGCTGGCGGCGGGCCAGCGAGATCCCCAAGATGCTGAAGTGCGCGCCCGCTGGCCCATGACCGAGCTTTCACCCCCGGAGGCGGCGTAGTGGATACGGTATTCATTCGGGGACTACGGGCCCAAGCGGTGATTGGCTGTTATGACCACGAGCGCACGATTCGCCAGCCGCTGATTATCGATCTTGAATTGGCGACCGATGTGGCTAGCGGTGCCGCGACCGATCAGCTTGAGCATGCTTTGGATTACGCGGCGATATCCCAGCGCGTGATTGCCGAGGTCGAGGCGTCGAGCTATCAGCTGATCGAAAGTCTTGCCGAGCACCTCGCGGGCCTCATTAGAACCGACTTCGCTGTGCCCTGGTTGCGGGTGGCGGTGACAAAGCCCACAGCGGTAGCCGAGGCCGACGCTGTCGGAGTGGTCATCGAGCGAGGATCGCGATCCCAAGCTGCCGTTTAATGCTCGAGCCGTTGTTAAAAGTATTGTCGAGAAGTACTGCTGGAAAGGGGCGGTGAGGACCGCCGAGAGGAATTCACCTCCCCAGTACAGCGCCGATCGCACTGATTTGCCCGACCCTGATGGCGTCACCTAACCCGGGGCCCGTGAGGCCCGTATCGGCATAGTCGCTGGCCTTGACCGACTGTGCAGCAATGCAGGCAGAACGCAGTTGTTGGCAGCTCGAGTGAACGTTGGCCGTTGTCCCTTCCAGCGCCGCAAGCGCTTCAAGAAAGTCCTGAAACAAGGCATCCCGGCGCAGGGCATCGAGACCGCGCAATAACTCAAGACAACCGGCGGGGTCCGCGAGCGCGGCCTTGGTGCGGGGCCGCCAGGTGCAGACCCTGTCAGCGAGGTCACGATAGTGATTGGGGGCTTTTATACGGGTGGAGCAGTCGATAGCACGCTCAGGGGGTAATTCCGACAGCAAGATCGCCCAGCGGCATGGGCTATTATGGGTATGCAGCGAGGCGACGGCGAGTCGATCGATGCCAGAAGTCACTGCGATTTCGGGAAAACAGTGGACCAGTGCGCCGCAGTCCCTCAGCACCTCAAAATAGACTGCCGGATCGCGCTCACCCAATGCCCGCTCGGTCTCAATCCACACGCGCTCCGCTGGCAATGCCCGAGTTCCCCGG
>Ga0255756_1002718_pt1 | contig 18649 bp, 18 predicted proteins | sample 011ome_20_FD_179956 | JGI IMG/M metagenome (GOLD analysis project Ga0255756, IMG submission 179956) | Coastal salt marsh microbial communities from the Groves Creek Marsh, Skidaway Island, Georgia - 011509CT metaG (version 2) | ecosystem: Environmental > Aquatic > Marine > Intertidal zone > Salt...
CGAAGCGGAGGTTTCAACTGTCAGCACTTCAAAACTCGATAGAGCAACTGACTCGCAAGGGAATCAATTGAGCGGCACCGATCGGCCAACCGTCGCGCTGCTCTCTCCAAGCGATCTCGCTATCGAACTTGGAGAGCCTCTGGACGGTCCCTCAAAGACAGTGGTGAGCGACCTGATCAATGCGCATGGCTTCGTTGTCTTTCGCGGCTACGGCATTGCAAGCGACAGCGATTTTCATCGCTTTATCGAATGCTTTGGACTCGATAACTTCCGATACGCCGACTCTTTCTCTAACGCGGTGAGACACAACCGGAGCGAGCGCGTCTTCACCGCTAATGAAGCACCACAAAACGTTGAGATATTCTTGCATCACGAGATGGCTCAAACACTGACCTTTCCGGGAGCACTCTTTTTCTTTTGCGAAAAAGCGGCCGAATCGGGGGGCGCCACGCCGGTCTGTCGATCGGATCTAACACTAAAAAGTCTAGAAGATAAAAATCCAACCTTTGTCACCAAGCTTCGTGAAATGGGTGTCAAATATCGCAACTCGATGCCGTCCGAGGCGAATCTCGAGTCCGGGCAAGGCCGAAGCTGGAAAGATACGCTGACAGTGAAGACTGAACGAGAAGCCGAGGAGAAACTCTCTAGCCTAGGATACCGCTTTAACTGGCTCGACGACGGCACCCTCTCAGTGCAAACCCCGGCACTTGCAGCTGTCGATCACTTCGGCAGAGGAAAAGAGGTTTTTTTCAATCAAATCGTTGCTGCCGCGGCCGGCTGGACCGTCGCCGCTGACGACAGAGAACCGCGACTTTGCTTTGGTGACGACACCCCAATGAAGCAGGAAGATCTGACCGACGCGATAAACGCTGCCTATCAGCATACCGTCGATTTGGATTGGCAAACGGGTGATGTTGCCTTGCTAGACAACCTGAAAGTGATGCATGGGCGCCGACCCTTCGAGGGAAGTCGCAGTGTGCTTGCATCGTTGTGTAACCCGATTACGAGGCCGGCACTCAACACCTAGATCAGCTTGAACGCTGCCATGGCTTCGTAGTGCTCCTGCATCCGCGATGCCAGTGCTTCGTCGGCTGGATCTAGTACAGGCGCACCGACAACGGGCGGCGCGAAACCTGTCGAGGCTTCGACCGCTCCATACCAGTGAGACGCCCATACCCCGTCACTGGGTCGGGTCCCGGCGGCCCAACTCGTCATACTGCCGTCGATCCATCTCACGCCAAGTGTGTCACACAACGCTCGCAAAACACCCTCGGGGTTTGCAAGTACGTCAGCGCTATCCAAAACAGGCGGGCGCTCACCCAGAATCTCTGAAACCTCATCAAAGAGTTCTCGCTGACGAACAATACCAATGTCGTCCTCGGTGATGGAAGGCATTTTTTGACGATAGGATGCAATGACTCGAGCAGGAGACCGGATGAGAAATACGTGCCGAGCTTCCACCACCCAGCTGAGATCCGCGCCTCGCGGCATGTGGTGCGTCATATGCTTTTCGTACTGGAGAGCACTAGCGCGGTTTGCCCTCAACTGCGCCTCAACACCTTCACGAGTCTTAGGCTGACTTTGAATAATGGCCTCTCGCATTGGGTGCTGCGCACCGGACTCGAGCAGATAGCAACCGTAAAAGGGCTCATCCACCACACTGCAATCAGGTCGGGACTCCCAAGCACGCATCATAGCGGTTGATATATTCCTTGGGCCCGACCAGCCCGCAATTCTCACTGCCATATTACCTGCTTCGATTCGCTGCCAACTCACTCTCGGATGCTACTAACTCTTTGTAAAGTGACTGCAGTCGATCGACCATTGGCCCACGTTGCGTGTGGGTCAACGTTCGTCCATCGACCTCAAAAACCGGCGTCAAACCGGCAAACGTACCGGTTACGAATGCCTCGTCTGCGCCGTACACCTGCATGAGAGAGAAGTTCTTCTCGTAGACTGGAATTCCGTTGGCTTTACAGACGTTGATTACGTTCCGACGCGTGATGCCGTCCAAGCAATAATCACCCGATGAAGTCCAAACCTCTCCTTCCCTGACGATGAAAAAGTGTGTCGAGTTACACGTTGCGACATGCCCGTGAGGGTCAAGCATAAGTGCCTCGTCGTAACCGGCTTTAGCCGCTTGAATGCACCCAAAAATACAATTTAACTTCGAGTGGCTGTTGATGCGCGGATCTTGAACGTCGGCATAGCCCCGACGGGTGTAGACCGTGTACAACCGAACGCCTCTATCATTCAGACTTGGATCCGGCTCCTTGTATTCAGGGATAATGACTATCGTTGGGCCGCCAATCGTGACTGCAGGGTCTTGATACGGCGTAGATTTGATCCCGCGCGTCACCATAAGCCGAATGTGGACATGATCCGACATGTTGTTGGCGGACAAGGTTTCAAACAATCGCGCCGCAAGCGCGTCTTGCGTGATTTCCATATCGAGATCAAGGGCCTTCGCACCTTCCCAAAGTCGCTTTAGGTGCTTGCTCAAAAAGGGAATAGCACCGTCGTGCACACGAAGCCCTTCCCAAATGCCGTCCCCGAGAATAAAACCGCTATCGAAGACGGAGATGGTGGCTTGTTCTCGTGGCACCAAGTCACCATTGATATTGATCAATATCGACTGGTTTCGAACATCGGGTGCGTAGGTGTGGGTGCTATTTGCCATGCTGGTACTCCTCAAGCCGTTTGGAAAGTCTGCTTATAGCGCTTCTCGATAGCAACAGAATATCGATATCTTCGTGAATGCAATGAGTCAAAGATCGAGCTTGCGCAGCCACTTTCGATGTAGCCATTACACCGCGTGAATCGACGCTCAAAAGGCGAGCTCAAGCCAAGCTCGCGTAAGCGATCATAGTTCGTCCCGCCGAAAGTCCCAGTCATCGAATTTGGCTCACGGCCGCGCAGCGGGCTGTGAGATAACCAATGTGGAATCCTCCCACTATATTAATTTTAAAACCGAGATCATTAATAGGAATTTGCTATGAATTCGATGACACGGATCCTCTCCCGCGGAGTGGCAGTGAGCCTCCTGGCTATACTCGCTGCTTGTTCAGACAGCGGCGACGGTGTTCTTTACAAAGATGACCTGCCAACGGTCGCTGCGCCCGAGGCGCCAGCGCCAGCGCCAGGTCCCGGCAACATTGTAGAAGTAGCCTCTGAAGCAGGTAGCTTCAGCACGCTTATCACCGCCGTTGAAGCCGCTGGTTTGGTGGATGCGCTCTCTGATGGAAGCGCCTCTCTTACTGTTTTCGCGCCGACTGATGAAGCGTTTGCGGCACTGCCAGAGGGCACATTGGATGCCTTGCTGGCGGATCCCGATGCGCTTGCAAATGTTCTGACATACCACGTCTTGGGCAGCGCTGTAGATGTCAGTAGCGCTCTGGACCTTGCGCCCACCACAGTGGAAACGCTGAATGGTGCAGAGATTGCAGTCACATCACGCGACGAAAACTTGTTCGTTAACCTATCTCGGGTTGTGGATTACGACATCGAAGCATCGAATGGTGTTATCCACGTGATTGACTCGGTTTTGCTTCCCCCGGATTTGACCCCGTCTGAGATGACCATTGCTGAAATTGCAGCTGCTGATGAGAATTTTGAAACACTCGTCGCAGCCGCAACGGCCGCAAATCTTGTTGGCACGCTGAATGATCCAGACGCTTCTCTAACAGTGTTTGCACCAACCGACGCAGCCTTCGAAGCCCTCGGTGAGTCGACACTGAATTATCTTTTGAACAACTTGGACGATCTCGAGAGCACGCTGCTTTACCACGTAGTCGCTGGTGCAGAGCTCACGTCAATTGACGCTATCGCTGCTACGGGAAGTTCAATCACCATGGCAAACGGTGATGACGCCCTCATTTCACTTGGTGACGCGGGGCTAATGATCAATACGTCGAACATTGTGACTACTGACATCGTGGCCGCCAACGGTATTATCCACGTTATCGACACCGTCCTTAACGCGCCTAGCGTTGCGTCAGCACCCTTGGCAGTTACCCTCGCAGCAAATGGCTCATTCTCCACCCTCAGTGGTCTCATCGAGGACGCAGGTTTGACAGAGGCTCTCATGGATGCGAACGCGAATCTCACCGTTTTTGCACCCACCGACGAAGCCTTCGAGCAGTTGACTGCAATGAAAGCCAACCCTCTGGTGAAGCGTCTTTCCACGGGAGTTACCGCTGATTTCACAACGGGATCTTTTGATGGATCGATTGTTGATGCTGCAACAGAGACCTACACGTTCCCAACGGGCGCACCTGACTATGTTGGTTTTGCGAATAACGCAGATATCTACCCACTGACCTTTGAGGCAGGTGGTACGATTACCTTCACTGCATCAGCGGCAACACCAACAAATGTTCGATTCCGCTTTGAATATCTGCCGTACCCAAATGTTGATCCTTCTTACAATACTGAGCAGGTACTGATCGACAGCACAGAGCCGAAGGAATACACCATTGAGATCCCATCTCAAGGCAGTAACACCTTCTCCTCGTTCTTGCTGTACGTAGTAGAACGCGATCAGCCTGTTATGGTGACTAACGTTGTTGTCAGCAGTGGTGCGCCTGCAGAGCCAGAGCCCGTTGCCGGTGTGGTCGCTGACTTCACGACAGGTTCTTTCGATGGATCGATTGTTGATGCTGCAACAGAGACCTACACGTTCCCAACGGGCGCACCTGACTATGTTGGTTTTGCGAATAACGCAGATATCTACCCGCTGACCTTTGAGAACGGTGGAACCATTACCTTCACGGCATCAGCGGCAACACCAACAAATATTCGATTCCGCTTTGAATATCTGCCGTACCCAAATGTTGATCCTTCTTACAATACTGAGCAGGTACTGATCGACAGCACAGAGCCGAAGGAATACACCATTGAGATCCCATCTCAAGGCAGTAACACCTTCTCCTCGTTCTTGCTGTACGTAGTAGAACGTGATCAGCCTGTTATGGTGACTAACGTTGTTGTAACAGGAAGTTAATTTCGAAGATTTGCATGAGGGCGGCCAATGGCCGCCCTTTTTTTTGCCTGAACTCTCTCACTGGTAGTTCACCCGCCTATGCTCTAGGCTTCCCATACGGCTTGACGCTGACACTCTCGCGACACCCAAGTCAGGATGCTTGGCCAGGGACGGATAAAAAGAAATCCGCTAACTCAAAACAACAATAAAGGTACCGCCCAATGAAGTCGACGATCACGTTGCTGCTGCTCTATGGGGCATTTTGGTTTTGGTACACCCCTAGCGGTGGACCGCTGAGCGATGAAGAAATTGAAGCGTATCTCTCGCGCATTGACTCGGCTGAGGGTCGCGCGCAGATTGAGGCCTTTGCCCGAGAGGACACAGGTCGCTCGTTTTACATGCTCAATGCGCTGGACTTAAATGAGTTACCCGGAGTTGTGGAAGGCGCACCAGAAGGGTCTGACGGTCAGCAACTGATGGACCTTTATATGGAGCACATGCTCCCCGCACTGTTAGCCAGAGCAAGTCATCCCGTTTTCTTTGGTGTGGCCGTTGGTAAGAGTGTCGAAGTGGTCAATGTCTATAATGCGGAGACATGGGATCAAGGTGCACTGGTGCGCTATCGAAGTCGGAGAGACTTGCTCGACATTGTCACTAACCCTGACTTTCGCGGTCGGCATCACTTCAAGGTTGCCGCGCTGGAAAAGACCATTGCCTACCCCATCGAAACGCCTTTTTTTCCAGGCGATCTGCGGCTATTACTCGGTTTGGTTACGGCACTTTTAGTCTCGTTGTCACTGCGACGATAAAGCCGCTAGACACCGCCCAAACCCCCGCTAAGATATGGCATAGGCCATGCCAATAATAGGGACTTTACAATGAACAAGCGCCATATCGTACTTCTCATTATCCTTGCCGTTCTGGTTGGTGGGTACAGCCAGCGAGACATGCTTGTGACGCGCTTGCTCCAAGCCGGTATCGATCGACAACTCTCCGCCGACGGCATAGCAGCACTGGGGGATGGGCTCCACGTTGGCTTGTGTGGTGCGGGCTCACCGCTGCCTGCGCCTAAAGCCTCAGGGCCCTGCGTTGCCGTTGTTGTAAACGGAGCGCTGTACGTTGTTGATGTAGGCACCGACAGCCCCAGAAACTTAACGCGCATGGGTTGGGCGGCATCAGCACTTGAAGGCGTTTTTATCACGCACTTTCACTCAGATCACATCGATGGGCTCGGTGAGCTCATGACCCTTCGCTGGGCGGGTGGCAGTTTCGATTCACCATTGCCTGTCTTCGGACCCTCAGGCATTGAGCGGGTCGTGAACGGCTTTAACGAGGCTTACGCACAGGACTTTGTTTATCGACAGGCGCATCATGGAGACTCGGTCGCGCCGCTTTCAGCTGCAGGGGTTGTTTCGCAGCCATTCGAGAAACCCGCCCCGGGCCAAAGCGTAACGCTACTAGACGAAGATGGACTCACCATTGAGGCATTCTCTGTCACACATACCCCTGTTGACCCGGCTGTTGGATACCGTTTTTCGTATAAGGGCCGCTCCGCAGTCATTACAGGCGATACGATTAAAGACCAGAACATTGTGGAAATGGCGAAAGGCGCTGACCTTTTGGTGCACGAGGCGCTGGCGGATAATCTCGTAGCTATGATTAATGAAGGTGCGAGAAATAATCAGCAAGCTAACCTGATTAAAATTACCCAGGATATTCCCGACTACCACGCAACCCCAATGGACGCGGCTGAAACTGCAGCTGAAGCAGGTGTCGGACACCTGCTGTACTACCATATTGTTCCCGCGCTTCTGGTACCGGGACAGGAGCGCTTGTTCCTTAACGGAGCACAACATGTCTTTGAGAATTACACGATTGGCTATGACGGCGTTGCCTTTAGTCTTCCTGCAAACAGCAGTGAGATTATTCAAATTAGTGGCGGGCTATAAGCGCCTGCAGCTTGGATAAGTTAAGGATTAGTCTTGGCGACTTAAATAAGTAACGGGGATAACAATAACTTACTATTGAGGACAGAAATGACGCATTCACACCCGGCGATCAAGGCACATCTAAGGTCGATTAATTGTGCTCAAAACGGCGAGAAAGAAAACTGGCTTGCACTCTTTGCAGATGACGCGATTCTGCATGATCCCGTAGGGCCGTCACCGCACGATCCTACCGGTGAGGGTTTCCGCGGGAAGGCACGACTCGAGGCTTTTTGGGACACGATGATCGGTCCAAGCAACACCCAGATCGTCTCGCGTCAGCAAATTGCCTCGGGACCTCATGATTGCGCCTGTATCGCCTCTGCCACCAATACGTTGAGCGAGGATCTCAGCATAACGATCGAGATGGCCGTCGCCTATCGCGTTAACGACGCAGGACTGATCACATCCCTCCGAGCTTTTTGGGACCAAGAGGCAATCGCAAAACAACTTGGCTTATAACAACCTTCTCAAAGTACGCGCGGAAGACCATGCATTCGTAATAGAAACCGCAGTGTTTCTCGCTACCGGATTCGGTTAGCATCACAGCGCAAAAGAAAAACGACATCGAGGGCAGGAAAATGGAAAACCTTGAACAATTTCGAGCCGAAACACGTGAGTGGCTAGAGGCCAATTGTCCAGAAGATATGCGCCAACCCATGCGATCTGATGAAGATCAATGCTGGGGTGGCAGAAACTGGGTATTCAAAAGCGAAGGTCAAAAACTGTGGCTTGAGCGTATGGCGGCAAAAGGCTGGACCGCACCACGCTGGCCTGCCGAATACGGTGGCGGTGGTCTCTCTGGCCCCGAGGCGAAAATACTGGGCGAGGAGATGTCGCGCATCGGCGCACGCCGTCCACTGAGTAGCTTCGGTTTGGATATGTTGGGCCCTGCGCTGTTGCTTTACGCGACCGAAGATCAAAAGCAGCAATACATCCCCGATATCATCAACGGCAAGATCCGATGGTGCCAGGGCTATAGTGAGCCCAATGCTGGCTCTGACCTTGCGAGCCTGCGCACAAAAGCGGAAGACATGGGCGATCACTACCTGATCAACGGCTCGAAAGTCTGGACGTCCTATGCCGATAAGGCTGACTGGATTTTCTGTTTGGTTCGCACCGATTTTGACTGCCCTAAGCACGAAGGTATCAGTTTCCTGCTCTTTGATATGACGACAGAAGGGGTTAGTACCAAACCGATCAAGCTGATCAGTGGTACCTCGCCGTTCTGCGAAACCTTCTTCGATAACGTGCAAGTACCCAAGACACAATTGGTCGGCACGCTGAACAAGGGTTGGGAAATCGCCAAATATTTGCTGACCCACGAGCGCGCCATGATCGGCGGCTTTGGCTTAGCCGGTGGTGGCATGAAAGGCATGGGGCAAATGGCCGCTGCCAAGCGCGGCACTAAAGACGGTCGTTTACGCGATGCGTCGCTTCGTGCGGAGGCAAGCGCCTTTGAAATCGACGAGATGGCGTTTGGTCTCACCATCGAGCGTATTACCGATGAAACGAAGGCGGGCCAGGGAACAGGGGCGTCGTCTTCGATTCTTAAAATGTACGGCACCGAGCTCAACAAGCTCCGACAAGAGTTGTTTATGGCCATTGGCGCAACCGATGCTCTTAACTTTGAGAAAGACAGTAAAGGCGCGTTGGTAAGAAGCTGGCTTCGTAGTAAAGCCAACTCAATTGAAGGCGGCACCACAGAAGTGCAGCTCAACATTATTGCTAAACGCATTCTTGGCTTACCGGCGTAGGGGGAAACAACGTGGTAATGATCCTAAATGAGGAGCAACAGCTGCTCAAAGACTCGGCAAAAGCATTCCTGTCTGAGAGTGCGCCTATTTCCGCTCTGCGTGCGATGCGCGACGCAGGTGAGGACCACATGCCAGAGCTGTGGTCGAAAATGAGTGAAATGGGTTGGCCCGGCATTGTCATTCCAGACGCCTATTCGGGGCTCGAATTCGGCTACGTGGGTGCAGGGGTTGTACTGGAAGAAATGGGCCGTACGCTAGCATTGTCGCCCTTCCTTAGCTCAGCGGTTGTTGCCGCAAGCCTAATCAATCAACTGGGCACCGAGCAGCAAAAAGAAAAATACCTGCCCAGTATTGCAACCGGTGAGCTTACCGCCGTACTCGCCGCAGACGAATCTGGCTTCTTCGACCTAGACGACATCGCAACGTCAGTCACCGCAACCGACGGTGGTTTCAACTTGTCTGGAAAAAAACGTGGCGTCATTGACGGACACAATGCGGACCTTCTCTTGATCGTCACCAACGGCGATGAAGGCATGAGCGTCTTCGCTGTCGAGAAAGATACAGCAGGCGTGTCGTGTGAGACACGGTTGATTGTCGATAGCCAAAGGGCGGCCGATATTACGCTCGAGGGCGTAGTCGTCCCCTCACATGCTCTTCTTGGCACCCTGGGTGGTGCATCGGAAGCGCTTGAATTCACCATCGATGTTGCAGCAGCCTGCTCTGCGGCAGAGATGCTCGGTATATCACTGGAAACCTTCGAACGCACAGTGGGCTACCTCAAAGAACGCGAACAGTTTGGTAGTAAGATCGGCACTTTCCAAGGTTTGCAGCACCGTGCAGCACAGTTGTTTGCTGAAATCGAAGTCAGCAAGTCTGCGGTGCTCGCCGCCCTGCAGGCGCTCGATGAAAACAGTGAAAAGCGCTCTGTCCTTGCGAGTATGGCGAAAGCGAAATGCGCAAAGGTCGTTCGCAACGCCACCGAGGAGGGCGTCCAAATGCACGGCGGTATCGGTATGACCGACGAGTTTGATATTGGTTTCTTCATGAAACGCGCGGCGGTCTGTCGCCAAGCTTACGGCGACTACCACTACCACGCTGATCGCTTCGCGCGTTTAAGAGGCTACTAGCCCCCAAAGTACGAGAAACAGAACCCGCGCTTGCCGCGGGTTTTTTTTATACGCGAAGGACTAGCCTCATGGGGCTGCAGACTGAGTGAGTGCACCCCGGAACCTAAAGCTTTCAGCAGGTCCACTCCACTAAAAGGCAAGGAAGACCGGCTACCTTACTTATTCCGCCGGCCCGCAGGCCGATAACCCATCGAGGCGATATAGTGAGCTGAGACCCCTAATAGGCATCCGCTTGCTGGGCTGATTGCCCACTCACTTTGAGTGAATGATCAACAACCCTTAGCGCGTTGAAGCAAAGAGCGCCAGCTCCTCATCATTCATTTCGGCAGGAATCGCTTCAAACAAAGGTGTAGAGAGGTACCGCTCACCGGTATCAGGAAGCATAACCAGGATGACTGAGCCCTCGGGAGCACTCTCCGCAACCTCAATCGCGGTCAGCAACGTAGAGCCGCCAGACACGCCCGTCAAAATTCCCTCGTTCGCCGCTAAATGCTGGGCTATAGCCATTCCTTTCGTGCCGTCAACGGGTCTCACCTCGTCAAAGAACGAGCGGTCGATACCCTCCTGAAGCACCTTCGGGATAAAGTCAGGCGTCCAGCCCTGGATCACGTGTGGTTCCCACGCGGGATGGCTACCTGTGGGCGAATCGTCTTCATTACGCTCCTGTGCAACGCCGGATCCGATAAGTGTTGCGTTGTGAGGCTCTGACAAAACAATCTTACAGTCGGGACGCTCTGATCTCAGGACGCGTGCAACACCGGTCACTGTCCCACCTGTACCATAGCCCGTCACCCAATAATCGAGGGCTGTGCCTTTAAAATCGGCCACTATCTCGCGACCTGTTGTCGATTCATGAATATCGGCGTTTGCCGCATTTTCAAACTGACGAGCAAAGAACCAACCATTGTCCTCGGCGAGTTTTTTGGCGGTGTTGTACATGCCTATACCGCGCTCTTCTTTTGGGGTTAACACGACCTTGGCACCGAGAAAGCGCATGAGTCGCCGACGCTCGATCGAGAAGCTCTCGGCCATGGTAATCACCAAGGGATAGCCTTTAGCGGCGCAAACCATGGCAAGCCCTATCCCGGTGTTACCAGACGTTGCCTCAACCACGGTTTGACCCGGCTTTAAGGTACCGTCGCGCTCCGCAGCCTCGATGATATTGAGTGCCAATCGATCTTTGACGGAGGCAAGCGGATTGAAGGACTCGACCTTCACATACATAGACACGTGCGATGGCCCCGTCCGGTTGAGCTTTACGCAGGGCGTATCCCCCACGGTTTCGACGATGGAGTTATAGAGAGCACCGCGGCCAGTGGTTGAGTAAATAGTCATCGATAGATCTCCAAAAATATGTCCTGACCACGTCGACCAATACGGGCGAAGCGGGATCAGAAAGTCACCATGCAATACCCGTACCGTGCCACGCTTGATGGATGGACACAACGGTGGTGTTTGCGCGCAACACGCCCCGGAGTGCTCTAGGATTTACATTCGCAGCTTAATACCCCCTAGGGGTATTTGATTTTAGATACCCCTGGGGGGTATATTTTGAAAAAGGAGGAAACGTTAGTGAAACAAGAAACCAAAATTAACGTTGATCGCAGACTTGCACGTATTGAAGGTCAGGTGAGAGCGCTGCGCCGCATGGTAGGCGAAGACCGCTATTGCATTGATATTGCGATACAAGTTCAGGCGGCGCGTGCCGCTCTCTCAAGTCTCGAGTCACTTATCTTGGATGACCACATTGCCACCTGCGTTCAGCACGCACTCGAAGGTGACAGTCTGAGTGATCGCGAGGCGAAGATTGATGAGCTTATCAAAGTGATGCGCGGCAAGAAGTGAAGATATCCGTTGCGAGTTTACTCGTCGGCTTTACTGCAGTAGCAGTGAGCGCCAGTGTTCTCGCCCGCCCCATCTCCTACGCAGGAGGTTGGACACTCATGGAAACCTCTAATCGCGCCTCAAGCGCAGCTCTACTCCATTACACACCCGCCTACAACTATTCGATAGGCGCGCGGTACGAGTGGATGCGTGGCGCTGATATCCGAATGCATGCGATTCAACCCACTTATCTTGCGAAACGGTGGTTTGGGAAAGAGTACCAAGCGAATCTCTACCTCACCGGTGGTATTGGCCGTGCAGAGGGCAAGCTAGACCAAGTCTCAACCACAGAGACCGCAAGTTTCGCCGGCATCATGGCTGACTGGGAGACGCGCTCGCTATTCGCAAGTTATGAAATACGCGCAGCTGATCTGGGGAAGCTGGGTAACCAGACCATGCATGCGGCTCGCATTGGGTGGGCCCCCTATGAGGGTGACACCGGTGACCTTCATACCTGGCTCATGCTCGAGATAGATCGACGAGAACACTTGTCGAGAGCCACAACTGTGACCCCCCTTATTCGTTTTTTCCAGGGACCGGCTTTATTGGAGGTTGGTTATAACCTCAGCGACTCAAAGCCGCTCATAAACTTCACCTACCGTTTTTAACGGAGAGCTTCTATGAACACCGTATTTTTCAAGTCTCTTACTCTGACCGTCATGCTCGCTACGTCAATGACCGCGTTAGCAGATCATAGCAGCGAGGGGCCAGATCATGACGCCATGTCAGGTATGCAACATAGTGATCACAATCACGGTCATGAACACAAGCATCAACATCAAGACTCCGCCCATGAAGGGCACGAGGGCCACGATCATGGCTCAATGAACATGGCGGCAAACATTACGCAAACTGACGAAGTGGCCGCCGCGCTTGCCGCCGGCGGTGCGCCTGTTGTTGTCGACGTACTAGGTGTTGTTTGCGACTTCTGCGCTACCGCCATGAATAAAATCTTTGGGAAGCGCGACGAAGTCGCGGCGGTCTACGTAGACTTGGACAAGAAAACCTTGAGTCTAGTTATCGGCGAAGGCGAGACGCTTTCGGACAAGCAAATCGAGAAGCTTGCAAAAAAAGCAGGCTACCGCATCGCTGCCATCCGTCGCGATAGCGAGGCGCTTGGCGGATGAACCCCATCGATCGAAGATCGCTGATTGGCCCGACGCTATCGTTGTTCGCAAGCACATCGACGCTCCTTTGCTGCGCGCTTCCCGCGTTGCTGATTACCATCGGGGCGGGCGCGGTGATGGCGGGTCTGACCGCTGCAGTACCAGGAATCATGTGGCTGTCTTCAAATAAAGGTCCTCTTTTCATTGCGTCAGGGATTCTGCTGAGTGCATCGGCCTTTATGCAGTGGCGAGCAAGAAACGCCCCCTGCCCTGCAGACCCTGAGCAAGCCGCAGCATGCAATGCTCTGAGAGTGCTTAGCCGACGGATACTCATAGGCTCTACTGCGGTATATGTCACGGGCGTATTCTTTGCCTATCTTTGGCCTGCGATTTTTCTATAACTGCAAACCATAATTAGCCAAACGACGAGTTGCCAATAACCTCTCAGCCCGGCCACAGCAATTAAGGACTCGCAGCTAAGGAACGACCGCTAAGATATAGCCCATCGGGTGTGTGATGAGGGTGAATAGGAAGATACCCCTAATAGCGGGCTCAGCGGGGACTATGCTGCGAACGCTCGATCAACGTTTAACGAAAAACATAGCGAAAGAGTGTCGAACCAAAACTAAACTTGAGATTTAGCGCGCCGTGGAATCAAAACGTAAAGAACAATACCCGCGATAGCGGTGAGTAAGGCCAGCAGGGAAAACAGCTTCAGCAGCCATGTCCCAATGTCATCGCGATCGTCGTAATCCATGATGTGCAGCATCCACAGAAAGTCCCACGCTCGCCACGCGGTATTTCTGATGGCCACAATATCGCCAGATCGGGGGTCAACGTAGACTCTCAGCGAAGGCTCATCGACATCAAAAGCCCGCCACAAGGGCAACTGCCGCCCCCGATACTCCGCCGCTTCAGAAGCTGTCGTTACCCACTCAGTAACATCCGCAGCAATATCGGTCTTATCCCAGACAACCGCTATTGCCTGCTCTGAGGTAAGCGGCTCTACCGGCATACCTTGCGGTGTAAGCCATTCAGTCACGCCAGTTGAACTGTCGACAACACCCACAACCAATTCGTCTTCGAGTCTCGGCTTGATAGTTAGTTGTGAAGTTTCGGTGATTGGGAAATCGAATTGAGATAACTTGATCGTTTGAGTCGGCAGCGCAAGACGATGAGGCTCGCCCCTAACCTCTTTAATATCAATAAAAGCGAAGTAGACGCCGCTGATGGTCCAGAGCAAAAGCTGAACCGCGGTGATGATTGCCAGACGTCGATGCCACACCCGAAGACGTCGCTGCCACAAAAGCGAACCGGACTTCATATGATCCTTCGAAGAGCACTGTGCAGAAGGCTATAGATAAGACTTTGAACCATAAGAAAGGGAGCTCGAAGCTCCCTCTGATACCACTCACACATACTCAGTCTTGAAAGGTCGTTGAAGACTCAGACTTATACAGCGACTGCTTAGGCTTTTCGAACACACGCTGAATCATTGGCTCGAAGAACGACAGTGGATAAGTCTCTGCCTCTGGGTCAAAGGCTGGCGCGTCATACTTCTCGATGAACTCGAGCGTCTGCTCGTACATCGGATGATCCTTGTAGGTTTCGCGCATATTCTTATCGAGGCCCAGGTACTCAAAGAAATAGTAGCCCTGGAAGATTGCATGATGCTTAACCATCCAATGATTAGCTTCACTCACGTAAGGCTGAAGCAACACGGCGGCAATATCCGCGTGGTTTGCCGGACCAAGCGTATCGCCAATGTCATGCAGCAGAGCACAAACGACGTACTCCTCGTCTTTGCCATCTTTGTGAGCAAGCGTCGCCGTTTGCAAACAGTGCGTTAGACGATCGACAGGGAAGCCACCGCAGTCACCCTCGAGTAACAGTAAATGATCAATGATTCGCTGATAGAGAGTTTTAGAAAACTCCTGCACTTCAGCACCAATAATCATCCAATCATCCGCCGTGCCATCCTTCATGTGGTGGAACTTCGCGCGTTCAGGTACAGCTGTATTCATTTTTTATTCTCCGCTTTGTCTGTGGTGCGTTGAAACGCTTCACATCATATTTGATGGTGGTAGATTAGCGCGCATTGTCGCGTTTCGCACTATCCGCGCGAAAACGCACTCACTCAATCACGACTTAAAGGCGAAAACTCCATGTTCATATTGCCGAAAAACCTTCTTCAGATCTCAACGCTCGCATTTATTTTTGCATCGGGTCTTGCTGGCTGCTCCAGTGAACAAACGGCTGAGCAAGATGCACCTATGTCACTGACCGAGTGGCTTGATGCTGAATACGAAGAGCAACTGATGCGCTCCCCCATGAATCTTACCTATCTGGGCCGCAGCGAGCGCAAAGACGAGTTAGACGAGTTCACTTTCGAGTCGTATAAGGCAGATCTCGCTTGGGAGGCGGCATCGGTAGCTGAGATGGAAAGTCGCTTTGATCGAGCCAAACTGTCAGAGTCTGAGCAACTTTCTTACGACCTCTGGAAGCACAGCTACGAGCAGTCGGCGTCAGGAGAGGCCTACTTCTACAGCGGCCTTGTTTTCGACCAGATGAACGGTATTCACTCGGGCATTCCGACTTTCCTCATTAACTTTCACACGGTGGAGAACGTAGCCGACCTCGAAGCATTAATCTCGCGCTTAAACCTCATAAAACCTCGCATGATGGATGCTTTAGATATCGCGCGCGAATCTTCAAAACGCGGTGTGGTATCTCCCTACTTCGCGATGGATGGTGTCGCCGACCAATCCCGAAAAATCATTTCAGGCCAGCCTTTTGATGCTGAAGCGGAGACGGACAGTGCAATTTGGGCAGATGTGCAAAGAAAAGTAGCTGGGCTTCTGGAAAATGAGTTACTCACCGAGGACGAGGCCTCTGCGCTTCAAGCTGAGGCGAAAGCGGCTCTGCTGTCATCATTCGGTCCTGCGTATGAAGCCATCATCGCCTGGGCTGAAGAGGAACGCCTCTCATCGCCTGAGGTAGCAACCGGCATTGGCGCGCAAGAAGGCGGTGACGACTACTACGCCCACTTGCTTGCTCAGCAGACAACAACCGATCTAAGTGCTGACGAAATTCATACTATCGGCCTCAACGAGGTTGCCCGTTTACGAAACGAGATGCTCGGCATCATGGACGAAGTGGAGTTCCAGGGGGACCTGCAAGCCTTTTTCGAAGAGGTTCGAACCGGCGAGTGGAATTACTATCCCGATACCGACGAAGGACGTCAGGCCTATATCGACGACGCAACGGCGGCTATCGATAATCTAAAAACCTTGCTCCCCAAGTACTTTGGACTTCTGCCAAAGGCGGATCTGATCGTGAAGCGGGTAGAAGCCTTCCGCGAGCGTGACGGTGCAGCGCAACACTATTACGCGGGTACACCGGATGGATCGCGCCCTGGTATCTACTACGCGCATCTTTCAGACATGACAGCGATGCCGAAAAACCAGCTGGAGGTAATCGCCTATCACGAAGGTCTGCCCGGTCACCATATGCAGATCTCCATCGCACAGGAGCTCGAGGGCGTACCTAAGTTCCAAACGCAGCTCGGTTTTACAGCTTACGCTGAGGGCTGGGGCTTGTACTCGGAAAAACTCGCTAGTGAAATGCCCGGCACTTACACTGATGCCTACCAGCAATTTGGTCGATTAAGTAGCGAAATCTGGCGAGCCATTCGCCTTGTCGTTGATACCGGCTTGCACTCAAAGGGCTGGACTGAGCAGGAAGCCATCGAATACTTCATGGCTAACTCGCCTGCGCCTTACGAAAGCGTGCGTTCGGAAGTGCGTCGATACATCGTTATGCCCGGGCAAGCGACCTCGTACAAGATTGGCATGATCAAGATCTTGGAGCTTCGGGCTACCGCCATCGAAGCGCTTGGCGATGACTTTGACATCCGCGGCTTCCACGACACGGTGCTGGGCGCGGGCTCGCTGCCGCTAGACCTGCTCGAGCGACGCGTTATGCAGTGGATTGAGAACGTTAAAGCGGGCTAAACGCACCGCTAAAGGATCTAGCCTCAGGCCGCCGCCTGAGGCCGGATCATCTGCGACCCCTCTAGGGTTGCGAGTGCAGCTCGGTACTTTGAAGGGGGTATGAAACCGAGCTCGGCTCTCACCTTCTCGAGAGGCTCGTGAAGTCTGTCTTCCCAGCGAGTGAATAACATCCAATCCGCGGACTGCCCAATCTCTCGTCCCTCTCTCACGAGAGACTTCAAATCGAGGTCAGGATTCTCTTTTTGCCCCTTGGTTCGACCCATGAAAATAATGAAATCGATGCCACGTGACGGCGTCTGAGTGGTCATAAACGACAGCAAGCAAAGCTCACCAAGCGTGTCGCGACCGTAGCCTGTCATTACGTGCTGCAGGTCATGAATATCCCGAAGTCGATCCCCTAGCCAGCGCTCGTTACGCCCCATCTTCTCGAATCGAGGCGCCTCCTCACTCGAGGCAATCAAGCCATCCGCGGATAAGCCCTCGCGGTGGACAAAATCATAATAAGCGCGGCCAATACTGCCTTCGGGCATCGCCAAAAGCGCCTCTCGATCATTGAGCACCGACACAATGTTGGGCTGCTCCTCGAGTAATCGCTGTCCCCGAGGGTCCAATCGCATACGCTTGAGCGCCACGCCCAGAGAGTTACCCTTCAGTGCCTCCAGGATTTTGAAGACCTGACCGGTGTCGTCCGGATCCCGTAAAAGGCGCGACACAGCAAGGCCGGCCTGAATGGGCTTGATGCGGTTTACTTCATACCAGCGAACAATCGACCTCAACATAGCTTAGTAACACCCCACAAAAATCAACGCAGCCAAGAGTATCAAGTTAAGTTATTTTTCCCTAGCCTCGAAAGCTTCAACCGTTTCGCGCGCAATGCGCTGTAAGTACAGAACTTCGGATCTGGAAAGGCGCCCAAAATAGTCGTACTGCAAGCCCTTCAAATCATCGTCGTAGAGTGAGAGATAAACAACGCAAGCACCAAGATAGGTGCCTCGAAGGTTGGGATGTGTACCGTCAAAGTCCGCGTGTAACGCAAAATCGGGACGCTGGTTGTAAGAACGCTCGAACGCAAATCCCACGGGAATGACTCCCGCATTGCTCGCTTTTCCCGCCTCAATATACATACTCGCAATGCGATCGATCATACCCTCGGCCACGCGGCGGTGCGGCGCCACATAAGCATGGGTCATATAGAGCAGTGGCTTTGCACCTACTAGCCGGGCCTTTTTAGAAAAGGCCGTGGCTGTTTCTATAAACACCTCACGAGTTTCCGACGTTAGAGGCTCAAAACTCCCCCCTTGCATGACCACCGCCTGAAACGGCTCATCGACACCAATCTGACCTGGCGCCAGCAGCCAATCGATATTGTGGTGATTCAAGCGAGCGCCACCGATTGTGACCGACTTGTACTCAATATCCCTACTTTTAAGCGTTGGGTACCGCTCAGCCACCATCCGCTTTACGTGGTTATGAAGACTGTCGTTGTAATACAGGTAACTGTTCCCAATGAATAACACCCGGGTTAATGGACTCTCCTCTCCCGTTACACCGGCGCAAAAAAATCCTGCAAACCCAACAAAGAGCCAGCGAAATAGTGTTTTCTTCATCCGTCAGTCCTTTGGCAACTCAAGCAATCCACACCTAAAACACTCGAGGCACAGCAATCGTCGCGAGTAAGGTAAGTACGGCCAGCGCGATGAGATTCATGAAAAAACCCGCACGGACCATTTCCGGAATGGTGAGCACACCCGAAGAAAAGACGATCGCATTCGGAGGTGTTGCAACGGGTAACATGA
>Ga0255756_1002720_pt1 | contig 18628 bp, 15 predicted proteins | sample 011ome_20_FD_179956 | JGI IMG/M metagenome (GOLD analysis project Ga0255756, IMG submission 179956) | Coastal salt marsh microbial communities from the Groves Creek Marsh, Skidaway Island, Georgia - 011509CT metaG (version 2) | ecosystem: Environmental > Aquatic > Marine > Intertidal zone > Salt...
CAGCCAGCGTTTATTCGCGCACCCCGGATCGCGGCTGGGAGGCAGATGCGTGGATACCCGAGGATCAACGCGGCAAGGGCTGCGATGATATCGCGGCGCAGCTTGTGAACAGCACATTCGACGTCGCATTGGGCGGCGGGACGGCGGCATTCTTTGGCGCAGACTCCGGCGGGAGGCGGCTAAATGCGGATGCGAACCTGCCTGCAGATTGGGCGGCACGCACTGGCGGCACCTTCGTCTCTACAGCGGCTGAACTGGCTGCTGCACCAGCAGACAAGCCTGTGTTCGGGCTCTTTTCGCCGAGTCACATGACTTACACGGTCGACCGCACCGACGATTCGACTGAACCGACACTGACCGAGATGACGCAGCAGGCGATCACGCGGCTTAAAGATGATCCCGAAGGCTATTATCTGATGGTCGAATCGGGCCGGATCGATCACGGTCACCATGCCGGGCAAGCTGGCTATGCATTGGAAGAATCGGTCGAGTTCGCCAACGCAATCCAATACGCAATCGAAAACACCGATCCTGCCGAAACATTGATTCTGGTAACCGCTGACCATAGCCACGTCTTCACAATGTCGGGCTATCCGCGCCGTGGGAATGACATTCTGGGGTTGGTTGTCGCTCCTGAAGGGAGTGCCGAACTGGCAGAGGCGACCACCGCGACCGATGGTAAGCCATACACCACGCTGGGTTACCAGAATGGCCCCGGTGCAATTGCCAATATGGCAGAGCGTCCGATGCCTGAAACCGGCGTTCATGCGCACCAACAGGCCGCGATCCCGACCAGCAGTGAAACCCATGGCGGCGAAGATGTGGCGCTCTATGGCAATGGTCCGGGCGCTGATCGTGTTCGCGGCGTGATCGAGCAGAATGCGATCTATAACATCATCGTCAAGTCGCTTGGCTGGGATGACTAAGAGATCAAGGTGATCTTGTAAGAGCTGGATTGGGCTACCCGCAGGTAGCCCGCAAGGCCGCGAGGAAATTGCGTACGCCGAGGCGAGTGCGGAAAAAACAGGATGCCAAACAAAAACCCTCGCGCCGGGGGCATTGGCACGAGGGTTCCTACTTAGCGTTCGTCACGCTTGGATGAATCGCACTTCGATGAAGGTTGAGGCAACAGGGGGGAAACCCGCCTTCGTCCGGTTCACAAGAAGAAACCACCCTTTCTCAGCTTTCGGGTAAATGAATGACGCACAGCGCTCTGTCGTGTTCTTACAACCTTGCGAGGGCGAAGCGTTTATCGTGGGCGACGAGACGAGCTACGCGGATCGCGGAACTGGAACGTACTGTCGGGAACAGACACGCCATAGCGGTGATTCCTTAGCCGAACCGTCGTGCGATTGTTCTGCGCATCGAGCGCAACCCAGGTGTTGAGCTCCAGCCCGCCCGGCGCGGTCACATCGCGCACAAAGATCATATTGATCATGCCGAATTCGGGGCGTTTGGGGTCGCGCACCTCAATGCTGATCACGTCAGGATTCCCGGTCTGAACCAGCTTGCCATAACGGGAGATATCCCGCTCCGGATCAAGCAAGGCACCCAGCGGCGAATTGCGGATCGGCCAGCGCTGAACCTGATTCACTTCATAATCGACGAGGTAGAGCGACCGACCGTTGGATATGACCAGCAAATCCTGATCTTCGCCATAGTCGAACCGGATCTTTCCGCCACGCTTTAGTGTCAGAACACCGTCGGCAGTCTGCCCCATTCGGTCAGTTTGTGAGAAGTCTGCCTTTAGTGTGGCGATTTGGCGAAGCGCGCTGACAGCGCGGTTCAGATCGCCCGCTTCGGACTGCGCGATGGCGGGCGCGGTCGTCGCGATAGATGCGGGGATTGCGCATAAGGCAGCACTCGCCAGCGCAACGTGCAGCGGGCGTTTGGAAAGAAATGCAAAGATGCTCATGCTGCGCTTTCTAATCACGCGGCGTTGAACTGTCACTGAACTTGATTGCGTTCAGCCGTTCAGCAAGATCACTTGATCTTGGCTTCCTTGAACTCGACATGCTTGCGCACAACCGGGTCATATTTACGGAAAGTCATCTTTTCAGTGATGTTACGCGGGTTCTTTTTCGTCACGTAATAGAAGCCCGTGTCTGCAGTCGAGACGAGCTTGATCTTGACGGTTGCTGGCTTCGCCATGACGGTATCCTAAAACTTGCAAAAGGGCTGATGGTCAGCCGAAAAAATACAGGCGGCGCGAGCAGCACCGCCATCCAGAGGCGCGCCATTGGGTGATTCTGGGGCAAAAGTCAAGCACGACTCACCAATCAGAGCGACTGACTTTACCTCTTTTCGCCTTCACATCGCCACGGGCTTTCTTGGCTTTTAGTCGCTGGACCTTGCCCACGCGATTGACGCGGCTTTTGGCGCGCGGCTTGGGGCGCTCATGCGCTTTGGTGAGCAATTGCTCGAGCTTCTCGCGCGCCGCGGTGCGATTTGCTTCCTGGGTGCGATGTTCGCGCGCGGTGATCAGCAAATCACCGGAGTTGGTCAGCTTGCTGCCGACGAGATCCTCTAGGCTTGCGAAAACCTGCGGTTGCAGGCGCAGTTTGTAAATGTTGAGCCGCAGCTGGACTTCGGTCGCTACCTTGTTGGCGTTTTGCCCTCCCGGCCCGCTGCCAGCGAGGAAACTTTCCTTTGCCAGAGCATGCGCGCGGGCGAGAAGATCATCATCCATCATCTGACACATGCGTGCGTTCTGGAGGCGGCGGTGGCTCCGGGGCGGTGAGGCCCGCCCGAACGAAGTCTTCTGGAAATGGAGCGTAGGCTGTGATCGGATCCTTGCCTGGGCGTGTCATATGGATCGCCTCTGCGTGCAGCATGGTGCGGGGCGCGCCTTTGTTTTGCCCGCGCACGGGCCCGTAAACGGGATCGCCCAGCAGTGGAACGCCCAGTCCTTGCAAGGCGTGAACCCGCAATTGGTGCGTGCGCCCGGTCTCGGGGCGGAAGCGGATCAACGACCGCTTTCGGTTTTCTTCACCGATAGTCTGGAGCAATTCCCAATGCGAGATCGCCAGTTTGCCTTTCTTCGCGGCAATCATCCGCCAACCCTTCTCAGCCGAGCTGATCTTGGAAAGGTTAAGTTCGATCGTGCCGGATTGTTCGGACGGTTCGAAATCCATCACTGCCAGATATGTTTTGCCAACAAGACGGTCCTCGAACGCCCTGTTAAAGCGCTTCAGCGCCTTCGGATTGCGCGCAAGAATCAGGCAGCCGCTGGTATCGGTATCGAGCCGGTGAACGGCAACTGGCGGGCGCTGAAATCCCAGCTTCAACTGCTCGATATGGTCCCACAAAGCGGGGCCGCCGCGCTTGGGGCGGTCCACTGGCAAACCCGCAGGTTTGTTGATCACCAGCGCTTCGCCGTCTTCGAAGAGTATTTCGATATTCATATCAATTCAGCTTTCATCAGCCCGCGCACGGCGTTGCCGAGCAAAAAGCCATTTTCGAGATCTTCCAAGATCAGATGTTCTTCGCGCGCCTTGCCGCTGTCAATCAGCGAGCGGCGCAATACGCCGGGCAGTAGGCCGAGCGAATCTGGGGGAGTGAGCCATACTCCGTTGCGCTCAACAAAGATATTGGTGAAGCTGCCTTCGGTAACGAAGCCTTCGGGATGGACGAGCAGCGCTTCCTTCGCGCCTGCGGCCTTTGCGGCGGCCAGCGCCTCCTCGTAGAATCCGCGATCGGTCGTCTTGTGCCGCAAACGCCAATCGCTGGGATCAACTGGCAGAGGCAGCGCGATACATCGCAGCGGTGTGTCACTGGCGCTTGGTACAGGCCCCGCCTCCAGCGCCAGCTCTCCGCGCCGCGATGCCAGCAGCCGCACCTTGCTGCGCGTTTCCAGATCAAAGCACAGCGCCTGAATCTGGTTGCGCGCGGCATGCCGGTCGAAAGAAAAGCCCAAAGCCTGCGCTGACGCCTTGATCCGTTCCAGATGCAGTTCGAGCAAGTCGATACCGCTTTCCGGATCGAACAGCATTGTCTCGATCAAATCGCAATCGCTCAGGCGGCGCGCAAAGCCTGCCTTCACTTCGCATTCGCGCCGTTCAGCCATGGCTTCGCTGTCTGCAACAATCGCAGAGCCTACGCCCATGACCGCGCGGCCTCGATTGTTCTCTTCCGGCGTCAAACGGAGCGTGCGGATCGCGACATTGAATGCGGTATCGCCATCAGGCCCGATCCGTCCGATCGCCCCGCAATAGGGGCCGCGCGAACCGCGCTCTATCTCATTGATCAGCTCCATCGCGCGAATCTTGGGCGCGCCGGTGATGGAACCGCAGGGAAAGATCGCGCGGACCAGATCGACTGCAGTTTTACCTTCTTGCAGTTTGGCATGCACGCTGGAAACCATTTGATGCACCGTTGGATAGCTCTCGACGGTGAACGGCGCCTCAACGCGCACGCTGCCAGCTTCGGCCACACGGCTAAGATCATTGCGCATCAAGTCAACGATCATGAGGTTCTCGGCCTTGTCCTTGACTGACTTAGCCAATTCGTCCGCCAATGCTTGATCGGCTTCGGCCGTGTCGTCACGAGGGCGCGTGCCCTTCATCGGCTTGACTTTTGCCGCATTGCCCTTGAGCGAAGCGAACAATTCGGGTGAGAGGCTGAGCAGCCAGTGCGAGCCATCGAACAGCAATCCGCCATAGCCGGCCTCGGCAGCCGGGCGCAGCTGTGAATAGAGCGCGACCGGATCGCCGCGATAGGATCCGGCGAGCTGATAGGTCAGGTTGACCTGGTAAATGTCACCTGCGTGGATCGCGTCCTGAAGCCGGGCGAATGCTGCCGCATAGCCGCCGGTCGAAAGCTGCGGTTCCATCGGCCCCAGCGTCCCTGTGCCTTCAGACTGCGAAGCGAGCCATTGTGGAACGTCTTGCGCGGCAATTTCTTGCTCGCTGTCAAACAGGCCGAGCCAGACTAGCGGGCCTGCCGCACCGCTGCGTGCATCCACCAAGGGCGAAAGTTTGGGCTCCATCGCCAGGCCCGCTTCGTAAGCGATATAGCCCGCCAATGTTCCGCCGCTGGCTAGTCGTGCGGTATCAGCTGCGGTCAACACATCCGCCACCTCTTCGCCGCGCATCGCAATGAAAATCTGGCGTGGATCGGTAAACAGATGCGCAGATGCTGCGCCGTCCCGGCGCGCGTCATCAAGCAGGATAAAGGGTGTGCGCTGTCCCATTGCCAGTGCAGCCTTAGCCAATCGCGTGCACAAGTCGAGTACTTGACCGCCTAGTGTCCGCTGCGCCACACAGTTTGCCGCATATTATTCAGGCATAGGGACGCCAGATTACCGATGAGCAGCATTTTCTTGGGCCTCGCCTCCAACGGTGAGAAGCAATATCTCGATCTGGGTTTGGCCAACCGTCACGGGCTGATCGCAGGCGCCACCGGAACCGGCAAAACCGTGACCCTGCAAGGTATGGCCGAAAGCTTTTCCGCGCACGGGGTGCCGGTGTTTGTGGCCGACGTCAAAGGCGATTTGTCCGGCGTTTCCATGCCGGGTTCACCCGCCTTCAAACATGCTGACAAGCTGGAAGGGCGCGCCAAAGAGCTGGGCATGGATGACTATGCCTATTCGGATAATCCGGCGGTGTTCTGGGATCTCTATGGTGAACAAGGCCATCCGATCCGCACGACTGTATCCGAAATGGGGCCGCTGCTGCTGGCGCGTTTGCTGGACTTGAATGACACACAGGAAGGCGTACTGCAGATCGTATTTCGCCATGCCGATGACAATGGCTTGCTGCTGCTGGACTTCGACGATTTGCAGGCCGTGCTGATGTGGGCTTCGGAAAATGCCCAGGAGCTTTCCGGCAAATACGGCAATGTTTCAAAGCAATCGGTCGGCGCAATCCAGCGCCAGCTGCTGAGCTTTGAGAGCCAGGGCGCGGACATGTTCTTTGGCGAACCGGCACTGGAGATCGATGACTTCCTGCAATGTGACGAGCAGGGTCGCGGCAACATCAATGTGCTGGCAGCTGACAAGCTGATGCGCAGCCCTAAGCTCTATGCAACTTTCCTGCTTTGGTTGCTGGCTGAATTGTTCGAAAACCTGCCTGAGGTGGGCGATCCGGAAAAGCCCAAGCTCGTGTTCTTCTTTGATGAAGCGCATTTGCTGTTCGATGATGCGCCAAAGGCGCTACAAGACAAGATCGAGCAGGTGGTGCGCCTGATCCGTTCGAAAGGCGTGGGCGTCTACTTCTGCACACAGAATCCGATCGACATTCCTGAAGAAGTGGCCGGCCAGCTGGGCAACCGGGTGCAGCATGCTTTGCGTGCCTTCACCCCGCGCGACCAACGCGCGATCAAGGCGGCTGCGGAAACCTTCCGGATCAATCCCGATCTCGATGTCGAAGAAGCGATAACCGAGCTGAAGGTGGGCGAAGCTTTGGTATCGACATTGGATGAAGATGGCGCGCCGACAGTTGTGCAACGTACGCTGATCAAGCCGCCGCGTTCGCGCCTTGGCCCGGTTACGTCGAAGGAACGTGCGATCATGCAGTCTATCTCTCCGGTAGAGGGGAAATATGACGAGCGGGTTGATCGTGAAAGTGCAGAAGAAGTGCTGGCAGCCAAGGCGCTGGATGCGGCTGAGACTGCCAGGGAAGTGGAAGAAAAAGGCGAGGAAGAAGTGGCCAAGCGCCCCCGCAAGACCAAGTCCATGTGGGAGAAAGCGATCTCGCGCGGGACCAAGGTTGCAGCCGGCGGGATGGCAGGCGCGGCCGCATCAGCGATTTTGGGCAAGAAAAGCCGCGCCAACCCGATGGCATCGGGCATCACTTCTGCAGCAGGATCAATCGCGACCGATTTGGCGGGCCCGGTCGCAGGTCGGTTTGTACGCAATCTGATCGGCGGATTGATGCGCTGATTTTTACCGGAGCGGGAGCCTGATCTCCGCGCGCAATCCGCCTTCCGGGCGATTGGCGAGGGAAAGTCTGCCGCCATGTTGTTCAGCAATTGCGCGTGCCAATGTCAGCCCTAGCCCAGCGCCACCTGTTGCGCGGTTGCGGCTGGATTCGCCGCGCTGGAAAGGTTCCAGCATGGCAGCGATTTGCTGGGCGGGAATGCCGGGTCCTTCATCTTCGATACGGATGATTGCGAAACCATCTTCTTGCGACACAGAGACGTTCGCTTGATCGCCATAGCGTAACGCATTGTCGATCAGGTTGCGGATTGCGCGGCGCAGCAGGGTAGCGCGCAAAGGCACAGCCACACGCGGACTATCGCGGAGCGTGACCGGCTTGCCCAGATCTTCATATTCTTCCGCAACTGAAGCAACGAGTGCGCTTAGTTCTGTTGCCTCCAACTGTTCGCCCGGCCTTCCAACGCGGGCAAGCTCAAGGATGTCATCAAGCGTGCGGGTGATGTCTTCAATGCTTTGAGCCATTCGTATGCGTTGGCTGTCATCGGAAACGCTTTCTATCCGCACGCGCAGCGCGGCAAGCGGGGTCTTCAGATCATGTCCGATCGCGCCCAGCATCACGTCTTTCTCATCCAGCAGCGATGCAATCCGCGCTTCCATTGCGTTGTGTGCGGCAATCAGGCGGCGCATGTCCTGCGGACCGCGTTCTTCCAGCTGGATGGCTTGATCCGGATTCTCAGAGAAATCGGAAACGCGCGTGGTCAATTGCGCAAGTGGCCGGGTCATCCGGCGCAGCACAAAGTAGAGTAGTGCGAAAAGGACCGCAAAAATCACGAGCGTCTGAACCACGATCGTGCCGACTACGCCGCTGGGTCTGCCCGGCAATGGCTGGCGCACCACGGTCCAACCCTGCCCGTCAGCACGATCAATTCCGGCAACGATGATTTGGCGCTTGGCCCAATCATCGGCACCAAGCCGTTCGCGCAACCGCGGTCTCGCCGCTATTGCCGGATCATCCCCTGCAAATCTTGCCGTCACAACAATGTCTTTGGGTGTCACCCCTTGCTCGGTCAGCACTTCGGCAAGCGCGGATTCAAGGCGGGGCATTCGCTTCTCGCCCGGATTGAGCGGAGAGCTGGTGCTGCGTTCAATTCCGCCTCTGCGCAGGCCTTGGCGGCGTGTGGATTCACGGGTTTGAGAAACGGATGGCAGTGCACGCTCGGCACGGAATGCTTCACGCATAGCCCTGCGTTCATTGGTAAATTGATCTGCGCTGATAAGCCGCAAAGCGATCTGATTTACTGCGCCAGCCTCACGGCGTTGTTCGGATGCGCGATACAGCATCACCCCGGCCACAGCTTGACCGATCAGCAGGCCGATGGCTGTGACCAGCAAGACCTGGCCGAGCAGGCTGTTGGGAAGCAGTCTGCGCATTACTCGGTTCCCGGTTCCGCTCGTGTGACATTGGCGGCAAATCGATACCCGCCGCCGCGTACGGTCAGGATCAGTTCGGGCTTGCGGCTATCCACTTCGATCTTGCGGCGTAGACGGCTGATCTGGTTATCGACAGCGCGGTCAAAAAGATGCGCTTCCCGCCCTTGCACCAAATCGAGCAAATGATCGCGATCCAACACCTGGCGCGGGTGATCAACGAACGCACGAAGCATGCGGAATTCTGCAGTTGAAATGGGAACAACCGTTCCGGCAGGATCAATCAAACGGCGTTTCAGCGGATCAAGCCGCCAGGCCTCGAACAGATAGGGCCAATCTTCCTGCGCAGATGTCTGGCCGTTTGTCCTGCTCGTGCGGCGCAGGACAGAGCGGATGCGCGCAACCAGTTCGCGTGGCTCGAACGGTTTGACTACATAGTCGTCTGCGCCCATTTCCAGACCGAGAATGCGGTCCATCGCTTCACCGCGCGCGGTTAGCAGAATAACAGGGATCTGGCGGCTTTCGACCAGATGACGGGTGAGCGACAAACCGTCTTCTCCGGGCATCATTATGTCCAGCAGAACCAGATCCGCATGTTCGCGTGCCAGCTGGCTCTTTGCCAGGGCAGCGCTTTCTACTTCGGTCACGCTAAACCCCTGACCGGTCAAATACTCGGCCAGAGGTTCGCGCAAGGTCGGCTCGTCATCGACCAGCAGCAGTTTAACGGGCGTATGCTCAGACATGTCGCGTCACTCTTGCCCCAGCGTGCGCTTGCGCTCAACTGTTTGATGGAGTGATCTTACCGACGATTGGGACGCTCGCCGCCACGTTCGCTGCGCTGCTCGCGCATCGCTTCGCGCGCTGCCTTGCGCTCTTCAGATGAAATCGTGCCAGAGCCATCTTTATCTGCACTGTTAAAACGCGTCTCCATAGCCGCATCGAATTCCTCGCGCGTCACAGCTTCGTCGCCATTGGTATCTGCGCGGCGTAGCATAGCCATCATCCGCGAAGGACCACCGCGGCCTTGTCGCGCTTCGCGACCACCGCGTTCTCCTGCCCGAGCGCGCATCGCTTCGCGGGCTGCAGACATCTCTTCCTGGCTAAGACCGCCGCTGCCATCGGTGTCTGCGCGGGCGAACATGCGTTCTGCGCGATCACCACGGCGTTCCTGGCGTTGGCTCTGTCGTGCTTCGCGCGCAGCCTGCATTTCAGCCTGCGTGACTTCGCCGTCGCCGTTTGCATCCATTTTGGCAAAGCGCTCTGCCTGCTTTGCAGCGCGGTCTGCCCGATCAATCACGCCATTGCCATCGGCATCGGCGCGTTCGAACATCTTCGCGCTGTGAGTGCGCGCTTCTTCAAGTGTCACATTGCCATCGCCATTGGCATCGGGTCCGCGCTTGCCGCCATGATGGTCAGCGTAGGCCGCGCCAGAAGCGCCAATGGCAAGAACGGCGGCTGAAAGGGTGAGTGTGAGTTTACGCATTGTGTTTGCTCCTTCGAATGTGTCGTGCGAGCTGCAGAAAACGAACCTAACCACATTTTGAGAGGGAGGGGGCCTTGCTTGCACAGGGGAATGCAAGCGGTCCGCTTTCTGCAACTCTTGAACACTTATCTAGCGGCGCCGTGTCGCAGGAGTATGCCAGTTTAGAGGCAAATTGTCGCAGATTGTATCACCTGCAGACCTCTGTTCATTTGCGCGAAATATGCCTCAGGCGTCTGCCATCAGGAAAGCGTTGAGCTTGTTGCCGTCTGGGTCGCGGAAATATCCGGCATAGAATACCTTGCCGTTCTCATCCGGCTCGCCGCGTGGGCCCGGCGCGCCTTCGTCCTTGCCGCCATGCGCCATTGCAATGTCATACAGTCGATGGACCTGATCCTTGTCCTTGGCTTCGATGGCCACCATTGTGCCGTTGCCGACGGTCGCTTCCTTGCCATCGAACGGTTTGGTCGCGGCGATGCCCGCACCGCCATCCCATGCGCCCCAGGCAATGAAAGTATCGAAGTCCATCATCCGTCCGACGCCCATTTCAGCAGCGATAGCGTCATAGAACTTCGTCGCTCGTGGCAGATCGTTCGTGCCAAGCGTTACATAGCCGATCATCACATATTCTCCCGTTATGAGTCACAGACTTCGCGACCCACAATAGAAGAACAATACAGGAACATTTATAGTTCCACAAGCCGACCTACGGATTTCCGCTTATCAAAGCGGAGCGCAATGCTTTTCCAGCCAGGCCAGGTCCTCGCCATCCATCTGCGGGCTCAAGATATCCCAGATCTTGGCATGATAATCATTCCACCAATTGATCTCGTCAGCGGTCAGGAGGGTCACTTCAACCAGTGTACGGTCGATCGGCACAAAGGTCAGACATTCGAATCCCAGATACTCGCCCTCTGGGCCTTCGATATCCTGTTGTACGGTCAGGATCAGATTCTCGATCCGGATGCCAAATTCGCCCGCTTTGTAATAGCCAGGTTCGTTCGACAGGATCATGCCTGCGAACAGTTCCTCGTCCGCTCCGGGTTGACCGCCGCCAAGCTTGGCGATGCGCTGTGGCCCTTCATGGACTGACAGGAAACTACCTACGCCATGGCCAGTACCATGCGCGTAATCGACGCCTGCCTCCCAGAGATATTGCCGGGCAAAGGCATCCAGCTGACCCCCGCAGGTGCCTTGCGGGAAAATGGCGCGATCAATCTGGATGTGGCCCTTGAGAACGCGCGTGAAGCGGTCTTTCATCTCTGTTGTTGGTTCGCCCGGGCCAACCCAAACAGTGCGCGTGATATCGGTTGTGCCCGCCGGATATTGCCCACCTGAATCGCACAGGAAGATTGAGCTGGGCGGGATCGGAATATTGCTGTCTTCATCGACCTTGTAATGCGGCAGCGCGGCGTGACCGGCAGCGGCAGAGATGGTGTCGAAGCTGATGTCTTTGAGGTTGCCCAGCTCGCGGCGGAATTCGAGCAGTTTTGCCGCGGCGGCCAGCTCGTCGACTTCGCCCGACGGCGCAGTTTCCTCGATCCAGCGCAGGAAACGGCTTACAGCGACGCCGTCGCGGGCCTGCGCGTCGCGGTGACCTTGTTGTTCGACCGGATTTTTGATCGCGCGCGGCAGAATGGTGGGGTCGCGCTCAAAGCTCACGGTTGCGCCACCTGCCTCCAGCGCCTGAGCAATCCCGGCCACGGCATAATTGGGATCAACCGCGACCTTCTTCCCTGCCATTGTTCCAAGCGCGTCTGCAAAGGTGCCGCGTTCACGGATCGTCACCGCATTGCCCAAGTGCTGTGACAGCTCCGGCGTGACTTTCTCGGAACCGATGAACAATTCTGCAGTCCCATCGGCATGTGCAACGACATAGCTTAGCGCGACTGGCGTATGCGCGATGTCTGAGCCGCGGATATTCAACAGCCACGCCACCGAATCGAGCGCGGAGATGACCGCTGCATCGTGACCTTCGGCCTTGAGCCAATCTGCGATCTCCGCGCGCTTTTCAGCCGAGGAGCGCCCAGTGTGCTCGTCTGTCTGGATCATTGCCACCGCATCGGATGGCTCGGGCTGGTCCTGCCACACGGCGTCAAGCGGGTTGCCGTCGACAGGTACCAGTTCTGCGCCCACTTTGGCCGCTTGCGCTGAAACCGTATTTACCCACGCCCTGCTATGCAGCCATGCATCGTAACCGATCTTCGCGCCTTGGCCGGCATGGTCGGCGATCCATCCGCCAATCGTATCCTTGGGCACAGAGCGGTATTCAAACAGTTTTTCGTCCACTTGATCGCGCACTTGCACGGTATAGCGGCCGTCAACAAAGATCGCGGCTGTGCTTAGCAGCACCGCAGCGCTGCCTGCGCTGCCGCCAAATCCGGTCAGCCATTCAAGCCGCTGTGCATAGGCACCGACATATTCGCTCATATGCTCATCCGAAATGGGTATGATGAACCCGTCCAGTTCGCGACGTTTCAATTCCTGCCTCAACGCGTCGAGACGCGCTTCGTGGGTTTGCATCAACATATGATCGATCCTGCGTGTTGAGCGCTTCAGGCTTGCGGCATGAGCGCTAATCTCTAAACGACTCACCACATAGTCTTTCAGCGCGCGGTATTCCACCCGCGCCGGGTTCGCACAGAAGGATGCCCAATGAGTTTAACGCGCATTGCACATGGCGCGCTCGCAGCTTGTCTGGCGATTTCGCCGCTCGCTGCTGCCCATGCTGCCAATCAAGAGGAATCAACTAACGTGACAAGTGAGGCACCAACCTCCCCCCCGATCGCCGAAAAGCGCGAGCATAGCTTTACCCACCACGGAATTACCGTCAGCGATCCGTATCACTGGCTGAAAGACCAATCATACCCCACGATCGATGACGAAGACGTGCTCGATTATGTGAAGGCTGAAAACGCCTGGTTCGAAACGCGTATTGCGCCGCAGAAGGCGCTGACCGACACGCTGTTCGAAGAGATGAAGGCGCGGATCAAGGAAGACGACAGCACTGTCCCGCAAAAGGATGGGGACTGGATCTATTGGTCCGAGTTTGAAGAAGGCGCGCAATATCGCAAGCACTATCGCAAACCCGCCGCTGGCGGTGATCCGGCGCTTATCATTGATGAAAATGAACTTGCAGAGGGGCATGAGTATTTCCGCCTTGGCGCTGCATCGGTCAGCAAGAACGGGCGTTTCCTTGCCTATTCGACCGACACCAATGGATCGGAACGCTACACTGCACGGATCAAGGATTTGCAGACGGGTGAGCTGCTGGATGACGAGCTCACCAATCTGCGTGGCGGGCTGACCTGGGTCGCGAATGACACGGCGCTGGTTTACGGACCATCGACCGAGGAATGGCGCACGCTGGAGGCCAAGCTGCATGTGATCGGCACGCCGGTGGAAAGCGATGTGACGCTTTACAAAGAGGACGACCAGAGCTTCGGTGTGGGGGCTGGTCTTACCGCGCAGGATGACTGGCTGATCATTGCCACGGGCGACAACGAGACGAGCGAAGTACGACTGGTGCGTGCTGACGACCCTACCGGCGAGCAGATTCTGATCAAGCCACGTCAGAAAGGCGTCGAATATTCTATCGATGTGCGGGATGGTGAGATCTTCATCTGGACGAACGATAATCACATCAACTTCCGCCTGGCCAAGGCCTCGCTGGAGACCCCCGGTGAATGGGAAACGGTGATTGCAGGCTCGGACGAGTTTTACCTGACCGGTTTCGAGCTGTTCAAGGATTTCTACGTTACCGAAGGGCGCCTGAACGGGCTCGATCAGGTGCAGATCCGCAGTTATGCCGACGCGTCCGACATGAAATCGATCGATTTTCCTGAAGCCAGCTACGACACCGGCCTTTCGAATAATCCCGAATACGATGTCAGCAAGTTGCGCCTTTCTTACGAAAGCATGATCACCCCGGGTTCGGTCTATGACTATCATCTCGCATCGGGCGAGCTGGAGCTTTTGAAGCAGCAGGAAATCCCGTCGGGCTACGATGCCTCGCTCTATACGACCGAGCGGGTCGAAATCACTGCACGTGACGGCACAAAGGTTCCGGTCAGCATCGTGATGCGCAAGGATCGCGAAGAGATTTTGGGAGAAAAAGCCGGACCGCTGCACCTCTATGCCTATGGCGCCTATGGCTATGCGGTACCGCCGGGTTTCTCTACCACGCGCCTGAGCCTGGTCGACCGCGGTTTTGCCTATGCCATCGCGCATATTCGCGGCGGCGATGATCTGGGCCGCCGCTGGTATCTGCAAGGCAAGATGTTCGAGCGGCGCAACACCTTCAACGACTTTGTCGATGCGGGGCGCGGGCTGATTGAGCTGGGCTATACGAGCGAAGGTAAAGTCACCGCATCAGGCGGTTCAGCCGGCGGCGAGCTGATGGGGGCGGTCATCAACCAAGACCCGTCGCAATATGGCGCCGTGGTCAGCCATGTGCCGTTTGTCGACGTGCTCAACACCATGCTTGATGAAAGCCTGCCGCTGACACCGGGCGAATGGCAGGAATGGGGCAATCCTCTGACCAGCAAAGAGGCCTTCGCTTACATCCTCAGCTACTCGCCCTATGATCAGGTGAGCGCGCAAGACTATCCGCCGCTGCTCGTTACCGCCGGTCTCAACGATCCACGTGTGACCTATTGGGAGCCAGCCAAATGGGTCGCCAAATTGCGCGATGTAAAGACTGACAACAACGAGCTGCTCATGAAGACGAATATGGGCGCTGGGCATGGCGGTAAGTCGGGCCGTTGGAATTCGGTCTATGAGGTCGCGGAAGAATACGCCTTTATCCTGTGGCAGATGGGCATGACCGAAGCCGAGGGGGCAGATTGACCACTCGCTTCACCAGAAAGTTCACGGCGTTGCCCGACCACATTGACGAGCTCGGGCATGTCAACAATACCGTCTGGGTCGGCTGGGTTCAGGATATCGCCACCGCGCATTGGGATGCAGCCGCGCGGCCGGTAGACAATGCGCAATTCTTCTGGGTCGTGATCCGGCACGAGATCGATTACCGCGGCAATATCGCAGCGGGCGAAAGTGTGACCGGAGAGACGTGGATCGACGGGCCTGCCAAAGGCGCGAAATCTGATCGCCGGGTCGACTTCCGCAACGCGGCGGGCAAGGTGATCGTCTCTGCGCGCACCACCTGGGCCATGCTCGACCGCAAAACACAGCGGCTTGTGCGCGTTCGCCCTGAAGTGATAGCGCCCTTTCAGCTATCGGGGGAATAAGCCGCATGACCAAGAGCCCATTGTTTGCACCATTGACGTTGCCCAATGGCAGCACGCTACCCAACCGCATCTGCAAGGCTGCGATGGAAGAAAATATGGCCGTGCAGCCGGGGCAATACCCGGGGGAGAAGCTGTTCGCGCTTTACCGCCAATGGGCGAAGGGCGGCACAGGCTTGCTCCTGTCCGGCAATGTTATGGTTGACCCTAGCGCGCTGACCGGTCCAGGCGGTGTAGTGCTGCAGAAAGGCACTGAGTTGGCGCCGTTCAAGAAATGGGCAGAGATCGGCCAATCCTATGGTGGGCAATTCTGGCTCCAGATCAGTCATCCGGGACGCCAGCTTTACAAGAGCTTGGGAGAGACTGCCGTTTCGCCCTCTGGTGTGGAGCTCAACCTTGGCAAGTTCTCATCACTCTTCGCACCCGTCCGCAGGCTCGAAGTGGGCGAGATCGAAGCGATCATCACGCGTTTTGCAGACACTGCGGAGTTGGCCGAACAAGCAGGCTTTGATGGTGTCCAGATCCACGGCGCGCATGGCTATCTTATCAGCCAGTTCCTCTCGCCGCTCACCAATAAGCGCGATGATGAATGGGGTGGCAGCCTTGAAAATCGCGCGCGCTTCCTATTGCGGATTGTTGAAGCGGTGCGTCAGCGTGTGAAGCTCAGCTTCGGTGTGGGCCTCAAGCTTAACTCGGCTGACTTTCAGCGCGGTGGCTTCGAATTCGAAGACGCAAGGCAAGTGTTGGAATGGCTTAATGGTCACGGGCTCGATTTTGTCGAGCTGTCAGGCGGCAGCTATGAGAGCCCCGCGATGCAAGGCAATCCGCAGGAAGGCTCAACCCCAAGTTCTTCAACGGCCGCGCGCGAGACCTACTTTATCGATTTCGCCCGTCAGATCGCGAAAGTCGCCGATATGCCGATCATGGTGACAGGCGGCATCACGAAGATGGAAGTTGCTGAAGCCGCGCTGGCGAAGGATGAAGCGGGCTTTGGCGTACAATTGCTGGGCATTGCGCGTGCGCTGGCCAGCGATCCGGATCTGCCAAAGCATTGGCGTGAAGGAACGAATGCCAATGTTTCGCTTCCGCAAGCCGGCTTCAAGGATGCCACCCTCAATGGCCTCGCGACTATGGCGCTGACCAAGCAACAGCTTGAGAAAATGGCCAAAAACAAGCCGCCGGGTGATGGCGGTTCAGCTGTTATCGCGCTAGTGGCCGATCAATATCGCGCGGCAAAGCGCGCCAAGGGCTACCGCAAGTGGCGGGCGAACTGACCAATCTTCTGTGCATAAGTAATCCTGTTTGATTTCAGTTGGTTGCTCCGACTGTGTGCGCGCCAGCGCGGCATGTCTCAAAAATGTAATTTTCCCGTCATAGTGCCGCAGCAAAACGGTCATAGGGAACACACACAATGAAACGTGCATTGCTTTTGTCAGCAGCGGCTGGCGCCCTTTGTTTTACTTCACCCGCCATCGCGCAGGACAATTCCGAGCTTTCTGCAGAGCTCGCTGAAATGCGTGCGGCAATGGCTGCGATGGCAGCCAGGATTGACACGCTTGAAGCGGAACTTGCTGAAGCGGAATCCAAGGCAGACGTCGCAGCGACGCAGGCCGCAGCAGCGTCGCAAGCTGCATCTGCCGCAAGCGAGACGGCAAGTGCGGCGGTCGCAGCAGCTGAAGCGGCGGACGCGGGCGCAAGCATTGCCTTCAAAGGCGCGCCTGAAATCAAGGCCGATGGCGGCTGGAGTTTCAAGCCACGCGGTCGCTTGCAATATGACGCAGGCATTACATCAGTACCTTCATCGACTGGCCGCAGCGACGGTTTCGGTAGCGAAGCGCGTCGCGCACGCCTGGGCGTCTCTGGCGATATGCCCGGCGGTTTTGGCTACAAGTTCGAAGTCGACTTCGCGGGCAACGATGTGGCCGTCACCGATGCGATCATCTCATACGAAGCTGGCGATGCGGAAATCAGCGTTGGCCAGATGAATACCTTCCAGTCACTGGAAGAACTGACCAGTTCGCTCCACACCAGCTTTATCGAGCGCGCGGCCTTCACCGACGCTTTCGGTTTCGAACGCCGGGTCGGTGCGGCCGCCACCTTCAGCAGCGGCGATCTTCTGATCCAGACAGGTCTCTTCACTGACAATATGGAAGATCTTTCCAATAAGAACTGGAGCGCGGACGGCCGCTTGGTCTTCAGTCTGAAGGCTGGCGACACTCAACTGCATTTCGGCGGCTCGGTTCACTATTCCGACCTCGAAACTGGCGAGACCGTTCGCTATCGCCAGCGTCCCCTGGTCCACTTCACGTCAGAACGTTTCATCAACACTGGCAATCTGGGCGCAACCAGCGAATTTGGTTTCGGTCTTGAAGGCGCGTTCATCGCTGGCCCGTTCCACGGCGCGGCTGAAGGCTATTGGCAGAACGTCAACCTGCCAATGGGCGCTGATGATCCGACATTCTTCGGCGGCTATGCCGAGATCGGTTACTTCCTGACAAGCGGCGACACGCGCGGTTACAAGGGCGGCAAGTTTGACCGCACCAAACCAGCCAATCCGGTCGGCGAAGGCGGCATCGGTTCGATCCAGCTCAACGCACGCTATGATCGCCTCGACCTCAGCGATGCCGGTATCGTAGGCGGGACACAGGACGGCTATTTCCTGTCGCTGGTGTGGAAGCCAACCGACTACACCATGCTGCTCGCGAATTATGGTAAGCTCGACTATTCGAATGCTGTTCACCCGACCGCAACCGGCGATACGGATTACAGCGCAGATGTAATCGGCGTTCGCGCTCAGATCGATTTCTGATCCTCCAGGTCGGCCTGGAAGACACGCTCCGGGCTGACTAACAATTGTCACATTACTGTCACGCATCTCCCCTAAGCGCATCTCATACCTAGGGGTCAATTGAAGGATTTTTCCATGCGTTTTGTAAAAACAACCTGCCTTCTGGCAATTTCGAGCCTCGCCCTTGCCGCTTGCGGTGAAGGTGCCGGCGGCGGCACCCGCGACTCAATTCGCGCGGTCGGCTCTTCAACGGTTTTTCCGTTTGCCAAGCAAGTGGCGGAAAACTTCTCTCTCGCTAACCCCAAATTCAATTCCCCACTGATCGAATCGACCGGCACTGGCGGCGGTATGAACCTGTTCTGCGCTGGTCGTGGGGCAGCCACCCCTGACATGGTCAATGCATCGCGCCGCATGAAAATGTCTGAGTTTGAAACCTGCCAGAAAAACGGCGTGACAGAAATCGTCGAGCTACAGGTCGGTCTTGACGGAATCGCATTTGCATCCGCGCAAGGCGGGTTGATGATGAATCTTTCCCCCAAGATCGTTTATGAAGCGCTGGCAGCCAACCCGTATGGCGGTGAGCAGACCAATGAAACATGGTCCGACGTTGATCCTTCGCTCCCGAATGAGCCGATCTTTGTCTATGGCCCGCCGTCCACCTCGGGCACTCGCGATGCCCTGAAAGAGCTCGTCCTTGAGGTTGGCTGCAAGACCAATGAAGACATGAAGGCTCTGAAAGAAAGCGATGAAGATCGCTATGATCAGGTTTGCACTGAAGTGCGCGCTGACGGCAAATATGTCGACCAGGG
>Ga0255756_1002731_pt1 | contig 18574 bp, 16 predicted proteins | sample 011ome_20_FD_179956 | JGI IMG/M metagenome (GOLD analysis project Ga0255756, IMG submission 179956) | Coastal salt marsh microbial communities from the Groves Creek Marsh, Skidaway Island, Georgia - 011509CT metaG (version 2) | ecosystem: Environmental > Aquatic > Marine > Intertidal zone > Salt...
CCACAAGCTGGCCGAGATCTTGGAAGTGGAGCGCAATGACGCCCACCGCCTGATCGAGGAATGCATGCTGTGCGCCAATGTCTGTGCTGCCCAAGTGCTACTGGAACTCAAGCAGCCTGCCCTGTATCGCGTGCATGCCGGGCCCAACCCCGAGCGGGTGGAAAACCTGTATGACTTCCTGCGCGGCATCGGCATTGGTCTTGCCCGCAAGGAAAACCCCACCACCTCGGATTACCAGTTGATATTGCAACGCCTGGGCGACCGACCCGACCGCCTGATCCTGCAGACCATCGTTATTCGCTCGCTCATGCAGGCGGTATACGACCCGGAAAATGTCGGCCATTTCGGCCTGGGCTTTGATGCCTATACCCATTTCACCTCGCCCATTCGCCGTTACCCGGACCTGATGGTGCACCGGGCCATCCGTCACCTGATCCGCAGCAAGAAGAGCCCGCACCTGAAAAAAGCCAAAGGCGCGCCCAACCTGGCGAAGAAGGATATCTATCCCTACTCGATGGGCGAGCTGAACGAACTCGGTGTGCAATTATCAGCGGCTGAACGCCGCGCCGACGCCGCCAGCTATGACGTGATCGACTGGCTCAAGTGTGAATACATCCAGCAGCATATCGGGGATGCCTTTGACGGCACGGTGGTGTCAGTGAACAACTTCGGCATCTTTGTTGAGCTCGATGATATTCATATCGAGGGCCTGATCCATGTCACCGCCCTGCGCAATGACTACTACCACTTTGACCAGGTGGCCCACAGCCTGACCGGCGAGCGCACCGGGGAGAGCTTCCACCTGGGCGACCGGGTGCATGTGCAGGTCTCACGGGTGGACATGGATGGTCACAAGATTGACCTGCAGCTGCTGCAGACCCTGGAGAAAACCCGCAGCTCGGCTCCGGTACCCAAGCGCAATAAAAGCAGTGGCAAGGGCAAGTCCGGTTCAGGGCAGCGCCAGGTGCGCAAGAAGAAAGTGAAGAGCACCAGGGGTAAAAACACGCAGTCCCAGTCCGGCAAGGCTGAGGCCGGTGACAGTAATAAAAGCGGCGGCAGCAAACCGAAAAAGAGCCGGTCACAAGGTAAAAGCACTAACAGTCGCAGGAAAAGCAGGAAACGATGAGCAAGCTCGAACAGGTCTATGGCCTGCATGCAGTCACCAGTCTGCTGAACCATAACGCCAGTGCCGTCACTATCATTTATGCCCAGGCCGGGCGCCGGGACAAACGCATCCAGTCCATCCTGGACAAGGCGGCCCATGCCGGCATTGCCGTGGAGGAATGCTCCCGCCAGGAACTGGACCAGCGCTGCCCCCACGTGCACCAGGGCATTGTCGCCATGAGCCAGGCCAGCACGCGCGAGCATCATGAGCAGGACCTGGACGCCCTGCTCGATAACCTGGACCACCCGCCTTTTTTGCTGATCCTGGACGGTGTCACCGATCCCCATAACCTGGGCGCCTGCCTGCGCAGCGCCGAGGCCGCCGGGGTGGATGCGGTCATTGTGCCCAAGGACAACGCCGTGCAACTGACCCCGGCCGTACGCAAGGTGGCCTGCGGCGCAGCTGAAATCGTGCCCTTTATCAGCGTGACCAACCTGGCCCGCACCCTGGAAGGCCTCAAACAGCGCGGCATCTGGACCTTTGGCGCCGCCGGGGAAGCCGAAACACCGGTTTACCAGGCCGACTTCAAAGGCCCCATAGCCCTCGTCATGGGCTCGGAAGGCAAGGGCCTGCGCCGCCTGACGCGGGAGCACTGCGATGTCCTGGTCGCCATTCCCATGGCCGGCGAAGTCAGCAGCCTGAATGTGTCGGTCTCCACCGGGGTTTGCCTGTTTGAGGCGGTGCGCCAGCGCCAAACCTGAAAAGTGTTGTAGGCCGGAAATTGCGCAGCAATCTCCGGCAACCCCCCAGGTTATGTCGGGATAAATTGCCGGAGATGGCCCTTTGGGCCATTTCCGGCCTACAGAGCCTTTGTAAACAAAGCCGCCGGCGAACAACCACTTTCCTGCCTATACTGAAGACACAATTGTTATAAATTCATTGTCTCGTGTTGCGCATCACGCAACACTTTATTATGATCAAATCCTTCAGGCACAAGGGACTGGCCAGGTTTTACCTGGCGGGGAGTACACGGGGAATTCAGCCTGGCCATGCCAACAGGCTAAGAATGCTGCTGGCGGCACTGGATTCGGCAAGCTCAGTTCTGGATTTGAATAAACCAGGCTACTTCTTGCATAGACTGAAAGGCAGAAACAGCCAGACCTGGTCAATCAGGGTAAGTGGCAACTGGCGGTTAACGTTTGCATTCAAGGAAGGTAATGTTTACCTGCTTAAGTATGAGGACTATCACTAATGAGGCAGTTTAATCCCCCGCATCCTGGCGAATTTATCCTGGAAACCTATATGAAACCCTTCAATTTAAGTTGCCGCTTCCTGGCGGAAAAACTGGATGTCGCCCCTTCAACACTCAATCGAATTCTCCAGGGCAAGAGCGGGGTGAGTGCAGAAATGGCCTTACGCCTCTCAAAAGCCCTGGGCAGCAGCCCCGAATCCTGGCTGACCATGCAGCACAATCGGGATCTGTGGGATGCCCGTAAAAAAGTCAAATTGAGTGACGTGAAGAAAGTCCGACTGGATGCAGCTTGAGTGTGTCGTCGTTCATGTAATTGTAGGCCGGAAATTGGCGTAGGCCGGAAATTGCGAAGCAATCTCCGGCAAAACCCCCAGGTGAAGTCGAAATAAATTGCCGGAGATGGCCCTCTGGGCCATTTCCGGCCTACGAGGTTTAGGTCTAAGCCTTGCAGGAAGCGGCTTTAGCCGCGAATGACGTTGCCCGCCTATTTCCGGGGGAACAGCCTCAAATCGCAAGAATTCTTGCACTCGCCCCCCAAAATCACTAGAATGCGCGCTCTTTTCCCCGGGAAACGTGGTTTTCCGGGTGGAATTGAACTCCTTGTCTCACCGCAGTGCCCTGCAAACCAGGGATTGAAGTGCCTCAATGCACGCTTCGGGAGACTGCATAACCCATAGGGAGCACTACTTAATGCGCCACTACGAAATCGTATTCATGGTGCATCCTGACCAATCTGACCAGGTTGGCGGGATGACCGATCGTTACACCAAGCTTGTTGCCGACTCCGGCGGCAAGGTCCATCGTTTGGAAGACTGGGGACGCCGCCAGCTGGCTTACCCGATCAACAAAATCCATAAAGCCCATTACGTTCTGATGAATGTCGAATGCGACCAGGACGTGCTTGATGAAATCACCACCCTTTTCCGCTACAACGATGCCGTGCTGCGTAACCTTGTGATCAAACGCAAGGAAGCCGTCACTGACATGAGCGACATCATGAAAGCCGAGAACGAAAGCCGCGAACGCAAGGCACGCGCCAGTGCCCGTATGCAGGCTGAAGAGTCCAGAAGCTACAGGGACGACTCGGACAGCAATGATGATTCAGACGACGATGACGATTCTGATGACGACAGCAACGAAACAGCTGACGCTTCCGAAGAATCCGAAAACGCGTCCTAACACCGATTTCACTGGAGAACACTCATGGCACGATTTTTCAGACGCCGCAAATACTGCAGGTTCACTGCAGAAGGCGTACAAGAGATAGATTACAAGGATCTGGATACGCTCAAGGCCAATATTTCAGAGACCGGCAAGATTGTACCGAGCCGTATTACCGGTACCAAGGCGCGCTACCAGCGTCAGCTGGCCACGGCAATCAAGCGTGCACGTTACCTGGCACTGATTCCGTATACCGATTCTCACGAAGTGTAATGTTACCGGGACGGCAACGTTCCGGTAGCCAAATGGGGGACGCATGCGCGGGCTGGCTGAATATGTGATGCTTGGTCGCCGCCAGGCAGTCATCATAGTTCTGCTGTGCGGCTTCTTCCCCCTGCTGTACTTTTTCAGTGCAGCCATTGTTGCCCTGGTGACACTGCGCAAGGGCAGCAGCGAAGGCATGCTGATCCTGCTGTGGTCATTGTTACCGGCAGGATTGTTATGGGCCATGGGCGATCCGTCGCCGGCCTTCCTGACAGTCGGCACCTTTGTGCTGGCGCAGGTGCTCAGGCAGACCATGTCCTGGCAACTGGTGATTTTAAGTGCCATCGCTTTCGGGCTGATTACGCAATTCAGCCTGGCACTGCAGCCGGAGTACCAGGCACAGATTGAAGCGGTCGTGAATGACGGCCTGCAGGCCCAGTTGAACGAGGGCAATGCGCAGTACACCGCGCAGCAGATCGTGGATTTGCTGCTCAGTTTTTACGGCGCCTACCACGCATTCATGTCGGTCATTTGCCTGATGATCGGCCGCTGGTGGCAGGCCTTGTTGTACAACCCGGGAGGATTTCAGCAGGAGTTTCACCACCTGCGCTTTGATCCACGGGCCATGGTTTTCCTGCTGGCATTGATACTGGCAGGCTTGCTGGACATACCGCCGCTTGAAGGCTGGATGCCACTGTTTTGTGTGGCACCCATGTTTGGCGGACTGGCTATCGCCCATTACACGGTGGCAGCCAAAAAGCTGGGCACACCCTGGCTGGTGATGTGTTATGTCACCCTGCTGTTTGTGGCCCCGGTCATTATCCTGTTGGGCATGACCGACAGCGTGCTGGACCTGCGCAAACGCATGCAGCCTGGCAATGACAAAGGCGAATAACCGGGGACAGACCACGGTTTTTTAAAGCGAATTCAGGGTACCGACCACAGGTAAAAACGTGGTCTGTCCCCAAACCTGAGACGAGGTAGAACGATGGAAGTTATCTTACTGGAAAAAATGGGCAAGATTGGTGATGTAGGCGACCAGGTCAACGTCAAGGCCGGCTATGCCCGCAACTTTTTGTTTCCGCTTTCAAAGGCCATTCCTGCCACCAAGGAAAACATCGCCACTTTCGAAGCCCGCAAGGAAGAGTTGATGGCCAAGGCTGCCGAGAAACTCAAGGGCGAAGAGAAACGCGCTGCCCAGCTCGGTGGTATCGTGGTTACCATCGAAGCCAACGCCAGCGACGAAGGCAAGCTGTATGGCTCTGTCGGCACACGTGAAATTGCCGATGCTGCCACTACCGGTGGTTTTGAAATCGACAAGAGCGAAGTGGAATTGCCGGAAGGCGCCCTGGGTGAAACCGGTGAGTACGACATCACCATTACCCTGAGCCCGGAAGTCAGCACCGAGATCAAGGTCGTCATCGCCAGCACCAGCGGCGCAGCCCCTGATGCGGTAGACGGCGCCATCGATGTCGAGGAAGACTCCGAAGTCATCGTTCCGGAAGGCTCAGATGCCGCCGAGGCCATCGAAGAAGAAAAGAACGACTAACCACGTCGCCAAAAGAAAAACAGATCCGCTACCGCGGATCGCCCCGAAAACCCGAGTCCAAAAGATTCGGGTTTTTTTTGCCCGGCCCACGCGCAATGCGTGGGTCGGGCAATACGACGCGCATCGAGGCCGAAAAAGGGAAACAGGGAAGAAGGGAGAAAGGGACTGCGGTTCAAGTGTGACTGATAGGCAGGGTAACTAGCGGGACGATGGGAAGTTCGCAGGTTTGTAAGGTCCAGTTAAGCAAGAAAATGAAGTCAGGGCAAAAAAATACCAAAACACGCAGCTCCAACCAGACCGCTTACCCTTTTTCCCTTCTTCCCTGTTTCCCTTTTTCGAAAACCCTCCGGCCAACCTGAACCAGAAACCTCCCCCAAACCAAATCGAAGCTACTGGTTTATGAGTCTGGTCTCCCAAATCACCCGCGTATCCATCTCCCATGAATAAACCAGCTCTCCCCCGAAGTTGGTCCGGTCGAAGCCAAACACTTCGTAAAGGGCTTCAAAACTGTCGGCGTCTGGCGTGTCCAGTGAACTGGCCAGGGTGGCCAGGGCATCGGCATCGCTGATTTGCCTGGCGCTGTTGTTGAGGCCTTCGTCGCGCATGCCGGTGACCAGCAGAAAGTGATTGCCGTTGGGCGCGGGAAAGGTGGAGATCATGCCGTAGTCCTGGAAGCTTTCGGTGCCTGACAGGCCAGACGAGCCGATGTAGTACTCGTTGGTTTCCAGGTTGATGAGCTCATCAAAGGTGTCACCGATCGTCAGGCCGGAATCGGCAAACATGAGGTTCAGCAGGGTATCGACGCCACTCAGGTAGCCCAGGTAGATAATATGGCTGCCGGCCAGGTCGGCGGTATCCAGGGAGGACATCATCTTCACGCTGACCTGGTCGGCCTTGCTGTCGATAACGGGCATGATGCGGGCCATGGCGCTGGCAATACTCACCGGAATGTAGCTCAGGTCAAGGTTGTAATAGTGGTCACCGCGCTCGGGGTTTTGAGTTTTGAACTCATCCAGGTCAGTCGTGGAATTGATATCGAATTCGCGCACCATGCGCACGACATTGCCGGTGGTATCGGTCTCGCCAAAAATGAAGTAATCCCCGATCACCAGCAGGATGGGCAGGTCATCATCCAGCAGCGATTGCCAGGGCTGGAGTTCAAGCAAGGGGTTGGCTGCAGCGGTTTCCGTGGTCACCACCATCTCATCACGCGGCAGAAAGTTTACCAGGAGCAGAATAAAAGCCAGGCCAGCCAGCCAGGGTGTCCACGATGAGCGTTCGAGCTTTTTACCTGTCAGGCTGACCGCACCATCAGGCTGCCCGTCATTGAGCCGGGAGTTGATGATGTACTGGCCCTTGGGAATTTCAATGCGGTATTTTTCCTGCTTGCCCTGGCGCGTGAAGTAGATGTTGAGCTTGTTGCGCAGGTGATAGATATGCACGCGCACGATGGAGTCCTTGGAGACATCGAACTCCCCGTCCCGGCCCAGGACATCCACGGCAATGGCCGCTTCCTTGGGAGTCTCCCCTTTCAGCGAACACTCGACCAGGTAGCGCAGGATGGCGCCATAGGTCTTCGAGCGGCCCAGCACACCACTGTCAATGATGCGTTCGGTCAGGGCATGCAGTTCCTGGGCGTCAATATGTGTCATGAGGGCGAAAATCCACGAAAGACGTGCATTTTCACCAATTCTGGAGCGAATTCAAGCGTTTTGTTAACGTTAAATCCAGGAACCCCGATACCGGGCGCGGCAGAGTTAACAAGCCGTTAACGAAAATTTTTTGAGTAATATCAACAAGCTATCAAGGTGTTTGCCAGGCAGGCAACGACCAATAGAAATGATCGCGGGGGTAGCATCCCCTTCTGGCAGGCATAAAAAAGCGCCTGCCGGTTTCCCAGCAGACGCGTGGTTTTAACGTTAATACCGTTTCATTCCGGCTTGGTCAGAACAGACCCTGTTTTTACCAGCACAACACCTGACTGGTCAGAAAACGGGGTCGCTCCGGGTTTCAGAACTTGTAGCTGACACCTACCCAAAAGGAACTCGGTACCGTGGCGCGGCTGATGGTGCAATCGATCAACTCGCAGTTGATATCTTCCGAGGACTGGCCGACCGGATCCAGGCCGGGAACAAAAGCCGGGTAGTAGTAAACAATTTCCTTCTTGTCCGTATCCAGCAGGTTGATCACCTCGGCATAGGCGGTCAGGTTGTTCCAGTGCCAGGCACCGCGCAGGCTGACCGTGGTCAGGGCGTCTGCGCGCTGGCTGTTGTCGGCGGTCAGGGCATAGGGACCCAGGTAGCGGGCACGCAATGCCAGGTCCCAGTCATCCTTGCTGGCGGAAATGCCAACCTGGGCAGATTCTTCCACTGCCTGCTCCACATAGATGCCATCGGGATTGTTCACGTAGCGGGCTTCACTTTCAGTGTAGACCGCATCCACACCCAGCCAGTACAGCGGCTGCCAGAACATGGTCAACTCGAAACCTTCACGCTCGGAGCCACCCTTGGGTTCCACGGAGTTGGAATCACCGACAAAAATCAGCTCGCTGTCCTGGTCCAGCCACCAGTATGAAGACGTGAACTTGAAATCGCCTACCGCGAGCCTGCCGCCGACTTCATAGCCGGTACCGGGAGACAGGCCGGGAACAGGCGCATTGGTATTGACGATGCCGCGGGCATCATTGGAGTGAAAACCCCGGCCCCAGTTGGCATATAACTCCACATCATCCAGTGCCTGCCACGCCAGGGCCACCTTGGGGGAGACGCGGCTGTCATGGGCTGAACCTTCTGAACTGTTGGCGTTGAATGCGGTGACATCAAAGTTGTAGTAATCAGCACGCACACCACCAATGACCCGCAGGGTATCGGTGGCATACCAGGTCGCTTCCGCGAATGCGCCATAAGAGCCTTCCTGGATTTCGTTTTCACTGATGGGGTCGACAAACTGGCCGCGGTCGGTATGCTCCACACCCACGCGACTGGCGTCGTCGTAGCGGAAGTTGGCACCGGCAATCACCTGGTAATTCATTTCCTCGATCAGTGTTTTCTCACCCTTGCCGCCAATGGTCCAGCGCTTGTCGAACTGGTTGATCTGGTAGTCATAGGTGGGGTTGGAGGACATGGTCCAGTCATAATGCTGGGCGAACAGTGTGCCGCTCCAGTCATCACCGGTCACCTTGGTGGTCACGATCCAGCGCGAGGTTTCACCTTCCGCCGTGGGATCCAGTGAGCAGTATTCATCCGGACAGGCTGTGCTGCCAAAGGCCCGCTCAGGCACCTGCTCGGTGGGGTCCCAGTCGGCCTGGTAGCCTGAGAAGGTCACCATAAGCTGGCCAAAATCGGTATCGGTCAGGTACTTGCTCCACAGGGATACATGGTTGAGGTCTTCGTCTTTCTCCCAGGGACCGTCGTTCTGCTTGTACTCACCGACAAAGGTCAGTGTGCCGCGCGCGGTGTCCTGGCTCATGCCACCGGCCATGCGGTTCCAGCCGTACTGCCCGCTTTCAAAGGACACAAAATTGTCATCCAGGCGATCGATGGTGTGGATGAAGGAGGCACCGGCCATGGAGAAATCTCCCAGGTCAGCCCGGTAAGGTCCCTTGCGGTAATCAATGCGTTCCACGGTTTCCGGAATCAGGCCGTTCACATCCAGGTAACCCTGGCCGTGACCGTGAGAGCGCAGGTTCATGGGCATGCCATCAACAAACACCGAGTAGTCCGTGCCATGGTCGAGGTTGAAGCCGCGCAGGAAATACTGGTTGGCCTTGCCGCTGCCGGAATGCTGCACGGCAACCATGCCGGGCATGGATTCCAGCAACTCGGCAGTCTTGAACAGCGGACGTACCAGCAGGTCGGCACCGCCCACGGAACCTTCACTGGCGGCTTCGGCTGATCCCACCAGGTCCGTGTTGCGGCCAAAGACAATGATTTCCTCGATCTCGCCACTGCCCGGTTGTGCCGATACTGCCATGGCAGACAGGGAAGCCATGATGGCGACTGCGAGTTTGCCTGCGTGTCCGGGTTTGAATGTGCGCATGGTGCTTTTCCTTTTTCAGTGTCATTTTTCAGCGAGCCTGCGGATTGCTGTCTTGCTTATTCCATAATAAGGCGAAATATCAATGAAATTAGGTAGTTAACTGTTCCAAACAGTTACCGGTGCGTTAATAAACGTTAATAACGGGCAAAAGCACCGTGAATAGGCAGGTTAAGACCGATTGGAAGGTTCGGATTCAGATGAATCGATAAAAGGATAAAGGGATAAAAGGCCTGCGGTTTGGTGGCTTCGAATTGATACGAGTGGGTGTTAAGTCTCAGGGTGCTTGGAAAGTATTCGATACAGGGAGAAAGGGAGGAAGGGCCTGCGGTTTTACTGCTTCGATTAACAAAGTGTAGAACCTGTATTTTCCCTAGTTTTATAGATTGCTATATTCAGGTAAACAACTCAGTTGAGGCACCCCAGCATCAAAGCCCGGGGGTACAACGTCGGGAAACGGCTCTTCGAGCCTATCCCGACCTACGGCTGGTCGTTCAAGCCCAACGTGTCGGCCCTTTATCCCTTTATCGCTTTATCGCTTTATCGAAACAGCTAAACCCGCACCTGAAAAATGCAGTGACATTCACCCCCCTGTGAGCAAGCCATTGCATTACCTGTGGATAAGCTGAAACGGGGGCCTTTTCCCGGTAAATACCGAATAAAGACCGTGAAAATGACCGGCGGCCATGGCACTATTAACGGCCCGGTTCAGCACCACCTGGCCCGGATTGTTTTCACTTGATAACCCATGAAAAAGTCAGGCAGCATGGCCGAATCACCCTTCAGCGACAACAAGATTCCGGATTCCGCACAGGGCCGTACCACCAGCCTGAAGCTGCCGCCACATTCCATTGATGCCGAACAGTCCGTCCTGGGCGCCCTGATGCTGGATAATTCCGCCTGGCATGACGTGGCGGAAATCATCATGAGCGAGGATTTCTACCGCAAGGAACACCAGCTGATCTTCCAGGCCATGCAGCACCAGGCCTCGGACAGCAATCCCATTGACCTGGTGACCCTGGCCGAGACCCTGGATAACGCCAACAACCTGGAAGCCGCCGGCGGCCTGGACTACCTGGGTGGCCTGGTGGAAAGCTCTCCCAGCTCGGCCAATATCCGCGCCTATTCCAACATCATTCGCGAGCGCGCCATCCAGCGCAAACTGATCTCCGCGGCCAACGCCATCTCCGAGAAAGCCTTCAACCCCGATGGCCGGGACAGCGCCGAGCTGCTGGACCTGGCGGAAAAACACGTATTCAACATTGCCGATGAGCGTCCCCGCGACGGCGGTCCGCGCATTGTCAAACCCATTGTCGATGATGCTCTGGAGCGCATTGACCGCCTCTTTGAGGCCAAGGGCAGCATCACCGGCATGACCACCGGCTTCAAGGACCTGGACGAGATGACCTCGGGCATGCAGAAGTCCGACCTGGTGATCGTGGCAGGCCGACCCTCCATGGGTAAAACCAGTTTCGCCATGAACATCGTGGAAAACGCCCTGATCAATGAAGACAAACCCATCCTGGTGTTCAGCCTGGAAATGCCGGCAGACAGCCTGGTCATCCGTATGCTGTCCTCGCTGGGCAAGATTGACCAGACCAAGATGCGCAACGGCCAGCTGGAAGAAGATGACTGGCCCAAGCTGACCAGTGCCGTGAACAAGATCAAGGAAAAGCCCCTGTTCATCGATGACACCCCGGGCCTGAGCCCGATGGAAATGCGGTCACGGGCCCGTCGCATCTGGCGCGAGCACGGCCATATCGGCATGATCATGGTGGATTACCTGCAGCTCATGCAGATCAAGGGGAACGCCGAGAGCCGCACCAACGAAATCTCCGAAATCTCGCGCTCGCTGAAAACCATGGCGCGTGAGTTCGACTGTCCCGTTATTGCCCTGTCCCAGCTCAACCGTTCCCTGGAACAGCGGCCCAACAAGCGCCCGGTCATGTCCGACCTGCGTGAGTCCGGTGCCATCGAGCAGGACGCCGACGTCATCATGTTTGTGTACCGTGACGAGGTGTATAACGAGGACACCGAACAAAAAGGCGTGGCGGAAATCATTATCGGCAAGCAGCGTAACGGCCCCATCGGCACCAAGCTGCTCAGCTTCATCGGCAAGTTTACCCGCTTTGAAAACTACATGCCGATGAACGACGACTTTGGCGGTGGCGGCTATTACGGCCAGGCCGCCAGTGCCCCGTCCAGCAGTGCCCCGGCACCTTCACAAAACATCACTCCCGATTTCGGCCCCGACGCCTTTGATGATGGCGACGCGTTCGACGACTAGGTGAATCGGGCAGAGCACTCCAGCATGGTACATCGCGTCCAGGCCAGCATTGACCTCCAGGCACTGCAACACAATTTCCGCGTCGCAAGAAAGCACACTCAAGCCAGGCATGTGGCGGCCATCATCAAGGCCAATGCCTATGGCCACGGCATGGTGGAAGCCGCGCAGGCGCTGATTGAAGCCGAACTGTTTGGTGTCACCGATGTGCATGAGGCACTGACACTGAAACAGGCAGGTGTCGAAACACCCATCCTGATTCTGCAGGGCATGATGCGACCCGATGACGTGAAACTGGTGGCTGAAAACCATTTCCAGCTGGTGGTCCATGCACCGGAGCAACTCAAGACACTGGATGAATTACTCAGCCCGCTAACCCTGGATGAGCCCCTGACCCTCTGGCTGAAAATGGATTCAGGCATGGGGCGCCTGGGCATTGATCCGTCAAGTTACGCCACCACCTGGCGCGCACTGAAAGCCAGGCCCTGGGTGAAGGACGTAGTCATGATGACCCACCTGGCCAATTCCAGCATGCCGGATTCGCCCCTGAACCTGCAGCAGCTGAAACGCTTTCGCGATGTGGAAAGCCAGCTGACAGAAGACAAGCCGGTCACCAGCATTCCCTCGTCTTCCGGTATCTTGTCGGGCCTGGACACCGGCTGCGACTGGGCGCGCCCCGGCATCATGCTGTACGGCTCCTCGCCGTTTGACTGGCAGCAGGAAAACCTGCGCCGCGAGGCCTTTGACCTGAAAGCGGTCATGACATTGCAGGCGCAGCTCATTGCGGTGAAAGACCTGAAGGCCGGGGACAATATCGGTTACTGTTCGCAGTTCATCTGCCCCAGGGATATGCGTGCCGGCATTGTCAGCCTGGGTTACGCAGACGGTTATCCCAGCAACGCGCCCAACGGCACGCCGGTACTGGTGGACGGCCAACGCACCACCACGGTTGGACGGGTTTCCATGGACATGCTGGCGGTCGACCTGGACCCGATTCCAGGGGCCAGCCCGGGCGACCTGGTCACACTCTGGGGACAGGACCTGTCACTGGATGAGGTCGCGGCAAAGACCGGGATTCTCTCCTACAATTTGACGTGCAGTGTGGCGCGTCGGGTGGAGTTTACCTATCGGTAGTCGATGGATGTTTGTTCGCGGCTTTAGCCGCGAAAGATTCGGAGAAAACCATGAGCAAGACAACAATGAACGGACAATGCCTGTGTGGTGCCGTCACCGTGAAAGCCAGCACCAATGTCGCCCATGCCGGTGCCTGTCACTGCAACATGTGCAGACGCTGGGGCGGTGGTCCGCTGATGGCGCTGGACTGCGGGACTGATGTGAGCATCAAGGGTGAGGACAGCATTACGCGCTATAGTTCTTCCGAGTGGGCCGAACGCGGTTTCTGTTCAGCCTGCGGTACGCATCTTTTTTATCACCTGAAAGGCAAGGGACAGTACATCATGCCGGCGGGATTGTTTGATGCAGAGTCCGCGCTGACGCTGGATCACCAGATCTTCATCGAGGAAAAACCGGGGTATTACGATTTTGCCAACGACACGCACAACATGACTGGCGCAGAGGTCTTTGCCAGTGCGGGCGGCGATGAACAATAAGTCTTTCGTCGGATGGCGGCCCTTCGGGCCTTATCCGACCTACGAAATCGTTTAAATTAACGTAGGGCGGATAAGCGCAGCGCCATCCGCCAACAGGTAGGGTGGAAGAGGCCCGCAAAGCCAATATCCGCCGAGATACCTGAACCTGATAACGTAAAACACCTATGGCCAAACAAAAAACCGCCTACGTCTGCAACGATTGCGGCGCCGAACATACCCAGTGGCAGGGCCAGTGCATGGCCTGCAACGAGTGGAATACCCTGACCCGCGTCTACCTGGGCGCGGCCACCACACCTTCTGCACCCAAGAACTTCAAACGCAAGGGCATCACGGGTGACGCCGGGACGTCCTCCGCCAGTGTGCAGACCCTGGGCAAGGTCAACCTGGACGAGCAGCCCCGTTTCAGCACCTCCATCAGTGAATTCGACCGCGTCCTCGGCGGCGGCCTGGTGCCCGGCTCTGCCGTGCTCATTGGCGGTAATCCCGGTGCGGGAAAAAGTACCCTGTTATTACAGGTCATGTGCCAGTTGTCCCAGACCATGGAAGCCTTGTATGTGACCGGTGAGGAAAGCCTGCAGCAAGTCGGTATGCGCGCCAAGCGCCTGGGCCTGCCCGTGGACAACCTGAAGATGCTGGCGGAAACCAATATCGAGGAAATCACGCGAGTGGCCGAAGAGTGCCAGCCAAAGATCATCGTGGTGGACTCCATCCAGGTCATGCATTCGGCGGATGTCGCCTCCGCACCGGGGAGTGTCAGCCAGGTGCGTGAATGCGCCGCCTACCTGATCCAGTACGCCAAGCAGACCGGCACCGCCCTGTTCCTGGTGGGGCATGTCACCAAGGACGGCAACCTGGCCGGACCGAAAGTCCTGGAACACATGATCGACTGTTTCATGATGCTCGATGGCTCCGATGACAGCCGTTACCGCACCCTGCGCGGTCAGAAAAACCGTTTTGGTGCCGTCAATGAACTGGGCGTGTTTGCCATGACCGGCACCGGCATGAAGGAAGTGAAAAACCCCTCGGCCATCTTCCTGGCCCGTACCGAGGAGATATCTCCCGGCAGTGTCGTGGTGGTGCTATGGGAAGGCACGCGCCCCCTGCTGGTGGAAATCCAGGCGCTGGTGGATGCCAGCCAGTACGGCAACCCGCGCCGAGTTGCCGTGGGCCTGGATAACAATCGCGTGGCCATGTTGCTGGCCGTATTACACCGGCATGGCGGTCTGTTCATGGCCGACCAGGATGTGTTCGTGAACGTGGTCGGCGGCGTCAAGGTGGCCGAAACCAGTGCCGACCTGGCGCTGATTCTCTCCATAGTTTCCAGCTTCAAGGACAAGGCCCTGCCCCGGGAACTGGTGGTGTTCGGCGAAGTCGGCCTGGCCGGCGAGATTCGTCCGGTGCCCAGTGGGCAGGAACGCCTTAGTGAAGCGGCCAAGCACGGCTTTACCCGGGCCATCGTGCCCAAGGCCAATGCCCCGAAAAAGAAAATCCCGGGCATGGACGTTATCGCGGTCAGCAAGCTGAGTGAGGCACTGGATGCGCTCTAGCAGATTGCGACACGGTTCGGCGATATTCCCCCGACAGGCTGACATAATGCAGCCTCTTTGCCGATTACCAGGGGCCATGTGAAGAAGCACACCATGAAAAAGATCATCCTGGCAGCACTTGTCATTCTTGTCGCGCTCGGCGCAGCCAGCCCGATGATTATCGGCGCCAACGTGGAAAATACACTCCAGGCCAACGTGGCGCGCATCAATGACATGCCGTTTTATACCGCCAGTATCGACAGCTACGAGTCAGGTTACCTGGGTGCCCGGGCCGTGGTTAGTGTCGGCATTGATTCACAAGTCATGACCGTGAACATGACACCGGAAGAACGCGTCGCCATGCAGCCGTTTTTTGCCGCTTTTGAACGCGGCATTCCGGTGGCCATGGATATTCGCCACGGCCCCTTGCTGGATTCTCCCACCCGGTCACTGGGCTTGTTCCATAGCCGCATCAGCCTGCCGGGCGATCTCGATCTGCCTGACGGCCTTGCCAACGCCCTGGCCAATGCCGGCGATACCCAAACCAGCCTGACCATGGGCTTTACCGGTAGTGGTGAGCTGGTCATCGACGCACCGGCCTTTACCTTTGAGGATACTACCGGGCGCATGAGCTTCGGTGGCTTTGAATTCCAGGCTGACCTGGAAAGCTGGGGGCTGCAATACCATGCCAGCGGTACCCTGAGTGACAGCCTGTTCATGAATACGCAAAACGGTGACAGCATCAACATGAAACCGGTGACGCTGGTGGCTTCGGCCGACCTGCGCAACGGCTTTGTCACCGGTACCGGACAATTTGAACTCGACATGACCGGTATAGAGGTTGTCTCCGAGGCAGACACCTTCACCCTGGAACACCTGACCATGGATACCATCATCTCCAGTCCGACGGAGGAACTGGTGGATGTGGAATACCGCTTTGGACTCGAGCGCCTGGCAGGCAGCACCATGGAAGAGGCGCTTGAGGATTTCGTGATCGACTTTTCCCTGCGCAACATGGACAAGGCGGCACTGAAAGAAGTCGCAACGCTTTATACCAGCAGGGATTTTTTCCAGCAGGATCCGCTGGTTATCCAGCAGCAACTGGGCGAGATCATGGCCAATATCTACTCAGGTGCCCAGTACCAGCTTGACCAGCTGAATTTTCGCTACGGCGATGATGTCGCACTGACCATGTCAGGCACCGTTTCCGTGGACAGCAGCCTGTTTGCCAATCCCGGTGCCTTGCAGAATCCTTTCATGCTGATCGGCGCCGTCGACCTGGAACTGAGCCTGGACTTCAGCCAGGGCCTGGCTGACATGGCTTACGAACAGTTTCTGCGCGGCCAGCTGGATGCCCAGGACATGACCGAGCAGGATATGGAGCGGCTCATTGCGCTGCAGAAACCGCAACTGGGCATCATGCTGGGCCAGCTTGTCCAGCAGGGTATGTTGATTGCCTCACAGCAAGGCTACATGATCGAAGTCAGCCTCAATGACGGCAACTTGCTGATCAATGGGGCTCCGGGCAATATCCCGTTTTTTTAAACACATTGATTCACGACTTTATTAGTAACACCTTTGTATATGTCTACTTCCCTGGTTCCTGAACGTCCACTGCTGATCTCGCCAACCCTGGCGGCGACCATTGGCCTGGAAGAAGCCGTCATGCTGCATGTTCTCAGTGAACTGATGTTGCGCCAGCCTGAAAGCCAGCGCTGGCTGACCACCAGTGAACAGGGGCTCGCCGCTGCCCTGCCGTTCTGGCAGCCGGGGGATATCCGGCGTATTCGGCAAAACCTGCTTGAGAAAGGCCTGATCCATATCGAGACTGCCGGTTGCAGCGAAGGCCAGATGAAAATTGCCATTCACGAATCCGGCAAGGGCAAACCTGCCGTACCGCCCCCCTCACCTGCTGCTGTCCAGGCACCACCGCCGCGCCCCACCAGCGCCAGCGGGCAGGCCACGAAGATTCCGGCCAACTGGCAACCCAATGCCGATCTTTACGAGCTATGTACCAAGCGCAATATTCCGCGTGCCTTTATTGATGAGCATGTACGTCTGTTTGTGATCAGCCAGCAGGAACGTGGCCGCAGCCAGTACTCCTGGCACAACGTGTTTTTCAAGTACATCGTGCGGGAATGGGAAAACAGTCGCAGCCACAAGGGCCTGAAAGAACTGGAAGCGAACATGTCTGCCGACTGGCAGCCGAGCGAGGACGCCTACAGCATCCTGGAACACGCGGGCATCAACCACTCCTTCATCGAGGATGCCATACCCGAGTTCGTGTTGTACTGGCGCGAAACCGGCCTGAAAACCAGCACCTGGAATACCAAGTTCATTGCCCACGTACGACGCCAGTGGGCGAAGTTCGAAGCGGCCCTTGAACATGACACGGCCCCGAAGTTGTTGCCGGAAGACTACCAGCCCAGCGAGGAGGTCTACGATGTGCTGGAGCTGGCCAATATCGACCTGAAGTTTGCCTCAAGCCTTGTGCCCGAGTTCATTCTCTACTGGCGCGAACGCAAGGAAGTCTCGGCGTCATGGCACACCAAGTTTTTGCAGCATGTGAAATACAAGTGGTCACACCGACAGGAAGACAAGGGTGACTTCATTGAGAAAGTGACTGACAGGAGTTGGGCGGATTAGGGGCTGGTTTGCCGGAGATTGCTACGAAATTTCCGGCCTACAGGATTTAGTTTTCCCAGCACCGTAGGCCGGAAATGGCCAAAGGCCATCTCCGGCAAGTTATAACCTGGCGCCAACCGATACACGTGCCGGAGATTGCTGCGCAATTTCCGGCCTACAACGACCTCAGTTTTTGAAAGGCACCGAACGGTATTCCACAACAATCGAATAATCTTCATCGTCTATCTGTTCCGTGGACACCGGGTAAGGCGATACCTCCGCCAGGCGGAAATACAGCCCCTGGTATTCAAAATGGGAAATGTCTGTCCCCAGCAGGGTCAGGCCGAAATCCGTACGCTGCGTATTGCCGGAAGCCAGGGTCTCAGTAAGGCGCAGGATGACGGTCACTTCACCCGCACTGATACACACCACATCTTCGGGGCAACGCGACTCGGACAGCACGGCAATAAACCGCAGCTGCTGTCCGGTGGGCAGGGTTACTGTCTCGCCGAATCCCAATTCCTGCTGCGGGAGCTCGTTGGCCTTCAGTGGCATGAAGTCATAATCCACTAACTCCAGGCGACCGTTTTCCGCATCAGTGAGCATCAGGTCAACACCGGTCAGGGCAATCCGGTCATCGATGACAAGATGAGGGATTTCCAGGATACCGGTAGTGGAAGACAGGGTGGCCGATGCGCTGAAGGCACTTGCAGACCACAACAGGGAAAGTAAAAAAGGGACCAGCGTTTTCATGTTCAACTCCAAAGGTTTGAAGCAGTCTTGTTATTCGTGCCGAATCTAGCACCGTCATCACGTCGAGTCTGGTGGAGCTTTGTATGAATATTGTAATGAATTGTAGCGCGGTATCCGGGCTTACAAGTCCAGGTCGCTTAAACCGGGATGGTCGTCGGGCCGAGGTCCCGGTGGCCAGTGAAACTTCCGTTCTGATTCGGCAATGGGCAGGTCATTGATACTGGCACGCCTGACCTGCATGTAGCGATCAGCATCAAACTCCCAGTTCTCGTTGCCGTAGGAGCGAAACCATTGACCGGTCTCATCATGCCACTCGTAGGCAAAACGCACCGCGATGCGGTTGTCGGTATAAGCCCATAATTCCTTGATCAGCCGATAGTCCAGTTCCTTTACACTATGACAGGGGTTAG
>Ga0255756_1002735_pt1 | contig 18566 bp, 21 predicted proteins | sample 011ome_20_FD_179956 | JGI IMG/M metagenome (GOLD analysis project Ga0255756, IMG submission 179956) | Coastal salt marsh microbial communities from the Groves Creek Marsh, Skidaway Island, Georgia - 011509CT metaG (version 2) | ecosystem: Environmental > Aquatic > Marine > Intertidal zone > Salt...
CTCCAGACAAATACCATCGCAGTGCACGGTGCGACACCAAGTAAAATCATGCCCGCGATATACTCAGTCGCAGTTTGTGGGGCCACCCAGTCAGCAAAAATCACCCTGAAAAAGAGCCAGCCCAATGCTGCCATGGTGAAGGGTTTAACCAGCCAATTGACCACCAGCGTAATGGCGAGGCCCTTGGGTCGGCGGCCAATATCTCGGAGAGAGGTGAAATCAACCTGCACCATCATCGGGTAAATCATGACCCAGATGAGCGCTGCCACGATCAGATTAACCCGCGCCACTTCCAGCGCTGCCAACACAGCGAACACATCGGGCATTAAGTTGCCCAGCAACACGCCTGCGACAATACTGATGGCCACCCAGACACTCAGATAACGCTCAAAAATACCCATGCGGGCCCCTCCTTGAGGGCGTCAATCATCGTGAGCAAAACCTTAGCGCGCTATACCTCAGCCAGCCATTGATCGACTTTAGCCTCGATACGATCGATCACCGACATAAAGGCTGCGTGGGCGGCACGCTCACCTTCCACCTTTGAAGGGTCAGGTAAACCCCAATGCTCTTTCGAGATATCGCTCATCCACAGGGGACAGACTTCGCCCGCGGCGCTATCACAGACCGTAATCACGCGGTCCGGCTTGAAATCCTCGAGTTCACCCCAGGATTGGCTGCTTAACCCAGCGATGTCATAACCACGCTCGGAGAGGTAACGAAGCGTGAGTGGGTGGACCGCCCCCGCAGGCGCGCTGCCCGCGCTGGCCGCCCGCAACGCACCACTGGCGCGCTGATTCACGATGGCTTCACACAAGATGCTACGACACCGATTATGGGTACAGATAAACAACAGCTTCACAGTAGGCTCCAGTCCAGAGCCCACAGATTGATGTTACGCGGACTCTTTTATGTAAAGTGACCGTCGGGGCTCTTTAAACACACGCTCTATCATAGGCTCGAAAAATGACAGTTCGTAGTATTCCGCGTCTGGGTCAAATGCAGGGGCATCGTACTTTTCGATGAACTCGAGTGTTTGAGGATAGTGCGGGTGATCCTTAAACTGATCCCGCATGTTTCGGTCGAGGCCTAAGTAGTGAAAAAAGTAATATCCCTGAAATATGCCGTGATGTTTGACCATCCAGTGGTTCGCCTCACTCACGTAAGGCTCAAGTAATACGGCGGCGACATCCGCGTGGTTGGCGGGTCCCAGAGTATCGCCAATGTCATGAAGCAGCGCGCACACGACATACTCCTCGTCCTTACCGTCATTATGGGCCAGGGTAGCGGTTTGTAAGCAGTGGGTTAGGCGATCCACAAGAAAGCCACCGAAGTCCCCCTGAAGCAACAGCAAGTGATCCTTGAGTCGCCGACACACATCGCTCCGGAACTCAAAAAATTCCGCGCCGATGATGTCCCAGTCTTCCTGGGTGCCATCTTTCATATGATGAAACTTTGCGCGGGGGGGCAGGGCCTGATTCATGGGAATGCTCCTAACCATTTGGCATGAGAATACTGGTGTACCTGAGTCGCATCAAGGCACAGCGCAGTCATTGGCTCGCGCTCTTTTGATGGTGGCGATGGCACCACCGCATCGTGCCGCGCACCCAAGCAGTGGCCATCAACAGCGAAGAAAGACATACCGAGGCGTCTCGCTCAGGTCGTTATCAGATGGTGACAATAGCGCCATAAAGGGGTGCGGTAACATGCCGCAATCTGTCACAGTAGGATGGCTCCCCGGTGTCGTTCGTCGGGAGCAAAATCAGGGATAGATGAAAAGGAAAAAGCGATGAAAAACATGATTATCGGCGCCAGCATGCTGGGCCTTATCTCTTTGGTCGGGTGCGCGTCTACCAGCACACCGCCGCCCGCCACCACGCCTGACGGTTTGGAGTTGGTGCGTAGCGACAAGCACAGTGCCGTTTATATGAAGCCCGGTGCACAGCTCGAGAGCTATGCCAAGTTCGGCGTCGTGCCCTGTCAGGTCGCCTTCCGCAAAAATTGGCAACGCGATTACAACTCTGCCCATCGCAGCAGCTCTCAGCAGGTGAAGCAGCGGGATATTGACCGCATCAAAACCGAGCTGGGTGAAGAGTGCACAACCTTTTTCACTAATGCGCTAGGCGAAGCGCCCGCATATGACCTTGTGACCGAGTGGCAGGAGGGCGAGGCAGTGCTACTGGTGTTTCCCAATATCGTAAATCTCGATATCACCAGCCCAGATCTTCAAAGCCCGAACATGAGCCGCACCTACTCAGCCTCAGCAGGCTCGATGACGATGTATCTGGAGCTCATCGATGCCGAAACCTCGGATGTGTTGGTGCGCGCCTACGACAGCAAGGCAGACCCGGACACCATGGTCAATTACGCCAACAAGATCACCAACCGCCAAGCGGCTGATCGGATGTTGAAGGATTGGTCTTCTCGATTGCGCAGCGCTATAGACGCGGTTCTGGGGGGATCTGCTGAAGGCCTATGAGCGCCGTCTTCAAGGGATTTGCCGCGCTGATAACGCTGGCCTTGGTCGGCGTTTGGCTTTTGCCACAATGGGCTCCCGTGCAAGCCGTCAGCTGGAGTCCTCCCCCTAACCCCGGTCTCACCGGCGTCTATTCTCCAAATCAGGCCTTGGCCGAACTGACGCTCATGCCGGTGGGTCCCGCCCCTGAGCATGTGGCCTGCGATAACAGTGGTGCGCTCTACACGGGCCTTGATGGCGGTGCCGTCTTGCGGCGAGCGTCATCGGGCGAGTGGATTCGATTAGGTACTACCGAGGGCAGGCCGCTGGGACTCAGGCCGGATGACCAAGGTGGTCTCTGGATCGCCGACTCGATCAAGGGCCTGCTTCACATGTCCGCAGAGGGCGCCGTCCGGCTTCTCGCAGACAAAATCGGTGATGAGCCGCTTCGTTTTGTTGATGATTTGGATGTGGAGCAAAGCGGGCACATCTGGTTCTCGGATGCCAGCCAGCGCTTTGACTACCGGCAGGTCGCACTCGATTTCTTTGAAGGCAGTCGCACCGGACGACTGCTCAGGTACGATCCGGTGACCCAACGGGTCGACGTGATGATGGACGGGTTATTTTTTGCCAATGGCGTGACACTGGGACCCGGGGATGCGTATGTGTTGGTGAATGAAACCGGCATGGGTCGCGTCCATCGGCTGTGGCTTAAGGGCGCGCGCGCCGGAGAGCAGGATATCTTTGTGGATGCGCTACCCGGCACCCCCGATAATATCCGCTTCGATGGTGTTGATACCTTCTGGATTGCCATGCCATCGCTGAGAGCCTCCATCGATGCGCTGGCCTCTCTCCCACGATTACGCGCAGTGCTATCGCTACTGCCACTGCCACTATTGGATGCGGCAGCGCAACCCGCCAGCTTCGTGATTGGCGTGAATCTCGAGGGCGAGGTGATCCATAACCTTCAGGATCAAAGCAATCCATTTAATTACATTACCGGTGCAACGGCTTGCGGCGACACGCTGTATCTCGGTAGCCTGCGTACTCAAGCAGTCGGCATGCTATCTCTTCCCTGATCAGGTTCAGTCCATGCAAAACGCAGCACAAATAGAATTCTGGAACGGCGACACCGGAAAAAATTGGGTGACCCATGATGCGCTGATGGAGGCCATGCTCGCCCCCCTGGGGGAAAGAGTCCTCGATTCACTGGCAATCTCAGCAGGGACACATGCCCTCGATATTGGCTGCGGCTGTGGTCACCCCACCCTGTCACTCGCACGGCGTATCGGCGCCAGCGGCTCGGTCACAGGCGTTGATATTTCAGCGCCCATGCTGAACCTTGCGCAGGGGCTGGCGGAGCAAGCCCCCGAGGACAGTGCGCCGGTCTCGTTTATCAAAGCCGACGCACAAACCTACCGCTTTTCTGAGACACACTTCGATGTGGTCTTCTCCCGCTTCGGGGTGATGTTTTTTGACGAGCCGGTGGCGGCGTTCAGCAACATTCGCGGTGCCATGCGGCCCGGTGGACAACTGGCATTTTGCTGCTGGCAGCCGCGCGCTGTGAATCCGTTTATGACGATTCCCGCCTTGGCTGCTATGGAGCTCTTACCCCCTCCACCTGAAATGCCGGCGCGCGCGCCGGGTCCTTTTGCCTTTGAGGAAGCTGAATATGTCGAGCAGATTCTGTTCGAGGCAGATTTTTCTGACATCACCATCAACCCCGTATCTCAGCCCCTGGTATTCGGAAAAGGGCTCTCGATCGAAGAAATCGTTGATCGCCTGGTTCAGATCGGCCCCATCGCTCAGATGGTGAGAGAAGCGCCCGAGCCGCTGCGGCAGCCGGTAATGGACAAAGTTAAAATCGCAGTCTCGCCCTACTACACAGAGGCGTCGGGAATGATCCTCGAAGGCAATTTTTGGCAGGTGAGTGCCGCCGCGTAATCTGGCATCCCCTTACAGAGTGACGCAGGGTCTTAGTTCGCGAAGACGATCTCTAGGGCAAGACCATGACCTACCCCAACGCGATTGCCCCCGGCAACAACACCTGAGGGTAGCCAATTTTTCTTATGGCATAATGCGTGCCGATTTAATACCCAGCGTCTTTTTATCAACACAGGATGACCCCTATGGATACCCAATCACTTTTCTCGCTGGCGGGTCGTACCGCTCTGGTCACTGGCGGCTCTCGAGGCATTGGAAAGATGATCGCCAGCGGCTTTATTGGACAGGGCGCGAAGGTTTATATCTCCAGCCGCAAGGCCGACGTCTGCGAAGCGGTTGCCGCGGAGTTAGGGCCCAATTGCATCGCGGTCCCTGAGGACATCTCCACGGTAGACGGGTGCAAGGCGCTGGCTGCCACGATGGCAGAACATGAAGACCATGTGGATATTCTGGTCAACAACGCGGGGGCCGCTTGGGGCGAAGCCTTCGAGACCTTCCCCGAAGCCGGTTGGGATAAAGTCATGAATCTCAATGTAAAGTCGATCTTTTTTCTGACTCAGGCAATGCATGGCCTCCTCAAGTCTGCTGCCTCTGGGGAGCAACCGGCGAAGGTCATCAATATTGCCTCCGTCGACGGTTTGCGACTTAACCCTTGGGAGACCTACAGCTATCAGGCATCAAAAGCCGCTGTCATCAATCTCACCAAGCGACTCGCCGCGCGACTGGTCAAAGACGGCATTCTCGTTACCGGCATCGCACCTGGTGCCTTCGCCTCAGAGATGAACAAAGCCGCGCGGGATCTTGGGGACATTGTGGGCCAACACGTGCCCGCCGGTCGGATCGGCAATGACGAAGATATGGCAGCGGTAGCGATTTATCTCGCTGCCCGCTCTGGCAACTATGTCGTCGGAGAGACCATTGCCGTAGACGGCGGCGTTGTGAACGCGTTCCTCAGCGAGAGCTGGGAGGTGGACCCCGCTGGCGGGCACTGAGCCTTGTCGAGTTGAAAAAGCGAGCCCGGGCTCGCTTTTTTATTCACTGTCGTACTGCGGTCGTACCTCGGCAATTAGCGTCGGCCCCAACAGCGGCGCCAAAGACGGCACTGGCGTCAACGTTACTGCTGGTCGTACAACTGCTCCATCATTTGATCAATGGTAAAGCTCGCCGGGCGCTGTCGCGGCGGGTACACCTTCAACGTCTCCAAAAAGCCCGTCAGTTCGACCCTGGCCATGGTCAGTCGCGGCAACGCAGTGCGCACCCACCAATCGTTGTAAGTGTTGGAGTGCTCATCAGCGCGCTCAAAAGGGTCGCGTCGCAAATGAAAGACCTTGGGGATACGAAGCGTATGGAACTGCTCCCGCCAGACATCAAATTCTTTGGCGCGCTGCTCGGCAAAAACCACTTTCCAGTCGCCGATGCGCATTGCCGTCAACAGTCCGTCGTCGCTCCAGTAATAGAAACTGTTGCGCGGCCCACGGTTCACCTCGCCAGTCAGATACGGCAGAAAATCGTACCCGTCGAGGTGGTTGTGGTAGTCCCGCCCGTTGATGTTCACGCCGGCTTTGAGCTCATCGGTGACGGTCGGACGCCCCGCGGCTGACATCAGCGTCGGCACCCAATCCTCATGAGACATCATGTCATTGAGAATGGTGCCCGCAGGGATCTTGCCCGGCCAGCGGACCATCGCCGGCACCCGAAAGCCGCCCTCCCAATTGGTATTTTTTTCGCTTCTGAAGGGCGTAATGGCTGCATCTGGCCAGGTGTTGAAGTGTGGCCCATTGTCCGTGCTGTAAAAGACGATCGTATTGTCGGCGATGCCCAGCTCGTCGAGTTGATCGAGTAGCCGGCCTACCAGATTATCGTGACCCACCATTGCGTCGTTATAAAAACCCTGACCAGATAAACCCTCCTCCGCTTCGGGGGTATGGGTCCAAAAATGCATACGCGTCGAGTTGAACCAGACGAAGAACGGCTTATCTTCCTCTGCGGCGCGCTGAATGAATTGCTGGGCGCTGTCGAGGAACTCCAAATCGACCGTCTCCATGCGTTTTTTGTTCAGTGGGCCCGTATCGCTCACGCGACCATCCGCGAAGCTGTGTACCACTCCCCGGGGACCAAATCGCTCGCGGAAGGCGGGGTTCTGCGGGTAATCCGGGTCTTCGGGTTCCTCTTCTGCATTGAGGTGATAGAGGTTGCCAAAGAACTCATCAAATCCATGCTCGGTGGGCAAAAATTCGTTGCGATCCCCCAAATGATTTTTCCCGAACTGCCCGGTGGCGTAACCCTGCTCTTTCAACAACGTCGCGAGGGTGACATCCTCGGGCCGAATACCCAGATCGGCGCCCGGCACGCCTACCTTGGTAAGACCCGTGCGAATCGGCGATTGCCCGGTGATAAAAGCGGAGCGCCCTGCCGTACAACTTTGCTGTCCGTAATAGTCGGTGAACTTGGCGCCCTCACTGGCAATGCGGTCAATATTAGGCGTCTGGTAGCCCATCATGCCCATATTGTTAGTGGAGAGATTCCAAAAGCCGATGTCGTCACCCCAGATCACGAGGATGTTGGGCCGCTCCATCGCGACTAGCTCGGGGGTGGCCAGACACAGACACAAAAACCATCGTCTCCAGTGAACCGCTTTTATCATTTTTTTTCTCCGAGATATTTCCCAAGTGGGCACCAGCCGAAAAAGCATACCCCCGGACGTGGATCAGGCGTGGTGCTGCCAGATTTTATCTGAGCCGCCGAGATGACCCCAGTCGCTATCAGCCACCAGTTTACTGCTGATGCCACCCCTCGGGCGAAATTCAATTTCCAACCGTAACCGCGCCGGCTCATACGCTGACATCAGATGCTCATACAGCACACTCATGCATCTCTCATAACTGATGATGGTGTCTCTGAACTGATACAGGTATTCCTTCAAAGACTTTAACTCAATGGTTTTTTTTTCGCCGTAGAACCACATTTTGATATGACCAAAGTCCGGCTGCTCTGCGACGCCGAGAAACGTAAACTCAGGTATGTCGATCTGCTGCTCAAAGCCCCGTCCAGCATTAGGCAAACTCTTCAAAAGCGCCGCATCAACGGTATCCCACAGTTTTTTCATCACTCACGCCCCCAAAAAAATCATCTTGAACACGCCCTACCACCACGACAAGGCGCAGCAACAGAGCCCCGCCTATTGGCTTCTCGCATTATCAGATAGCGTATCTACAACTGGACCCTGTCTTTTTCGCAAGCGCATGGGGCCCCGGCAACCCTGCAGGCCGCGGAGTATACCTCCGATTGTCGATCGATAGACGGGGCAATCATCGAGGCAAGCGCCTTTATCCCTGGAACGCGTGATTCAGATATCGAAACCGGGCCTGCCATCACAGGCAGAATTTTCGCCGCCACTCATTGTCATGATGGACGTTTTTCAGTACCGTCGGAGAAACCAGTGAGTGAGACCCATGCAAGCGATTCTCAAGCTGGACGTGTCGGGTCAACCCAGAGGGTGGCTGACACTGAACGAGGCGGTCACCGCCTACGCCCGCGGCGATGTCCTTTACGGCATCGGGGAATCCCTTCCCCCGGTATTTGGGGGCATCCAGCGTCTCACCGGCATTCGCTCAGAAATTATCCTGCAACCGATTGTCGCTCTCGAGGGCAGGGTACTTAATCACTTCACCCCTCCGCTTTGTAACCGCACACTGTTTCGCCGAGACGATCACCGCTGTCTTTACTGCGGCGGTCAGTTTGGGCGCGGTGACTTGACGCGGGATCACGTGCTGCCAATTTCACGCGGCGGCACCGATAAGTGGGAGAACGTCGTGGCGGCCTGTAAGCGCTGCAACTGGCTCAAGGACTGCCAAACACCGGAAGAGGCTTACATGCCCCTCTTAGCAGTACCTTTTAGACCCAACACCTACGAGTGGCACTACCTCGCCAAGGAGCGGGTTTTGGCCGATCAAATGGACTACCTGTCGCAGCAGTTTAAAGCAGAGCGCGACTGGGCCCATTAACCGACGCCTGGCAAGCTTTTTTCCTCAAAGCTGCCCCTGGGCCGGCGCTGGCTTATCACTTAACGGACCTATCCCGATGTGATCGCTGCGACTCTTGCCGTCGTATCAGCATCAGCCATTGGCCTTTCGCCTCGGCTTCGATAGATTACTCTGGTCCGCACAGCCGCAATGGAGACCCGCGCCATCGTGACAAGCGATTTGATTATTTCTTTGATCGGCATGCCCGGCTGCGGCAAGAGCACGGTCGGTGCCCAGCTCGCGCGGCAGCTCGATCTGAAGCTTGTTGATACCGACGGCCTGATTGAAGCCCAAGAACAGCAAACGCTTCAGCAAATCATGGATGGTCGGGGCAACGCGATGTTTCGCGCCATTGAAGAACAGGTATTAACCGATATGCCCCTGTTTCCTTCCGTTATTTCTACAGGCGGCTCGGTGGTATATAGCGACAAAATCATGGGGCGCCTGCGCGCCGCCTCTACCGTGGTTTACCTTCGGGCGCGCTATGAAACCATTGAGTACCGTGTCTCACTGGCCCCCCACAGAGGGATCGCCGCAGAAGGCACGCAAACGTTGAGGGATATTTTTGATGAGCGTATTCCCCTTTACGAACGTTTTAGTGAGCTTACCGTCGACTGTGACGACATCACGCCCCAAGCCGTTGCCGAGACCATCGTGGGCCAACTGCAGTAAACCTCAAAGCCGTATCTGGCCATGTAAATAGCACCGCGATTGATAGAGCACTGCCACCCACAGACCGCTGCTACCGACAGACCAACTTTACTGACAGACCACCGCCGGGCGACCCGCGCAAGACCGCGTCAATCACTTTTCACAGGGGGGAACCGATCTTTATACCCCCAAACCGACCACAGTACTTAGCTTAATTTGTTATTTGCGGCATAACGGTTCAGACCAAAAAATTTCTTGTGGCAGCAGGGCACATGCGCTCTGATGGCGCCAACCGGCCGAGGGGGCTGGTCTTTTTTGTTCAGGATCATCGGGAGGTGGTTTGTGGGTGAGAGAGATACCAACGCGGTAACAGAAGAACCGGCAGATGACTTTTTTGAGGCGGTAGGAGAGCTGAGTGACGACGACTTTGAGTCCTTGGACTTTGCCGAAGCTGTCACTGAAAAAGCACTGAAGGCGGCAAAACGGCGGCGGGCAGAGGAGCGACTTGAAATGCTCCGCTTACGCGAAGAGCTGGGGGATTACGACCTGGAGTTTGACGACGATTTTTAAGGGAAATTTGCGCTAAGTGGCGGGAGATCGATCGCGTATTTCCTGCTGCCACTCGAAGACATTGAGCTCGATAAATACAAAGGCAAAGAGCCAGAGTGCCGCGTCCCAAAAATCCAGAAAATCTCCTTTAAACCCCCAGTAAACAGCGGCCACCACTAACGTGACATAGAGCACCATTTTGAGTGTGTTGGCGATCTGTGTGACTGGCCTCGAGGCGGCTCCCCATCGGGTGAGCAGACGCACTTCGATCTCCAACAAAATCACCACCAGAATCCAAGCGGCCGAGTTTATAACGTCCACCAAAGCCAAACGCTGGCCCTCGAGCAAACCAGCCGAAGACGCCACTACCTGCTCCAATCCCGATACCAGGCGAGTATCAGCGGGTAACTCACCACAGTTTTCCAGTGATAGCGGAACGAAGTCGTCCAACTTGATCATGACAGACCAACCGTCACTCACGCGTGCGCAGGCGTCGCCCCCCAACGGCTCACTGGGCAGCAGCGTTTGCCACTCACCTACGTAGCCCAAAAATGCCATAACAATGGCCGCCGTGCAGAGAAATCGAACGCCGTGAATGACAATACGCAGTCGCCCTTGCAGACGGTGATCTGGAATCACCGCAGTCTCGAGCTCAAAGAGCAGTAACAGAATGACCCAGGCAACAGTATCGAGGGTGGCAGAAAACAACTGAATACCCGATGCCATCGCATCGCCGGACGCCAGCGCAAACCGGGCGCTATCCATCTCCTCGGCGAAAAAGAACCAGACGTTCATCGACAAAAGAAGATAGGTCGCATACTTCACCCAACGAAAGAGCGAAAAAGCCGTGCGGGCGACGTCGTTCACCGCGCGGTATTACCGATAGGTTTGGTAAACGACCGCACCCCGCTATACCTGAAGCAACAGGTGCTCGCGCTCCCAGGAGCTGATGACCCGGTTGAACTCTTCAAACTCGTCGAGCTTTACCGCCGCATAGGCGCGCATGAACAGCTCCCCAATCATCGCCTGTAGTTCGGGCGTGTCATTGAGCTTGCGAACGCCCTCTTCCAACGTTCTGGCAACACCGACACCGTCCTCGTTGGCGGTACCCTGATGGGGCGCTGAAGGCTCCAGGTGCTGCCGCATACCCAGGAGTCCACTTGCCAGCGTCGCGGTCATCGCCAAGTAGGGATTGGCGTCGGCGCCAGGGAATCGATTTTCGATGCGTAAATTAGCCGGATCCGAATTGGGCACCCGAAAGGCCGTCGTCCGGTTATCAAACCCCCAACTCAAATTGATGGGCGCCGATATATCCGGTGCCAGGCGGCGATAAGAATTGACATTGGGGGCATAAAAACTAATGAGCTCTGGGGTATACCGCTGTAACCCAGCGATGTATTCCATCATCGCTTGACTCGGCTTGCCATCGGCGGTGGCAAAAATATTCTGCCCCGTCTCAAGGTCAATCACGCTCTGATGAATATGGAGCGCCGAACCGGGCTCGCGTTGCATGGGCTTCGCCATAAAGGTGGCATACATGTTGTAGCGCTGCGCGGTTTCACGAACGGTACGCTTGAATACAAACACCTGATCTGCCATGGCCAGAGGGTCACCGTGATTAAAGTTGATCTCTAGCTGTGCCGCGCCGTTTTCGTGGATGAGTGTGTCGACATCCAGCTTTTGCTGATCGGCAAAGTCGTACATGTCTTCGACAAAATCTTCAAACTCGGCCACGGCGTCGATGCTATAAGACAGCCGAGCCACCTCGCGCCTGCCAGAGCGGCCCTTTGGCGGCATAAGCTCGTAATCCGGATCGGTATTTTTGTTGACCAGATAAAACTCCACCTCGGGCGCAACCACGGGCTTGAGCCCCGCCGCCTCGTACAGGCTCAGAACGTATCGCAGCACATTGCGGGTGGAGAGCGGGTGCGGCTGGCCCTCTCCCGTATAACAATCGGCGATAACCTGGCCGGTAGGCTCACGAGCCCAGGGCACCAGTCGCAAGGTACTGGCATCGGGCCGCAGGAGCATATCGGTGTCGGTGGGCTCAACGAAGTCCCAGTGGTCGTCGGTGTACTCTCCCGTCACCGTCTGAATCATGATGGATTCGGGCAGTTTGATATCGCGATTGGCGGTAAATTGATGCGCCGGAATGAACTTGCCGCGGGCATTCCCGGTCATATCCGGGACGAGGCATTCAACCTCAGAAATCTGGTGCTCCTTGAGCCACGCCTCGATCGTCGTCATATCGGCGCTCGGCACTCGAGAGCCTCCTACCGCACTCGCGGGCGCATAGGCACCCATCTTGCCTGATGTATGTTTATGTTCTGGTTCACTCATAACGCCCCGCGGGCAGCCAAACACCCGCACAGTATCGGTTGGCATCCCGATACCGGCAAGCGGCATAATGCCAGCCATGAACGCCCCCACCACAAACGCAGCGCCACGCCACTATCCTTCGAGTTGGTACGCGGCTTCGACACGATTACTGGCCCCGTTTGCGCCTCTGCAGGGTGAGATCAAAACCGATGTTTGCATCATTGGCGCTGGGTATACAGGGCTTTCTACCGCGTTGCACCTGCGTAAAAAAGGGTTCGACGTGGTGGTACTGGAGGCCGAGCGCATCGGTTGGGGCGCTTCGGGAAGAAATGGCGGACACGTTGGCACAGGACAACGTGCCGATCAGGCTTCGATCGAAAAATGGGTGGGCATGGAGGCAGCACAGGGGCTATGGCAACTGAGCCTCGACGCGGTGCAGCGCGTTTGCGACCTGATTAACGAGTATGAGATCGACTGTGAATTGGGTTCGGGCAATCTGCACCTCGCCGCCAAACGTAGCCATGCCAATGAGCTCCGAGAGGAGCTCGAACACCTCGAAATCACCTACGGTTACCAGCAACTCTCCTATCTTGCGGCCGATGAAATCAGCGCACTGACCAGCGCCCGCGGCTTCCACGGTGCACTACTTGATGCCGGTTGCCGACATCTACATCCGCTCAAATACGCCCTCGGGCTCGCGCGTGCTGCCGAGGAGGCAGGGGTTCAGATTTTCGAGGGAACCCATGGCCGGCCCGCCGCCGACGGCTCTACAGGCGATGTCGTTACACCCCATGGTCAGGTCAAAGCACGGCATGTCGTGCTGGCGTGTAACGCTTATCTCGGGAAGCTCGTGCCGCGACTCGCGGGCAATATCATGCCGATCAATAATTTTGTCGTGGCAACAGAACCGCTGCCTCCACGGTTATTGCCACGCATCAACCGCGACAACCTGTCGATGTCCGACACCTTGTTTGTCATCAACTACTGGAAACTGTCAGAGGACGGGCGGCTGATATTTGGTGGCGGCGAAAACTACTCAAGCCGTTTTCCGCGTGATATCCCCGCCTTTGTGCGTCCCCATATGCTCAAGATCTATCCGGAGCTCAAGGAGACGGCAATTGAGTTTGGATGGGGTGGCGCAGTCGGGATCACACTCAATCGCATGCCTGACTTTGGTCGGATTGGAGGCCATCTCTGGTACGCACAGGGGTTTTCAGGTCACGGCGTGCCAACCGCCACTATGGCAGGCCATCTGCTGGCAGAAGCCATCGATGGCGATTCCACCGGATTTGATCTGATGGCCTCGGTCCCTACTTATCGATTCCCCGGTGGCACGCTACTGAGATGGCCTGGACTTGTCGCCGGCATGTTGTTTTACAGTTTGCGAGACAAACTGGGTAACTGACGACGCGCCGTGAGAGGGTGTGCTGAAAGAGCAAGGCACCCCTCGCCCCACAAACGAACCGCCTGAGTCGCATACCCATTCACCGTGAATCACGGTTATGCTTTGTCTTATGTGAATAGCGCTAGCGCTCTCGGCAATTCAACTTATAAAAAATGAGGTGCTGATATGTTACCGATACTTCGCGGCCTCACCGCACTACTCGGCTTTGCACTCCTGATGTTGGGTCTGGGGTGGTGGATTCACCCCGAACCTGCTGCCCACTTACTCGGCGCCACCTTGCTGGAAGGTACCGGCCGGAGTACCCAGATCGGCGATTCCGCGGCTTTCTTCATAGGGTCAGGTGGCCTGTTGCTCTGGGGTGCCCTGCGCGCCGAAGCCCAGTTGGTACTGGCGGGTGGCTGTCTCGTTGGCTTAGTAGCGCCGGGCCGAATGCTTGCAGCAACGATGCACGAAGGCGCCTGGACAGCACCCGAAATTATTGGTGAATGCGTGATATTGGCCGTAGCGGTCGCCACCGCCTCTGTCCTGCGACGCAACCACTCTGATACCCTGTCCTACTAACCCAGGCGTTATTCAATGCTAATAGCAAAGCTAAAATCCCTGCTTAGCGCCGAACCCCATTCGGCCGCATCGGTGACGCGCAATCCACTGGAACTCACCAGCGCCGCTTTAATGATGGAAGTCGCGCGGGCAGATTTTTCGACGGATCAAGTAGAACTCGACGCAATTCAATCACTGCTGATCGCGCACTTCTCGCTGACCGATGAGGAGGTGACAGATCTCACGGCAGAAGCCGCAGAACGCGTTGATGCTGCCACATGCTTGTTCGAATTTACGCGCCTAATCAATGAGCAGGCATCGATTGTGGATAAGCGCGCACTGGTCACACTGATGTGGCAAGTGGCGCTGGCTGACAATGCCCTGAGTCGCTACGAAGAGCACGTGATTCGTAAGGTATGCGACTTGCTCTACCTGAGCCACAATGATTTTTTGCTGGCAAAAGCGGCGGCGCAGAACACCCAGCGATAGATTCTCTCTCTGAATAAACAGGGAGGTTCGCTTTTACTCAGTGACACAAATGCTACTGCCCCCGCGCGCTAATCAAGCAACCCAATACGATAAGCCCGGTGCCCAATAAAGTGCGTGCTGTTACGGGCTCAGCGAAAAGCCACCACCCCAGTATCGCCGCCCAAATAAAAGCCGTGTATTCCACCGCGACAAGTCGTTGCGCCTCGGCTTGACTGTAAGCGTGGGACATCAACATCAGCGAGGCCACCGCAAGTGCCGCTGCCAAAGCCGCACCGCCCCAATGCGCTGACTCCGTTGGCACAACAATTAAAAAGGGTGCCGCCAGCAGCAAAAGAAAAAACACGATCAAGTTTTGATAAAACGCAATCTCCAACGGCCTGGCAATCAGGGCCTGCATCCGTTGCAAGATCAAATTAACGCCGTACAGCACAGCCGAAACCAGTATCGACACCATCCCAAGCAGATCGCTGCCCTGATGCCCTCCCAGCACCTCACCCCCCACGACCGTCATTACACCACCGAAACCCAGGGCGGCGGCGAGCTTGGCGTTGGCGCCAATTTGCTCCCCCAACATCGGCACCGCGAGATATAAAGTAACAATAGGCGCCACAAACGACAGGCCGATGGCCTGCGCCAGCGGGATGCGGGTCAAGCCAAAGAAAAACAGATACGCCATCACTGCCGTGAGGCCAGCGCGGATGAAATGAATCTTAAGCACCTCGCCGGACGCCAACCGAGGCCGCGTGGGCAGATATAGTATCGAGACAAAAAGTGCACCCATCGCCATACGCCAGAACATCGCATTGAAAACCCCCAGCGCCAGAGCCTGCGCTTTCATTACCGCATCCATCAGCGAGAACAGCAGGATGCCGAGAGTGGCGATGAGAAACACGTAACGAATATCACGTATTGACGATGTCATCGGCGGCGCTCGCGTCGAAGGCCCGTCATTAAGATGCGCTCTTGGGGCCTACAGAGGGTCGACAAAAAACGCGGTCTTTTTTTCTCCGGCATCGGTATAAACACCCTCTCCGCGCTCAATTAAATAAGCCTGATTAGTGCTGCTGACGATGCCGACCCCCCGCAACAGACCTGCCATGCGCTCGTAATAAGGGTGTTCAAAGTGCGCCGCCAGGCTCTCGCTCGTGTCCCAACGCTCATAGACCTGTATGCGCGTCGGTATGGCGGGGTCTGGCGCAAAGCAGTAGTCGAGGCAGCCGACCTCGTCTTCTCTCGTTAATCGCTGCACATCTGCCGTCAGCGCGACAGCGTGGTCCCGGTGTTCCTCACTCGCAAATTCCAATGCAGCTACCACAATCACCACAGGGCTTTTCTCCTAGCCTCTTACCGCAGCGTGTCGCGAAGGAACGCCGTCGCGCCGATCATACCCCAAACCTTGATGTTTCAGCCCCAAGCATCACCGCCAGGGAAACAAGCGCATCTTGCCCGTTTGCCATTGCAGGACGTTGGCTACGAGAATCCAGACGGCCAGCAGATAAGGCGTGTCAGAAATAAGATCGAGCGCCCAGGCCCGCTGGTCGGCCAGTCCCTGCGCGATTTGATCGGGGCTTAGATCCATGCCTTGGGCATAGGAGAAGATCAAGGGAGCAAACTTCAGCAAGGCAGCAACCAACAAACCAAAGTTCATCCACGACAACGCTGCAAACCCAACACCGAGCGAACGCTCTTCCCGACCCTCCAACTGACTCTCCCTCGGGGGATCAGTGTCTGGCTGAGTCACGATTTAAATCCCACCTGTCGCTGCTGATGACGAGGCGCTATCACTCGGGAACGCCTTCGGCACGATGAAAAACGACTGACAGGTTATTGGCGGGCATGGAAATGATGTCGCGGCACTCAAATCCCGCTTGGTTGGCGACCGCCACTACCGCTTCCAATTCTCTGATACCCCACTGCGGGTCCTGGGCCTTTAGCTGCTGATCAAATGCCTTATTTGACGGGGCAAACCGCACATTTTTCTGCTTAAACGGCCCGTAAAGTAAAACAACGCCACCCGAGGCAAGAAGTCTCGCGGCACCCTGAAAAAGAGCCGCGCAACACTCCCACGGTGCAATATGAATCATGTTGATATTCACTACTGCCGACACCGGCTCGGGCAGGGAGCTTTGCTCAACGGACCAGATATCTTCCAAAACATCCAGCCGCGATGGACGAAGCAGATTTGGTGACGGCATATCGGCACACCAACCGGCGATCGATGCGACGTTGGCGCTTGAACAGTCGGTAGCGAGCCATAGCCTCGGGGTGAGTTGCGGCGCAAAAAATACCGCATGCTGCCCGGTACCCGCAGCTACCTCGAGAACCGTGCCCGCATCGGGAAGGTGGGCCCGCAACACAGACAATAGTGGGTCTCTATTGCGGTCGGTCGCGGGCGCAAACCTTTTGGTCATAGCCGGTATAACCTGCTGCGACAAAAAAACCCGGGCGCCGTCATATCGAACGAGACAAGAGCACAAGCATTGACGTTGCCGGATCGCCTGCTGACGCCTTGGCCTTGGATATGTGCTTTTTCAATCGCCCCCCGCCAAAAAAATAGCTGCGGTGGGTATCAGTAGCAACAAACCGCCTAAAACCAATACCAGTACCGCAACTCGCCCGCGCCATTTCGATCGCTCGCTTTCGGGCTCATGTGAAGCGTTGTTTGTCATGATTCTGCCTCGCGTTACAACGACAATGATGAGAGCCCGCACGCCACGGTGCAATACCCCCGACACAACGCGGAAAGCGAGCGTTTGTGTCACATTTTGATAAGCGCGCCAATGCGAATCCATGAGAATACGGTCTACACTGGAGCATCGATTGACTAAACCGTGGCTGATAGGAGGCCCCATGTTGACGAAAATCAGATTGCCCGTCGTGCTTTTGACGTGGGCCGCCGCCGGCAGTGCCTTCGCCAATGTGGTCGTCGATATGTCGCAGGTAGCCGACTACACTCAATATCAAACAGACCTGCAGCAATGCGAAGGACTGGCCGTGCAAAATCAGCCCGATGCACCACAACGCGATAGCGTTGCCGGTACCGCGGTGAGAGGTGCAGCGGTGGGTGCCGCCGCCGGCGCAGTCAGTGGCGGGTCAGGCTCAAAGGCAGCGAAAAAAGGCGCTGGTGCTGGCGTCATCCTTGCCGCAGGACGAAACAGCCGTGAGCGGCGCGAGGCGAGTGCCAATGCCACCGCGCAAAAGGATCAGATCGTCAAGAATTGCATGCGCGGCCGAGGCTACAACGTATTGAACTAGCGCCGCTTTCCACCCAGTAGCGCGCTGCCGCTATAGGGCCAGCTCTTTGTACGCCTGAGTAAAAGCCGTCACCGCTTTGTCGAGATCTTCACGAGTATGCCCTGCGGATATCTGCACCCGAATGCGCGCTTTACCCTGTGGTACAACGGGGTAAAAAAAGCCGATGGCGTAAATACCCAGCTCCAGTAATCTCTCTGACATCTTCTGCGCTACCACCGCGTCGCCCAACATCACGGGCACAATGGGATGATCCCCCTCGGGTATCGCAAACCCATGGGCCTGCATTTGCTTACGAAAATATCGGGTATTGTCATGGAGCCGATCGCGTAGCGCAGTCGACGCCTCAAGCATGTCGAGCACCTTCAGAGACGCCGCGCAAATGACCGGCGCCAAAGTATTGGAAAACAGATAGGGGCGCGACCGCTGACGCAGAATATCGATGATTTCCTGTCGCCCCGCAGTGAAGCCACCAGAGCCGCCGCCGAGCGCTTTGCCAAAGGTGCCAGTGATAATGTCTACACGATCCATGACCCCGCGATACTCGTGGACGCCCCGACCCTGATCACCCATGAAGCCGGTCGCGTGACAATCATCGTGATGCACCATCGCGCCATACTCGTCAGCGAGGTCACAAATAGCATCCAACTGCGCAATGGTGCCGTCCATTGAGAACACACCATCGGTGGTAATCAGTATGCGTCGCGCGCCAGCGTCGCGCGCCTCCCGCAACTTGACCGCAAGATCTCCCATGTCGTTGTTCTTGTAACGATAGCGTGCGGCTTTACACAGCCGCACTCCGTCAATTATTGAGGCGTGATTAAGCTCATCCGAAATCACTGCGTCGTCAGGCCCGAGAATCGTCTCGAACAATCCGGTATTCGCATCAAAACAGGCGGCGTACAAGATCGTGTCTTCCATACCAAGGAAGTGACTCACT
>Ga0255756_1002739_pt1 | contig 18548 bp, 38 predicted proteins | sample 011ome_20_FD_179956 | JGI IMG/M metagenome (GOLD analysis project Ga0255756, IMG submission 179956) | Coastal salt marsh microbial communities from the Groves Creek Marsh, Skidaway Island, Georgia - 011509CT metaG (version 2) | ecosystem: Environmental > Aquatic > Marine > Intertidal zone > Salt...
ATCGACAACATCACCATCCACGGACGCAACGTAGAACGTGGCACCGAACTATCCATCAAGGGGAACGGACGGATGAAGTTCCTTTACATGGTCAAGAACGGGAACCGTGAATGGATCGACCTGATCGACCGCGATCGGAAGTTCAGATCCTTCCGCATCGACGACGTGAAGCGGGTACACATCAAGTCAAAGCTTCGCTGATCAGACAGAAGGGAGTCCCCCACTTCGGTGGGGGATTTTCTTTGCCCATGCGAAACCCACCACCCAGGGAACAGGGATGGTGGGGAATCCGTCTAGCGGGTCTCTTTAGCCCTAACGACGCGGATTTCTTTCGCAGGCGCTTCTTCCTCAACTGAATCAAGCGCAACGATAGCCCTAGCCATTTCATCAGCCAGGTCTTTGATTACCCCAGCATCGGGGTTGCCAGCGACCTTCAAGATCGCCGAACGGATTTCTGAATGACTAGCCATTAGACAGCATCTCCAATAATTTCAGTTTCTGTTTCTTCAGTGCAACGTAGTCTACTTCGTCCACGTCGTCAGCCTTCACTTCTTCGACGATCTCCGATTCGGGCTTCAGTTCGTTCACGACCTTCGACAGAAGATCTACTTCTTCCAGCGACATGTCGGATCCTTCCTCAAGCTTCAGAAGGACATCTGCAAGTTCGTCACTGTCCACACCGGCACGCTTAGCGATCTTCGACAGACCACGCACCGCCACAGTTCCAGCGGTCGCAACATAAGCGGGAGATGCGACAACCGAAACTTCTGCGAGACGGACAGCGTGAAGGGTTCGTTCCGTACCAGCATCGTTCCAGGAATCACGGATCACACTGAAACCAAACGACATGGAATCTAAGTCGCCACGGCGAATCAAGGTCGCCATGTCCTTCCCTAAACTTGTCGGGGCGATGTCGGCTTCCACATATAAGCCGTGCGAATCCTCTGTCAGACGCATCGTGCCAGCACGGGTAGACGCCAGGACGTTCGCAGGGTTGTGATCGTAAAGAAGGAACATGTTGTTCCGCGATTTCAGCGATCGTGAGAACGCGCCAGGGGCAACGAATTCGGTGAAGCCACCCAGGTTCTCTGATCGTGAATTGAAGACGCTGGCGTAGCCACTGAACGACATTCCGCCATCTTCGAGATCACGAACTTCGAATTCAGTCTTGTTAGTCCGCAGTTCTAGTTTCTTCACAACTTCACCTTTTGTTCTAGTCCGTTCCGAATTCTCTGCTTCAATTCTACCAACGACGCCTTCCGCGTACTCCATAGCGCGACGCGCCGATCGTTTCGACGGTCCAGATCCCCACAGAAGGTGCGCTACAACACCTGGTGACGGGTAGCCGTCTGCCTGCGGGTTAGCGTCTGGTGCGTCAAGATCTGCCATGTGTCGTGCGATCCACGCCGCAATCCGAACCCACTTGTCAGGGGTTAGTGCGTCACCGCGTTCCATCTGGCGTGCTTCTGTGACGGTGCGACCGACCAAACCGTCACCGGCTAAACCTTCGTCGTAGTATTTCAAGCCTTGACGGGCTGATGCACGCATGTAGGCAGGTGCCACCAGATTCACTTGACGTTCTTCCTGATCGTCTTCAATCGATCGAAACGATTCGCCTTCGTACTCACCGGCAGGATCAAGATCTTCAGCGATCGACACGGCGACCATGTTGTCGATGGCTTCGTCCTTCGTGTCATGGCAGGCAACCAATTCGCCATCTTCCTTGACCACACTCCAATTAGGGCAGTCAGGGTGACGATCAGTGATGTAATACGGCACTGCTAGTCAGCCTTCCTAATGTCTAAGACACCTACTTCAAGTCCGTTCGGATCTGATACAGCCCACAGTTCATCGTCCGGTTGCAGGGTCATGTAAAGCGTCTGACCTGGATCCATATGGATTGATGCGGTTCCAGCCGTCGCAGAAGATCCCGCTATGAAGATGTATTCGTTCGATGACTTCGTCATGTTGTGAAGAATCACATCGTGGGGCATGTTGTCGGCACCGACGATCTGTGTCGGTGTCGTGTTAGACAGTGTGTAGAGTGCGTTCCTGATTGGCATTAGGTCACTTCATCCTTGTAAACCGCTTCTGGATCTTCTGGGCTGACCTGCGCCACACCCTGAAGTTGCACGGACGCCAGACCAGTGTGATCGATCGGTGGTAGACCCATTGCCTGTAAAGCTTCGGCGGGACTGAAACCGGAGTAGACCAGTGCTTGCACCATCTTCACCCGTTCCATCTGCGCCTTCACATTGGAATCTTCGATGTTGACGTTTGCCAACGGGACACGTGGCTGTCTGGCGACGTCAGATCCGACTGGTGGCATGTCTTCCAGTGCCCTAACTTCGTCGATCGACATCGCGCCAGCTTGCAGAAGCGAACTGTAGGACTGTGTGCGACTTGTGAGATCACCGCGAAGCAATCCGTCAAGATTGAAACGCAGGAAGGCTGTCGTGCCACCACGGTAGCGACCCATCAGGGTAGACATCTGGGCTTCGACCTTCTGTGCAAGTGGGCGAAGGTTCGTGGACACCCATTGACGGTTGTTTTCTTCGACCGACGCATAGGTGTTCGTTCCAGGCAGACCCATCAAGTGCGGTGGGATGTTGAAGGCACGTGCCACATCTTCCACAGCCATGCGACGTGCTTCGATTGCTTGTGCCTTTTCAGGATCAGACTGTGTCGGCTTGAAGGTTGCGCCACCAGTCAGGATGCCGGTGCGGTGTGCCTTCTGCCAACCCTTGTGGCTAGCATCGAAGCCAGTGCGGAGATCGTTCGCCTGATCTTCTGTAAGCGCCCCAGGGTACTCAATCACACCAGCCATTGTCGTACCGTTGCCGAAATACTGTTGTGCCCATCGTTCCAGACCCAGGTGAAGTCCGAAGGATTCCTTCAAAGCCTGAACACGTGACACACCACGGACAGCACCAGGCTTCATCAGATCAGGGATGAAGATCATGTCATCTGTAGTCAACGGTTCCGGTTCGCCTTCGACGGTGAACTGCAAACGACCCAGCGCTGTGCGCTTCACACTGACGGTAAGCGGGTTCAGAACGACCAGGTTGACGACTTCGTTTCTCCGGTTAGTGTAAACGCGAATGAAGGCGTTACCTTCCAGAAGCATGCTAGTGAATACCGCAGAGTAGAAGGCTTCACGCGACAGATCTACGTCCGGCTTCATCACCCAGTCAGGGCGCGGACGAAACGGACGGCGAACAGCGCGACCAGATCCATCGTCAACACGAATGAAGACATCAAGGGGAAGCGTTGACAGTGTTGTAGAGATCAGATTGACCGCTGAGAACACGGCATTGATCGTGTAAACAGTGTCGGAATCTACCTTCGTGCCACTGATCGTGCCGAATGCAATATCGTCACCTGCCGCAAAGATCGACTGGTAGCTGATGCCACGTTCTTCGAATAGCCTATTGAATATCACGTTATCGTCCCAGGGCGTATCCGATTAGAGTGAGAAACAGTCCGCCCACGATGATTCCCACTGGTATTGATAGAAGAAGAACCCCCACGGTCACGGCGGTGACACCGACAAGTTGAAACGCTAATGACATACCGCCACCCTATCCGAAGAACTGTGGGACTACTTGTTCCATTCTAGCGACCGTTGCGCGGTCCACAGCTATCACACCCGCTACCGCCAGGTCGATCTTTCTGGGTGACGAACGACTCTCCTTCACAATTCGCGGTCCCAGGTTGTCTTGCTTGACCACAGCGTTCGATAGGTGACGCGCCATCGCAGGATTTCCATCATGGACCAGATCGTGATCCATCACCATGTCGAAAAATTTTGCGCAACTACCCACCATGCGTCTGGGCGAAGTTGACGGATACTCAATAACAGGCAAACCCATGTCTTGAAGGACTTGCATCGATCGTTGCCACCGGAACGGGTCACACGCAATCTCGACCACCTTCGGGTGATCCTGACAATACTTGATGATCGTCTGTTCGACGTCCGCAATATCTACACGCCAGTCTTCGTCGTCAAGATCTGGGTCGCGTTCCCACAGCTTCACAACTTCCACCCTGATCGGCTGATCTTCCTTCTGAACCGTGCAAGCCACCAGCGCGGTACAGTCCCCACTGAAGGATCCATCAAAGCCCAGAATGATTTCGTCATCCGGTGTGATCGGTTGTCCACCTTCGCAGGCTTCCCACGCACCGGCAGGTAGCCAGGACAGGGCACCACTCAAGAACTGATTCATGCGCTTAGTTCTGAATTCGGCTTCCGGTGTGCGTCGCATCGAAGCTTCGAAGTCGCCAGGATCGTTCAGGACACCGAACCCAGGGTTAGCGCGTTTCCACGATTCGGGATCGCGGTGATCAGCGTCATCGGTCCAGCACGCCATCAAGAAGTTCTGATCGTATTCCATGTCAGCCTGCGCCAGACGAATCTGTTCCAAACCGTAGTTATACAGTTCGAACGCAATGGAGTCACGCCCCGTCGAATCAGACTTCACACCGGCGGTTGTGATCGACACCATGTGCGCTTTGTTTCCACGTGCCGCCATTGACAACTGCATGACGTCGAACATCTTCCGGTTCGGGAAGCTATGTGTTTCGTCCATGTAGATACTTGTACTGTTCAGACCTTCTGCGGCACCGGCTTCAGCCGATAGGACACGATAGACAGATCCAGTGGAAGGCACTTCGATCGCGTCACGGTAGATCTTCGTAATCTGAGTTAGTTCTTCGTCACTCTGGATAATCTTCTTCGCTTCGTTGAATACGATTCGTGCCTGGTCACGTGTTGACGCGACACTATACGTTTCCGCACCGCCACCACCGAAGATCGTGTCGAAGATCGCCAGGTGACTAGCCAGCGCCGATTTTCCGTTCTTGCGGGGAACCATAACGTGTGCCAGCCTGAACTGATAGCGATTCGGATCCACACCATCGTCCAGATAGATTGCACGGATCAGATTCTTCTGCCAATCCATCAGATGCAACCGCGACCCAGACTGACCAGCGACAGAATCCTTCGTGATCACACCGAACAGTTCGATGAATTCGATCGCCTTTTCAGCACGCGACATACGGGAAGGGTCATTATCCACAGGTGTCAGAAACCGTGGTGCCCACCCATCAGCGTCCGTGATACCAGTCATCGATTACCCTACGTGTCTTTACGTGTTGCCCTTTAGGTCGTTCAGCCAGTCGTGCCAAACACACATCCCGTCCAGGATCTATCGTCTTGATTCTCGCATTGAATGATCTATAACGTCGTAACCATTCACGATCAGGACTGGTGTGAATAATCCAGATGTTGTGTCTAGTCATCGAACCTAAACCCAGTGCCGACCGGATCGCACCCTTCCGTGCTTCCCTAGCGACCAGACGCACTTCATTCGAATAATCATGTTCATCATCCAGGAACGGAGTCATCGCCGAAGCGATCGCATCCATGTCGATGATGATGTCACCCTTTTCCGACCACTCACGAACATACGTGGACTTCCCAGCACACGGCGGACCAGTGACAACCGTGATCATCCGTGCTTCGCCATCAATTCTTCAAGCTTCGATCTGCGCGTCACTTCAGCGACACCCAGACGCGCACGGTCTACCGGACTGAACCCCAGCATTGACAGGTTAGAAGTGATCTCAGAATTCAAAGCACGCAACGCGCGCCGATCCTTCGACTCACCAGACGACGCGACAAGTTCCATCAGCCGTGATCGTTCATCCAAAGACTCACACGTCATCAGAAGAAGTTCGATGTCAGTCTGCGGACTAATCCATTGGATCCCTGCGCCCCAGATCCGATCCCACATCGCATAACCCGCGTCACCCAGCGGACGGTGCGGTTCCGGCACAGCACCAGACGCAGGCAGAACCTGGACTTCGCCTTCCTTCGGCAAAGCACGCTTCCCTGGATTACCCAGCATGCGCTTCTGTTCTATCGGCTTCGGCGGTCGCCCCATCTGTCCCATTCTTCTAGCCTACCGAACCCTTCCCCCAAAATGCCGACTTTTGCGGGTCTACATCTCTGCATGGGGCTGACGGGGTAGTGGATTTTGCCCTTTGAAGAAATTACCCGTCCCCATATATAACCCCGTACGGGTAGGTGGGTGCCGTTAGTTCTGTTCTGGGATGTCTCTGAAGCGTGGTGTCATGGGCTTGTTGCCACGTTTCCGGTTGCAGGACCTGTGTGCTTTAGCTAATGCAGAGTAGTGACCCTGTTCAGGATTTATGTGATCGGCTTCCCACGGATCGGACGGGGTAGGTCCCCCACCGCAAAGATGACAGACGCCCCCAGGGGTCCCCATCAAGATCTTTTTTTTCTTTTGATAATCGCCACCGTAAAGAAACTGTTTCTTCAACTGTCGTCTGGGGGACTTTGATTCTTGTGTTTTCCTTCGATGGTCAGGGCAGTACGACCCCTGTGTCAGCACACCGCATTTCAGACAGGGACGGGAGAACCCCCAGGATGTCATGTTTCTTTTGTTTCGAATTGTGTTAGCTGATCCTGCCGGAGTAAACGAAGTTTCCCTGACTGATCCCACGCTGGTGGTGTGGCTTCTTCCCACGCTTCAGGTCCACGTCTCCATCCGATCAGATCGACTAGGTGTGGTGTGATGTCGTCACTGAACGCTAGGACCAAGATGTGATTCAGGATTGCGTACTTGTGTTTCAGTAGAAGGTTGTGGTGTGGATCTCTGATGCGTTTCACTTCGATGTTGTCTCCGACGTCCGGACGATCGGCATATAGGTGATGATCTTCCGGCTTCCACCATCCGGCGTTCCAGTGACGGTTCGTGTGTTTCGCTGTGGCTAGTTCGCATCGTGCGGATGCGTAGTTAGCCACGTAGTTGTCCTGCATGCGTTCTGCATTCATCGCATACGCTGGTGCGTCACCACGACGCATGTTCATGTCAGTGCATCGACGGGCGACGAACTGTGCCAGTTCTAGATCCGACTCACTTAGACTTATTCGAAGTGTCACGGGCTTCCTTCAGTAGTTCCGCTTGACGGTCATAGTAAGAACGCCACAGTTCGGGTTGTGACTGTTCCCGCATCTCACGGACGTACTGGTCCGTTTGCTTCAGGATCTTCTGGTCAGTCTTCTTGTTCGCTGTCATCTGTCATCATCTCCAAGTTGTCTAGATAATCAGTTACATATTCGTTTCCCAGGTAACGTCTTATGATCACGTGGATCAGTAGGGCATCACGCTGGAACCGACTGATCATTTCGTCTTCTTCCGTAGACAGTTCGATCATGCCGTCTCCCTGTGCAAGTGACAACTTTGCACTGAAGAATAGAAGGCTGTTCATGTCAATCAGTGTTGCGACTTCCTCTGGTGTCACTGATTCTTCGCCATGCTTCATAGCTTATGCACCGTCCCTGAGTAGTCCACACCCTTTTCAAGCATCAGAACTGCAAGTCCTGGAATGCTGTCTTCGCCGGTGGTCTGTCTAAACCAATTCGATCCGTTGTCCATTGTCGGTCCCATGACCAGGAACCTTGACGTCCCACGTGGCGTTGACCCTAATTCTGTAATACGTAAGTGATGCCAGTGCCCGTGTATAAGAAGTGAAGCGTCTGCGACTGGCTGATTGCCGAATGCCTGTTGACGCCACCACGTAGCCATCATGTCAGGGCGACGTGCCTGATGCCCATGCACAACACCTAGAACGTGTGTGTCGTCGTCTTCCCATACCTTGATCGCTAGGGATTCATCCCACGGTTGCGGTTCCACGAAGCGCACATTGTTTGCACCTGTTTCTGTCGCCAGTCGTGCCAGTTGACGACCGATGAAGACTCCCCAGTCATCTGTCGGTTTACCGATCGCTTTGCCGTTCATCCGAAACTGGCAGTGATTAGATCCGATCGACGCATAGGTGACGTCGGGCACCATCTCTGCGATCGCACGAAGTGTTGACCATGCTAACGACGTCGCCAGATCTACCTGTTCCATGATCGACAGATCGTTCGAATAATTCTGTTGTGGGCTGTTCGCGTTATAGAAGTTCTCTACTGTGTCACCTAGATCAGCGAAGATGACCTTTTCCGGCTTTTCGTCCTGGATCATGCGAAGAAGCTTTGCCTTCGTCAGTTCGACCCGTTCCAGAAGTGACTGTGTGTCGCCACGGTAATCGACCTTACCGACTTGAAGATCTGACCACAGCACTACCAGACAGCGCGGGTTAGGCTTACCTAACTTGACTGGCTTGATCTTCTTCTTTGCTTCCTGGATCAGAAGCGGAAGATCGATTTCGCCGTTCTTCTTCCGGAACGTAAACCTGTAGGACGTCAGCCAGACTAGATCGCCGTCCTTCTGTTGTTGCCACCTCGAGGTGCGGACTGGTGGGATCACTTCGATGTCTTTAGGATCTAGACCGGCGTCGATCAGGAATTCGTCGAAGTTCTCCGGTTCGGATTCGTAACCGTGCGTCGTTGCGACACCTTCTGTGCCGTCGAAGTCAACACCAGGACGATAGTCCTTCGGGACCTGTGGCTTCGGTGCTGGCTTCAGATTCTCAAGCATTAGTCGATCAGCCTGCAACTGCATGACCGTTGCCGGTGCTTGTGAACAGAATTAGCGCTGACGGTTAGACCTAGCTTCGTCATTTCTACTGCCAGAGTGTGCGACTTCCATTCTGGATCCAGAAGTGCTTCCATCAGGATTTCCTGATCACGATCGTTCAGACTGTCCAGGATGCTTCTGACCTTGCACGGTCTGATGATGTCGGGGCGTTTCAATCCTTCAAGCATTAGTACTCCCTTCTGAGAACCGACCATAGTGGAAGATTCGACCTATAGTTGAAGCCCGTGGTCCGGCGTGTCGTATTGGCTGACTGAGATGAACGCACCAGTGTCGTGATCATCTGCGTAGCGCTTGAAGGCGACCAGTTTGACGATCTGACTGTCGTCATCCCAGATCCCTGCGTCGCTGAGAGAATCACCGATCGCACGGCATAACTTATCCACGTCAGGTGGAACGATCGGTTGCGGTCGCTTACTAGAACTAATCGACTTAGGACGTTCCAGGTAGAACGCGACTTGCAGTTCGACTGGACCTGATAAACGTGCCCAATCATGTTCCAGACTGGCATAGATCGCATATTCTGTGACGACCTTCCGCCATGCTGGAAGATACTTAGAAGCTTCGATGAACCGTCCCCGTACCTGTCGCTTCGACCCCTGTGGGGCTGGGCGACCTGGCACGAAGAATGACAGCACATTCTATTCTAGAACGGCGGTGCCTGATCGATCGGCTGATCTGCGTCTGGGAGTGGCTTCACATCCCAGATGGCGTTCACTGCCGCATGTCCGACCTTTTCTTCACGCTGTGTTCCCTTGTGGATCAGGTTCATGTCTTCAGCGCGGACTTCAAGACTGATTCCTTTAGATCCGTCACGCTTATCGAACCGCTTCGTCTTCAGACGTCCAGTGATCTCTACTTGATTGCCTTCTTCGAATCCGGCAGGTCCGACGACACTGAAGTAGTCAGCGCCGATCTTTTCCCACTTACCTTCTGGTGTCTTCCGCATCTGGGAGTGTGCGACGTCGTACACGGTGCCCCAGTCGAATTGCTTGACTTCATTGATGAAGCCCTTGAAGTTTACGGTGATCATTTCTATCCCTTCTTGTCAGGTGGTCTTAGTCTATACACTAACCACTGACATCGGATATGACGTGGCTGGGCGCACAACAGTCGTAGTGGTGGCAGATCCTGATCCCTGGAAGGACCGGATTCCCGTCATCGTCGATCGGTGTGATCTGGTCTTCAGCGAACCTGCCGTGCCACGGGATGCACTTACCTTCCTTCGTGTGGACGGTCTGGACCTTCCGTGCCCTGCATGACGTACACAGCCGACTGTTCCGTCTGATGCTGTTGACGGTCCATTCGTATCCGCATCGTTCGCAGGTGATCACTGGCACCGCATAAGGATACCTGCATTCGAACAGGTGTGCGAATAGTGCTGATCGGTCTAAACGGTCAGTGACTCATAATCGAACACGATCGGGCAGTTGACCAGGTCATACATCGTCTGCAAGTAGTCGATCGAATCTTCGTGGCAACCCTGCCTGACCGACAGTCCGCTGTATTCACCGTGTGGGCTTGACCAGGATCTGTCGTCCGGAAGTCCGACGGTGATGTGATACCTGTAGTGCATGCCGCAGTCTTCACACATGGCTGTGTCCTGACGGTAGTAGCCACCCTGCCCTTCGACCAGGTTGCGTAGCCGGTGACGAATAGTTCCTTCTGGTCCCATCATGATCTGCCTTCCTAACCTTGCTTCGGATCGATGACTTCGTGATTGATCATCGACATCACGTCTGCCCAGAAGTCTGCCATCGACTCCCCTTGCATCTTGGTCTGTGCGAACGCACCGACTCCGGTTCCGCTGTTTCCATGTCCGTTGTTCCAGACATAAGGATCGGGTAGACCACATTCGAATTCGTAGTCGTCGAAGAATTTCTTTTCCGACCAGGTTGCCCCTTGCTTGGCTAGTAGCCGCGTGACCTGTGTCTTCGTTGCCATGATCAGTTTCCTTCCTTGCGGAATGTTTCGAAGATGCGGACGTAGTAGGTGCGTGCAAAGTCCACGTCGCCCCGTTCTGCGCTTCGCAGGAAGTCTTCGAACAGTCCTAGATATTGTTGTGTCTTCTTGACCGACGATGTACCTGCCAGCATGATCCCCATCATCGTCCGTGCGTCTGCGCGAAGTTCGTTCAGTGCGCCTTCGGCAATTTCGTTTATGGTCCGTATCATTTCAGCTTCCCTTCCTAGATAACTTCGGATAATGCGTCGATGTTGTGAGTCTCCATCAGTGCGACCATCTGTTCCCAGATCGCGTCCTGATCTTGACATGCCCTGTTGTAGTGGGCTTCGATAGCTGGCTTCTGTGAAGCCTTGACGTTCTTGCTAGCACTGCCAGCCAGACGGTATTCCTTTGCCCAGAAACGTGCTTCACGAAGCTTCTCCGTGTATGCGTCGTCCAGCTTTGCCAGTTCTTCGATTGCTTGTGTTCTAGTCATTTTGACTTCCCTTCTGTTCATGTAAACCATTATACACATATTTCAGAAAAGTATGTCAAGTCCTAGACAGAATTATTTACAACCAAATTCACCAGGCTTGCACTCATAATGTTCATCCAGATTATGCAACGCCTTCACCCAATCACGATGCCCTGGCACTTCAGCCGGACGTTCCCACGGCTTCTTATCGACCGCAGGATACGGTTCGTCATGCCACCGTTCCTGATTCAACCATGTAGCCGGACGCGGAATGAACTGCTTCGCCGGAAGGTTCGGATCCGAAGCAAACTTATTCACACCATCGATGATCACTTCATGCCCATAAATGTTCACAGCCCTGGCGAACGCCTGACGCGCTTCACCCTTCCCCAGCTTCCGTGGATACGTGTTCCAGAATTCATCGAAGTGACGAAATATATCGTTAGGTAGTTCTAGTTCAGTAGTTCTAGTTATATGGGTCACTGGTGACGCGGGGTCGCGTCGTGTGTGACGCGGGGTCGCGTCGTGTGTGACGCGGGGTCCAGCACGATGCACCGTGTAGATCGAAGACTGATACTTACCATCCTTCACACGTTGCTTCCGACTCACAGCCCCATGCGCGATCAGTTCTTCCGAAGCACGATCAATCGACTTCAAAGAACACTTCAATCGTCGTGCAAGTAATGTGCGCCCAGGGAACGCATTCTGTGTGTCATTGTCCGCATACCGCGCCAGCACCGCATACAACCGGACAGCCTTATCTGACACATCCATGTCAAGAAGCCATTCTGGGATGATGCTAAACCTGACGTCTGTGTCAAGCTTGTCCGTCATTGTGTTCCTTCCTCAAAGATTGGATCGCTAATTCTAGTTGACGTTCCGTGAACTTGAATCGTGGTCGCGCCTTAGCGTCGATCGAAGCCATCCGTGACGGCGGTTCCGGATTCTGAAGACGATGCCACGCCCAGTAATCTTCCCCACGTTCCCTGATCAGTTCATTTTCGTACTGTGCGACCGGATGCCAGAACGCTTCCAGTTGCAACAGATCCTTATCGATGCCTAATTCCTTAGACCAATCCACCATGTGCTTACCCTTCTAGAACGGTATGTCGTCACCCATCCCTTCAACGGGTGATCGTGTACCGTCCGGATTCAGAACATACCACTTCTGTTCGCCGAAGTGAAACACCGGCGTGGATGTTTCATCCCACGGTCGAAGCTTGTGTCCTGCGGATCGTGCCCTGACCGCCGAAGACGGATCTGATTCCACTAGCCCGTTCCAGGATGCACAGATCATCATGACGTTCGTGATGTCAGACTCCCTGGACTTAGATCCACCCATCTGACGGTTCACCCTGTGATGCGGCACCACTTCGGTATCACCACAGTGCCAGCACTCCGGATCTCGAGCGCGAAGCTTCTTGATCAGCGACGGCTTCAACGCCACGATCAGTCCTTGTCTGTCTTATAGAACCCAGATCCTTTGAAGATCGCAGGGACCGGTGCAAAGCGTTTCGACATCAGATGATCCTGATCGCACACGATCGTCTGATCCTCTGTAATGGAATGCATCACATCACGTGTGATCGAACATGCTTCACACCAATACGTATACAACGGCATCAAAGCTTCATTTCAGCCTGCATGATCTTCGACATAGTCGCATGCGCCATGATCTCTGATTCGATGATCTTCAGCTTTGTTCGGATCCGATTGACCCGCGCTTTAGCCAGATCGCGTGCCAGACGTGCTTCCGAAGCTTCAAGCTTTGCCTGCGCTGTTCTCTCTGCAACCGACCCTGTAGCCGATAGAAACGATTTAGCTTCGACCGTGTCCAGCGAATTTTCGCATTCAGCCAGATCAATTTCAGCTTCGTAAAGCGCATCAGATCCCTTCCGATTAGTCTGTATCAGTTCCTGTAGTGCTTCGACTACTTGTGACGGATTCAATTAGTGTTTCCAATCTGTCCTTCAGGTGCAACCGCCAGAAGATGACGTCGGCTTCATTTCCGCGTTCGTGTGCTTCCTGAAGCGCCATCGCTATTTCCTTCACCGACGCTAGTTGCACGTTCCACTTGTTCGGCACGTTCCTTGACCTTATCTAGTTCGGCGGTCGAAGCCCTGGCGGACTTAGCTTCCTTCCATAGTAGACGTAGGGCGTCAACATCATTTAGATTTTCGGCTTCGGCGATCCAGTCGCGTGTTGCCAGTTGCGCGCCACGCATCACCTTCTGCATTTCTTCACGCGAAGCCAGAGACTTCGAAGCGTCATCCTTATTGCCTGTCCATGCTGATGATGCCAAAGCCAGACATCTTCCGACGGCGCTGGTCTCGCACACTTCCAATCCGCTGGTGGCTTGTGGACCGTGTGCCGAATCGATTTCGAATGCGTGACCAGTGGATTTAGCCACACCGTCGATCTGATCATCCCTGTTCAGATACAGTGTCGCCTTCACACGCCAGATCCCCTTAGCGCGATCAGCGTCCGTCGAATAGTCGTGGGTCTCCAAACGATAGTCGGGATACTGTGCTTCCAGCATCGCCAGTCTCTCCGCGACCGTGGCATATTTCTGTAGATCGAACCGTGGCATTATGACCATTCCTTCCCTATGTATTTCAGGATCTCTACCTGAACATCGTGCATCGCATCTGACAGCGATGAGTAATAACTAGACAGAAGAACTTCTTTGCCTTCGTATAGCTGGACCAATAGCAGATCGTAATCGACCTTCACCTTCACTTCGAACATTACTTACCCTTCTTGATTGTTAGCCACGGGACACCATTTCCCCTAGCCTGACGCGACACAATACGCTTCCCATCCAGGACACCGTACTTCGCCGACCCCATCCTATCCAGCACCTGCGACTTCAACGCATTCAGATCACGTGTCGCATGATCGACGTCACTCTGCGCCATCAGAAGCCGTGAACCCAGTTCCCCTAGTTCCACTTCACTGTCTTCCATGTCAGGGTGCAACTGACGCACAGCTTCATACGTCGCCTTAGATCCATCCCAGGAAGGTTGCACATGTGCTTGTAGGTGATCCCAGAACCGTTTCGCTTCGTTCCGTTGCACTTCGATTTCGAAGTCGTCCCGCAGGATCTCATGTTCCTGCCAGTCCCACCCAGCTACTCCGATGATGTAGGACCGTTGCAGGTTGAAGACATCCATGTAGTGCATGACCTGTGAGTGATAAGCCGGTGGCACTTCATCCCAGTACGATCGTGCGGTCTTCACCTCTAAGATGATGTGTTCACCAGTCTTCCTGTTGACAGCGATCGCGTCAGGGTTCGCCAGCATGTACGGGAACTTCGCGTGACGGTAGGTTCCCAGGATCAGCACCTGCCATGCAGGGTTAGCTTCCGCCCAGATCTTCAAGATCGGTTCTTCGAACGCCTTACCGAAACGAACAGACCAGTTGTCTACCGGCGGATCAGGGATCTGCCCAGTGCGTTTAGCCCACAGACCGAATGCTGATTCCCACGGGTTTAGTCCCATGATCGTTCCGATGTCGGATCCACCGATGCCCTGTGATCGGAGATCGTGCCATTCCTGTGTGCCTGACTCCGCTGTGCCCACATAGATTGCGTCCAGGAAGTCGCCCGTCACTGTCTCGAATTGTCTGTCGTTACTCATACACTGGATTCTATGACTAACTACCGACAGAAGCCATACGATCGTTTCGCCGAAGCGTTAGACACTCAAGGCGAAGTCCCATGTCAGTCCGTACCGGACGTGTTCTTCCCTGAAGACATTCGTAAACCCAGGGAACGCGAAGAAGCCATCCGAATAGCGAAGAAGTTGTGTGCTTCCTGCCCTATCCAGATGGCTTGCTTCGAATATGCGATTGTGGCTAAAGAACGTTTCGGCATCTGGGCTGGAACCCTGCCGTCTGATCGTTAGCCGTCTTCTTCGGAGATCCCTTCGTCTTCGAACTGCCACGTCAAGTGATCCCGCAGGGCGCGTGCCTGTTTCCTTGACAGCACCAGGGCACCATCATGATCGATGTCGATCGGATCCGCGAAGCCCACGAAGAATCGGTTCCCTTCGGATCTTGTAATGATTCCACTGTGCCCACCCATAATCAGTTTCTCATTCATGCGCGTTACCTTCCTTCATTAGTTTCGTCACCGCCCACGCTATCAGCGCGAACCCTATAATCGTCGCCCCATTGATAGGTGCGAACGGATTGACCATCCCAGGTGTCAGGACGAAGCCAGCACCGATCAGCATCACGATCCACCACATCAGATCGTCACCGCCAGCCAGATCGCCATTCCCACCGACAGAACAGTGATGATTGTGAACGATGTCAGGATCACGACAGCATCATCATGCGTCATCGACCAGTCCATCTTCTTCTTCCGGTTGCGACGTTCTTCCTGCAAAGCCACGTGACGTGACGCAGGGACGGGTGCTGGTGTCTCCGACTCCCACAGTTCGGCAACCTTTTCAAAGAACCGTGAGTCTTCGACGATCGCTTTGATCAGGTAGGCAGGCATGGGTGCGTTCTCATGCGCGTGCCACCAGCGCACGATCTGGTCGATGCGTGCCTGATCTTCATCCAATATGTTCTTCATACGACTCATTGTGAGTCCCCTTCCTTGATTCGATGTTGACCACGATAGCGTGTAGTGTAAAGACTAGACAGGACATTTTGATAACAGTTAGGTTACGAAGGAAGGGTATGTATAATGCTAGACATGGGAACTTTTGATTATCACAGCTATGACCAGATGCCACTGGACCAACTGGCGCACATCCGCAACGACGGAATGAAACGAATCGATCAGGTGACAGAAGCCATCAAGCAGAAGGTCATCGAAGAACGCGACAACGGCACACCGATCACGAAGATCGCTAAGACCGCCGGAGTCACCAGACCAACCGTCTATTCCTGGATCTCCGAATAGAAACAGCCCCCAGACGTGGTGGTCGTCCAGGGGCTGTCAGGGAGAATGTCAGAAGGGTAACATTCGTTATCCCAGAATAGCAGTTACTGGCAACTATCGCACTGAAGAAGATCCATCGGATCCACCGGAACCTGGAACCCGTCAACCTGATCGATGCTGTCGAACGGGTTAGACATCTGCGTCACCCTTCGGACGATCGTACTGAAGCACGGAAGTCAGAAGCGACATCACCATCGCCAGACCAGAGATGCTAATTACCTGGACCCAGTCCACGGTGAACAGACCCAGTCCGCCACCACCGATCAAAGCCAGCGCACTCTGGGCACCAGTTTTCAAACATCTCTCGATCGCATAGTCCGCGTAACGCATTAGCTTATCCATCGCCGTTGTCCTCATTTCTGTGTAGCTTCGTCGACTCCCATGTGGCACCGAATATGTACGAAGTAAGAATCAAGCTTATCAAGGCAACCCCACCAGTGACCAGATCACTCACGTCCGTCATCAGACCAAACAGAACGGAGATCGAACTAGCAATCAGCATGATCGCACCGATGATGAACGATGCAAAGATGTACCGGCGACGGTTCTTCCACGATGGCTGTGACATGATGAACTTCAGTCCCTTCAGGTAGGAATCAATTATTCTTCGGATCTGCATCAGCCAAAGATGCTGATCAGCCACGGCACCACTGCCGCGACCAGACCCAGGGCACCGAACATTTTCCACAGATTCATTTCGACACGACGTAGCCGTGTTTCGTGATCCGTCAGCTTCGTGTTGACTTCCTTTTCCAGATCGTCAAGCTTGTCACTGATCCCAGGGAACTGATTAGACAGTTTCTCTAGCATAGATTGAATCTTTTGCACTTGCAGATACAGTTCCTTCAGCGTGATACGGGTCGATGATTCTTCAGCCATTACCGGAGTGCCCTTCTAATGTCGAAGAATCTGCGGAGTCTGGCACTCATGGGCTTTACTACTGGCATGGGCTTCTGGACTTCTTGTGCGGGTGCGGGCTTTTCTTCTTCAATTTTACTGGACGGTTCGTCCTCAAAGTAAGGCGTCGGATCGACCGTCTGCCCCCACGTCCGTGTCGGATGACGCAGTTCGAAATGCAAGTGCGGTCCAGTCGAACTACCAGTATTCCCAGAAAATCCGATCCGTTCCCCACGTTCCACCCGTGTGCCCTTATTCAAGTGCGACGGTTCCTTCAAGTGGTAATAGACAGAGTAAAGATCCCCATCATGCTTCACGATCAGCGTGTAACCGCCAGACGCACCAGATCCCTTATGCACGATCACACCATCAGCCGGTGCGGTCAACGGAGATCCGACCGGCATAGCTACATCGATGCCGTGATGAAACTTCTTCTTCTTAGTGATCGGATGGATACGCCATCCGTAACCGTTTCCCTTATTGATCGTGAAGCCTTCAGCCCACGGTTCCGACAGCTTCATCGCTTAGCCTCTAGAACTGTGTGTGACGAAGCGGTCAACAGCCTTCCGATACCCAGCCTGAATAATCATGTCGCGATCCTCATGCGCGTCAACAAGTTTCATAAGCGCACTGTCAGGGTGAAGGACACTGTCGCCGTCCTGCGGATCAGCCCACGACATAACGAATCCCACTGCGATTTCTTCAATCAGTTCTTCAGTCATTAGGCACCGCTACCCAATCCCCAGCATCCTCATCCCAGGTGTACGCTTCCCCATCCTCAGGCATCGGAATCGGCGCAACCCATAAGCAAGTGTCCTCATCGAGAACCCAAGAATCGTAGGGCTTAGGTGGAATGAAAGCATCGCGGTCAGCATCGTAGGTGAAACCAATACCGGCGTAATTCTTCCGGAGTGCCTTTGACTGGTCCTCACTAGGTTCCCCAGTTTCAGGGTCATAGTGGACACCGCCCCTAGTGTTGTAAGAAGTCTGCCGGTAAATGTCACCAGTACGGGTAATCAGTTCTTCCTCACGCCCATCATCTTCCTGCCTGCCTACGGTCACGAAAGTCACGACATTGTTCTCATCTAGTTTGGCAAAGTGGCTCACGCTATCGTCACCGTTTCTGAAGTAGTACTAGTGGCTGTGACAGTATAAACATCTTGGTCCCCGATTCTAGCGACAGAATGTGTCACACCAGCGGAGAACTGTACGATAGCGTCTTTTGATATTGAGAAGACAACGAGTCCGGAACCGCCAGCGGAACTGTCCCCACCACCACCGCCTGTGTTAACGGTTCCAGGCGTCGTGTTGCTTCCGCCTCCTCCGGAACCGCCAGCCCCGCTAGGTCCGCCGCCACCACCGCCAGCGCGCGTGACTGCCGAACCTGTGATGGACGAAGAAACACCAGCCCCACCCGTGCCTCCGGAACTTCCACTGGAGTTCGTTCCGGCGCTTCCGGCACCACCACCGCCACCAGCAGGGTCCACCGGTCCAACGATTCCGCCTGAGCCGTTATAGCCCTGCCCAGAAGTTCCAGCACCTCCGGAACTCGAGAAGCGACCACCTCCACCGCCGGAACCTCCGGAGCCACCAGAGGCGTTGTTGGACACACCACCGTATCCCCCGCCCAAAGAAGTGACAGTGCTAAAGACAGAATTGTTGCCGTTATTTCCGCCGGTGGCACCACCAGCGCCAACGGTTATGGTGTAAG
>Ga0255756_1002799_pt1 | contig 18305 bp, 14 predicted proteins | sample 011ome_20_FD_179956 | JGI IMG/M metagenome (GOLD analysis project Ga0255756, IMG submission 179956) | Coastal salt marsh microbial communities from the Groves Creek Marsh, Skidaway Island, Georgia - 011509CT metaG (version 2) | ecosystem: Environmental > Aquatic > Marine > Intertidal zone > Salt...
GATTTCTGTAACCGTTTACATAAGGGGATCATGCGGTCGTTTAAGCAGGCGCTGGTGTGGGGGTTGAGCGTGAAGCACCGGCCGCAGAAGGTTGGGAAGGAGCACATTTTGGAGGACGAGGACGTCGTGCAGATAGTCAAGAAGGTGTGAGCGACGCGACGAGGGGGGGACGATTTACGCCCGGTTGTGAACAAAACAATTCACGACGACGATACCGTACCTACTAATTAAACGCGCTGCTAACACGTCGTCGTCGATCTAATACATCCCGAGCTCGCGTCTCAGCGCGGCGACGACCTCGACCGACCCGGCGTCCACGCCCTCGTCGCCGTCGTCGTCGGACCGCTCGTCCGCGCGAGCTCCGATCCACGCGACGTGACCGTCCGGTCGAACGAACGCGTCGGCGCCCCCTGCCGCTCGCGTCCACGCGCCTTTCTCGTCCACGGCGATCACGAAACGGTCGTCGCTCGGGCGTTTACCTCCCTCATAGTAATACCTTTCGACCCCGCGCGCGATCGATGCCGTGGGAGCGACGATCGCGAGTCGAATCGACACCCCCGCCGGCGCGGCGTCTCTCAAGCGCTGAATCGTATCGTTCGCGAGCGTCAACCGCATCGAGTGCGAACGCGGTTCCTCGTCGTCGCGCAGCGTCTTGATCAGCGTGAACACGACCCCGGGTGTGGACCGCAACTCTTGCGTCGCCCACGCCGCGTGCGCGTCGTCGCCGCCGATCGCGCCGTCGAGGACGCTCAGCTCGAGAAGGTCCAACGAGGAAATATGTTTCGCCGATTTTCGGTCGTCGTTCGGACCGAGGTGAAGCGACAGCCACGCGTGCGGGAGCCGTCCGCCGACGACTAAAGTCCCGGGGGGCACGAGCGTCGCGGCGGTGCCGAGGCCGTCGTCCGATTGGTCGCGGTCACGACGCGCCCAATCACCCGTTGCCGCGTGTTCAGATCCCGGTCCGTACACGAACCCCAGATCCTCCGTGGGGAACTGCAACCTTAACGTCTTCCCGCCGCCTTCTTCGCACATCCTCTTCACCGTCGCGCGTCTCGCGTTCCCTATCGCGTTATCCGTGAGCAACAAATCACCGCACTGCGCCCGGCCCAACGCCAGCCCAGCGTTGAGCGCAGCCTTCGCCGCGAACGACGGCAACGCGGCCGTCGCCTCGGTCAGCGCCGCCGCCGCGTCGGGGGGCAACCCCAACGCCGTCGGTATCTTCAGCACCTGGCGAAAGTTGCTCACGCTCAGTCGCGTGTTCCCGACCGCGACCGGGCGGCGCTCCGCGTGATAGCTTCGCAGAAGGTTCCGCGCGCTCGGCGCGCCGGAGCCGCCGTCGCCGGCGCTCGCGACGGCGACCGCGAGTTTCCATGCGAGGTTATGCGCGTCCTGTATCCCCGTGTTCATCCCGAACCCTCCCGCGGGCGGGAACCTGTGCGCGGCGTCGCCGCACAAGAACGCGCGCCCGCGACCAGCCACGAACTCGTCCGCGACTTCCGCGGACATCGTCCACGCGCGGACGCTTCTCACGTCGACGTCGTCGAACGAATCGTTTTCGTTTTCGTTTTCGCCCGCCGCGGCGCCCCCCGCCGCCGCGCGCGCGAGCCCGACGCACGCCTCCATCCCGAAGTCCTCCTCCGCGCTCTGCGTCGGAGGGAAGTACGGCACCTGAGCGACGAACTCGCCGTCGCCGCGCACGTCGTGCGCGACGACGACGGCGACGACGGAGGGGTTAAACACGAAGTATAGCATCGCCGCGCCGTCGCCGCCGTCGTCCTCTCGCAGCGCGCGCGCGAGTTTCCTCGATCGGAAGTGCACGTTCACGAGGTGCTGCATCTCCGGCGTGCCTCTGAGTCCGACCCCGAGACGCTCGCGCGTCCGCGACGACGCGCCGTCCGCGGCGACGAGGTACGACGCGCGCAGCGTCCGCTCTCGTTGAGCGTTCTTCTCGTCATCGTTCTTCTTCGCTCCCGCCATCCGCGGCGACATCGCGTCGCGCACCGTCGCGGTCACCCCGTCGTCGTCGCACGTCGCGCCGACGCACTCCGTCCCGTGCGCGAACCCGCGGATCCCCCGCGGATGCGCCGCGATCGCGCGGTCCAGAAGCTCCGGCTCGAGCCGGTGCTGCCCGAAGTGCGCGACGGACGTCGGCGACGCGGCGTCGCGGTTTTCCTCCTCCTCCTCCTCGCCCTCGCCCTCGCCCTCGCCCTCCCTCCCGCCGCCGCCGCCGCCCGCGAAGTGATCCACCCTGCCGAGCTCCACCCCCCCCACCATCTGCGTCTTGTACAGAAACTTCCTCCAGTGCTTCAGCGGCGGCTGCGATCGCGTCACGACGCGCTCGAGCCCGCTCACGTGACGGAAGATCTCCATCGTTCGGTTGTTCACGAAGTGCGCCTGCGGGTGCGTCGTCGCTCCGTCCGCGCGGCGCTCGATCAGCGTGCTGTCCACGCCCGCTCGCGAGAGGAGGTACGACAGCGTCAGCCCGACGGGGCCGCCGCCGACGATGAGCACGGGGACGGGAGCGGCGGACGTCTCGTCGTCGTCGTCGTCGCGCGCGGTGGAGAGCCCGCGCGATCGCGACGCCGACCCTGCGACGGTTCGATGACAACGACGACGACGACGAAGACGCGACGCGACGGCGACGACGTCCTGAGTCGCGAGGACGCGCGGGGGGGGCGACGCCGCGGCGGCGAGCGCGCGCAGCGCGCGCGATATCGCGCGCGACATCGTGCCCGCGCCCCGGCGCGCGGCGAGTCGTGAGGGTCGAGGGCGAGAGCGACGAGGTTTGGTGAGATGACGAGCGCGTCTGTCGCCGAGCGTTCTACAGGTACGTATGGGATTTTACACGTCGTCGCCGAGACTACACCGCGAGTCCGAACACGGTGACTATGCAGTACATCGACTTGTTCTCCCACCGCACCGTGCGGCTCCCTGTGCGGCGACAAACGAGAGAATACCAGAGCGGAGGAGCGAACGTCAACGCGGGGAGGGGGACGGGGACGGGGACGGGGACGGGGGAATCCAAAAACGAATCCAAAACGTCGCCGCCGCCGCCGCGCGCGTCCGCCGCGCGCGCGACGAACGACGACGACGCGTTCGCGACCCGAAGCGACGACGCACCGTCGGTCTCGTTATCCCAGTAGCACGACGACGCCGTGTGCAACCCCGCGCCGTTCTTCTGCATGATGACGCACGTCACCACGTACTTGAACGGCTTCTTCAGCGCGGTGAGTCGTCGCAGCGTCGTCTCCACCGCGCTGCTCGTCCACTGACCAACCTTCGCGTGCGAGTACGCCGCGTTCTGTAACACCGCGTCGATGGACTCTTTGATGATCTCGTTCACGTCGTCCGCGACGAAGATCGCCTGGCGGGAGGGGAGGGGACGCGCGGGGTGGACGAGACGGACGACGACGCGTCAGCGTCGAGGGGGCGCGACGCGACCACGATCGATCGAGCGATTTCCGAGCGAGCGAGCGAACGAAGAAGCCTAAACCGGGCATCCGCCGCGACGACCACGATCGCGGTCGTCGCCGCTCGGGAGCGCGCGCGCCTGCGTCGGGTCCTCGACCTGGACCTCTTCCTCTTCTTCGTCCATCTCGACGGCGCGTCCGCGCGAGCGCTGTTCGCCCGCGACGCGGGTGGGCACGGCGCCGCGCCTCCGCTCGCGCGCGGCGGTCTCCCTTCCGCGGGGGGAGGGGGAAAACGAGACGCGAGCGAAGGGTCGCAGACGCGACGGACGCCTCGCGCGCGCGCGGTCGTCCGACGCTCGCGGGGAACGCCGCGCGTGTGCGGGTTCGAACGCGCGCGACGCGAGTTCGACGCCGGCGCGTGGACGCGCGCGCGGTTGTGGCGGGCGGCGGCGCGCGGACGGACGAGAAGAGGGCGCCGGGGAGTAGGATTCCGCGCGCGAGACTGCTGATGACCGATGACTGCGGTCTCTTCTTCGAAATACAATAATACCATTCATTGAACGCCCGCGGGGCCTCCTCTCCTCCTCCTCCTCCTCCTCACTCCTTGTTCCAGGACAACTCCACCGCGTCCCCGCGCCTCCGCGGCGGGTGCAGATGAAAGTACGCGAACACGAAACTCGCGACCCAGCACCCGCACCCGATCCCCAGGTACGCGCCGCCCAAAAACATGTTCTTCCCCCCGAGCCAGCTCGTCGTCGACAGCACGATCCTCTTCTCGCCGCCGTACTTGTACGAGTTGAATCGATTCGCGATCGTCACCGTGATCGTCTCCCCGCTCGCGATGTCCGTCGTTATCCGCCCCCAGAGCTTGCGGAACGTGCTCAGCGCCGCCGTGCGCATCCACACGATGAAGTGTTCGTCCTTATCTAAGGAAGCCGCCGTCAGTCCGGAGCCGCCGCGCGTCGCGACGTCGTCGTTGAAATTCGCCGGCGCGACGTTCTGAGGTGTGGAGTTGAAAGGCGTCAGGTGGAGTTGAAAGGCTTCGAGGGCGGGGATTGAAAGCGAGGTGTGGGCGGAGAGATGCGCCGGGAAAAGTCCTTAAGGATCGGCGTTCACCACGCCGACGCGGTCGTATGGGGACCAGTGCGAGATAGAACGCACCTCGCCGAACCTCAGGTCCACGTCCGCGTCCCACGCGATGTCCGTCTCCGACACCGCGATCGCGGCGCCGCTGCCGTCCGTCAGCGCGAACGTGTCGTTGAAGTACGACCACGCGACGAGCCCGCACGGCGTGATCTCATCCCCGGACGCGTCGTAGAGTTGCGGCTTGCAAAAGTCGTCGACGCGAGCGTCGCCGCTCATCTGCTCGTCGCTCCTCGAGTTTACGTACCGACGATGGTTCGCGTAAAAGTTCTCGAGCTCGTAGTATACGTATATCGGCGCGGTCATCTTCGCGGGCGCGGTCAGCGTCACCGTGCACGTCGTCCCCGCGCCCAACGTCTGCTGCGACGTCGCGAGCTCGACGTCCGAGGAGAAGAACCCCGACGTACAGCTCGCGACGTCGTCGTATCGAGCGCTCACTTCCACGACGCCGTCGCTCGCGACGTAGCAAATCACCCCTAGGGGGATGAACAGCGCCCCGAGCGCGAACAGGATGCACGCGATCGGGGGTGGAGGGAGGGGGCGCGAGCGTGGTGGGGATGGGGTTGAGTCGCGCGTTCGCGCGGGCGCGCGGGGCGGCGTCGCCGGTGCGAGACCGCCGCGAGAAAAAAATAAGGTTACCAAAGAAAAACATTTCGGGGAACGGAGGGACGCGTCGACAATCGCGCGGGGTTGACCGCGCGGGGAACGGCGTCGCGCGCGCGCTCGCGCGCGGGTCGCGGAGAGGCGTCGAGCGGAGAGACGCACCCATTTCGGCGTGAGGATCGGTCGCCACGCCGGGAGATCCTGCTGGGTAAACTTGGAGCCTGTCGGTCGACGCGCGAGGCGCGGAGGAGGGAGGGAGAAGGGACGGACGGCGCGTCGGCGTCGGGTCCGCGATCGCGCGCGCGAAGCGAGGCGGCGGTCGCGTCGACGCGCGGCGCGGACGCGGGGGCGCGCGCGAGGAGGAGCGGCGCACCCTTGGGCTCGTTCGTGACCGGCTCGTCGCTCGTCGCGTCCGCGGCCATCGCGTCCGTCGCGCGCGGACTGTTCGATGACTCGAAGTGTCTGAGACAATCCCTCGTTCCGTTCTCGGACGCGCCTCGACGCGGCGCGCTCGACGCGCGCGGGCGAGAGCGGCGGCGTCGCGCGACGCGGTCGGCGTCGTTCGCGCGCGTGCGATGCGAACCCGCGCGTCGAGGTGTCGACGTGCCGCTCGCGCGCGTGCGCAGTGCGCGGCGTCGACGCGAGCGTTCGGACGTCGACGCGCGTTTTGACTTCGCGCGCGCGCGCGCGACGGGAGGCAACGAAGAGACGGCTTGATGAGTTCTCTTCCTGTCGGCGGTTCTTTCGCCGCGGCTATCGAGCGTGACAGTACAGAAGACAGCACCACGCGCTAAAATCCATCCACCCGTCCATCAGCACGTCGCGCCGCGCTCACCACGCCTCCACGGAATATTTCCCCGTCGCGTCCATCCTCGCGAAGTGCGCGCGCGCGGCGGCGGCGTCGAGCCCGCCGTGTCGTACCGCCACCGCCTCGAACGCGTCCGACACGTCCTCCGGCATCCGCCCGGTGCTCCCCGCGACGTACACGCTCGCGCCGGCGGCGATCATCGCCCACACCCGCGCGCCGTGCGCGATAATTCGATGCGTGACGTAGTCTTTCGACCCGTCCGGCGCGTCGCGCGAGAACGCGGGGACGAACCAGCGGGGTCCGTCGGCGGGCGCGTCCGCGGGGGGCGCCGCGCCGGGGACGTCGACGTCGCCGGCGAGGACGCCGCGAGGCTCGTCGAACACCGCCCACTCGCGCTCGTACAGGCAATCGTGCTCGCGGTGTCGGCACCCGAAGAACACCAGCGTCGGCGCGAGTTTATCGCCGCGCGCTCGCATCGCCGCGCGCTCGTGCGCGAAGGAACGGAACGGCGCGACGCCGCTGCCGGTGCACACCACGATCATCGGCGTGGACGCGTCCGGGGGTAGTCGCAGCGTCCCGGGGACGATCCACGTCGCGACGCTCGCGCCGGGGGCTAACCTCGCGAGGTAGTTGGAGCACAAGCCTTCCCGTGCGCGTCCGTAGTGCGTCTTCCACTTCACGAGCGACACGGTGCAGTGGAGTTCGTTCGCGTGCGACGACGGCGACGACGACAGCGAGAAGAGACGCGCGCGGAGTCTCGGGGCGACTCGAAACGCCCACGGCAACGGCAGGTTGACGGACTTGAAGTCGTCCAAGAACTCGATCACGCTGCGGCGTTCTCTCTCGTTGTACCGGTACAAATCGTCTCTGCCCTCCGCGGAGGCGAAGTACGTCAGGCGTTCCTTCTCCGCGGCGTCCGATGCGAAGTGCGCGGCGACTTCGAAGAAGTACCGTCGCGGGGACGCGGAGGTGAGATCTAACGCCCCCATGATGAGCGTCATCGCCGGCATCGCCGGTTCGAGCGCGTCGCCGCCCCCGTCGACGTTCGGTCGCACCGTGATCCACGCGTCCGAGGGAACGCCCGCGCGCCGCAGGAGCTCCTCCGCGGCCGCCGCGCACGCTTTTTGCCCCCCCGTCGACGTCCCGGGCGTCGGCAGCACCGCGACCGAGTCCCCGGGGGAGTACAAACACCCTTTCGGGGAGCGCCCCCCTCCTTCTCCTCCTCCCGTCGTCGTCGTCGTCGTCGTCCCCGCGTCCCCCATCCCCGACGCGTCGATGACGACGTGCCGAACCTCGTGCGACGACTCCTTCGACGTCAGCGGCGCGTTCATCAAGATCGTCGTCTCGAAGCACGGGTTCTCCGGACCGAAACGTCGCGTCGACGCGCGCGCGTCGTCCGTCGACGCGCCGTCGTCGCCGCCGCCGCCGCGTCGCAATATTCTCGGGTCCACGCGCGCCGCCGCGCGCGCGACGCGGTCCATCAACGCCGCCGCCGCGCACAGCTCTGGCGTCGTCGGCATCTCGCTGGCGACGTGCTTCCGCCACCACTTCCCCTTATTACCTCGCTTATCTACTCCGTCCGCGGCGTCAGCGTCGTCGACCACCTCCACCGAGTACCGGCACCGCTCGAGCGCCGTCGCCTCCTCCCCGTCCGCGGGGTCGCGCTCGCCGTCGCGTAGGGGATACTTCGCGCGCAACGAGGTCCACACGTCCCGGAGCCACGGATCGAGCGCGGCTTCGTGTCCGGTCGGGTGCTGGTCGTCGCCGAGGCCCAGCGGCGCGATCGGATTCGCGCCCAGGCTAATGAGGGTCGTTCCGTACGAGCGAACGTCGGGGTGGAGTTCAAAGGCGTCAGATGGAGTTGAAAGGCGCCGAGGTGTGTCGGGATTGAAAGCGAGGCGTGGACGGAGAGATGCGCCGGGAAAAGTCCTTAACGATCGGCGTTCACCACGCCAACGCGATCGTATGGGAACCAGTGCGAGATAGAACGCACCTCAGCAGCCGCTTGTGAAGCCTCTTCGCGGCGACGTTGTACTTTTGATAGTGCGAGTCCCCCAGGCCGAACACCGCGAAGTCGACGCCCGCGAGCGAGGCGGCGGGGAGAGACTTGCGCAGGAGGAACCGCCAGAAGCGCTTCATGTTCGCCGGCGGGTCGCCCTGGCCCATCGTGCTCGTCACGAACAGCGCCGTCGACGCGCGCGGGAGCTCGGTGACCTCGTAGTCGTCCATCGCGAGGACGTCGCATCGGTAGTGGCGCCGGTTCGCGTCCCTCGCGATCCGCTCCGCGGCGTCCTGGCGGGCGGACGAGGGAAGAGAGGACGAGCGTCGGGGTCGGGGTGAGCGGGGAGAAGACGCGACGACGACGACGACGACGACGACGGGCGAGGAGAATGAAGATCTCGTCTCGTCTCGTCTCGCTCGGCGGTAGGCACTCTGCCGCCGCGCGCGTCGCCGGGGGAGACGCGCGGGGGGAGACGACGGGAGATCGCCGCGACGGCGCGCACCTGCGCGTTCCCGGTCTCGGACCCGTACAGCACGAGCAGCGACGGCCGCGGGGACGACGCGGACGCGTCGTCCGGCGACGCCCCCATCGCGCGGTGCAGTGCAGGAGCGCAGTGCAGGGCTGAAGTGCAGCGCCGGCGACGACGACGTTTGATAGGTCTCGTCTCGTGCCGGTGCACCGGCCGCTTTTTTCGGACCGGAACGAAACTTTTAAACCGTGCTTTTTGAGTCAAATTCTTTTTATGTTTGATTTTTTTTGCATTTTTTGCCGAATTTTTTGCACCCCTCTGCGGGTTTTTCCTAGATTTTACTGCTGATTTTAGCCGGGCTGCTGCCCGAAAGTCGGAGCAGAGACTTTGACCCAAAAACGACGGTTTAAAAAGCGACGGACACCTGGCAGCGCGGATGCCACTTGATGGCGCTGACGAGGTTAGCGAAAAACGACACGTTGCCGCCGCGTCGCGATCCCCCCCGAGGGACACTCACGCACGCACGTCGTCTCGCGCACGCGCGTCGCGAACGTTTAAAAAGACCTCAGCCGCGACTCGCCGCGCGCTCGCGGTGCGTCTTCCCGCGCGTCGTCCCCGCGCGCGCCGCGATCGGCGAGCTCGAATCGTCGCGCCGTCGTATCTTTCCAGGCGTGGGCTTTTTTCCGTGGGCTTTTTTCGCCCCGCAGGGGCGGTAACCTACTTTGGATTCTCGCCTCCCGCGCCGCGCCGCGAGCGCGCGTTCGCCCCGTTCGCGCGAATTCAATCCTGACCGATCCCCCCCACGCCGTCTCCGTCGTCCCCCGCAGCTCCGCGCCGCCGCGACCGCTCCCGCGCATCGCCGCGCGCGAGAAGTAACAAAAAATAATATCGCCGTCGAAGCGTCGTCGCGTCTCGCTTCGTTAGATGCAGCACGCGGTTCGCGCCATGGCCGCGCCCGCCCGCGCGGCGACGCTCGGCCACGGCCCCTCGCGCGCGCGCGCGAGGCCCGCCGTCGCCGCCCCCGGCCCGCGTCTTCTCGCGACCGCGCGCAAACCCTTCGCGAATAAGCGGCGATCGGTCGCTCGGATGGACTCCGTCTCAAACGATTCCCCGCCCGCGACCGGCAGCGAGGAGGACGTTGACACGCTCCAGGCGCCGTCCATCGCGTCCGCGGAGCCGCTCGCGGAAGAGTGCCCCGCGGACCAACACGCCGAGGTCGTCGCGCTCACGGAGGCGACCAGGGATCTCAAGGAGAAGCTCATGTCGATCGCGAAGCTCCTGGACGAGTCGGTGGCGAAGAACAAGTCGCTCGAGCTCGCGCTCGCGGAGCAGAAAGAAGAGGCGATCCGCCTCTCGGACGCGCACCGCCTGTCGCTCAACCAGACCGTCGCGGAGGCGGAGTTCGCGAGCCGCGTCGCGCTCGAGGAGGCGAAGATGGAGACGGAGAAGCTGAAGAAGGAGTACGCCAACTCCGCCGTCGCGCTCGAGAGAAAGATCGAAAAGCGGCTCGTCGCGGCGATCAAAATCGAGCGAGACGCGACGACGAAGAAGAAGCGCGCGGAGGCGGAGAGATCCGCGCGCGAGGCGAACGCCGTCCTCGAGACCGCGAAGCAGCTCGATCTCGTCGCGAGGGAGTCCTTCGCGGAGGACGCGGACGTCGCCGCGCGCGCGCTCTTGAACGCCGCGCAGACGGATGCGGAGAAGGCAAACGCGGCGAAGGAGCACGCGCTCGCGAGAGCCGCCTCCGCGGAGCAGCAGCTGCGGGCGCAAGACGAGATCCTCGCGAAGCTCGAGGCGCTCGTCGCGAGCGAGGGCGCGGCGCAGCAGACGCTCGTGGAGAAGGAGGAGGCGATCGCGGCGCTGACGAAGGAGGGCGAGGAGCTCCGGGCGCGGTATAAAGCCGCCGCGGAGGCGAGGGACGAAGCCACCGCGCTCGCCGAGGCGGCGGAGATCAAGGTCGAGGACAGGGTGAAGGACACCCTGAAAGCCGCGGCCGCGTGCGTCGAGGCCGCGGAGAAGGTGAAAACGGAGACGGAGGAACAAGCGAAGAAGGACGCGAAGATGTATAAGAAGGAGAAGGAAGCCGCGGAGTTGAGAGCGGTCGCCGCCGAGACAAACTTGGAAAAGACGAACGCGAAGCTCGACGAGATGATCGACGTCGCGACGCAGAAAGAAGCCGTGGACTTGAAAGTGACGCAGTTGACCGATAAGCTCGCGGTGAAGGAGCGCGAGATCGTGGCGCTGTCCGAAGAAATCGCGATCGCGGTCGAGAGGACGACTGAGTGGGAAGGGAAGTACACCGCCACGAGCGCGGTGCTCGAGAAGAGGGCGAGGGAGCTCGCGGAGCTCAAAGAGAGCCGCGACGCGCTCGTCGCCGCGAAAGAGGCTGCGGAAGCGAAGGCGACGCACCACGAGAGCACGCTGAAGAACCAGAGTGATCTGCTCGATCAGATGGCGGAGATTGCTGCGCAGAAGGAAGCCGCGGATGCGAAGATCGTCACGCTCCAGCAAGACCACATCGCGAAGAAGAAGGAGATCGAACTCCTGCGAGAGGAGGCGGCGACGCAGCAAGAGGCGGCCGTGATGTGGGAGGGCCGCGCGACCGCCGCCGTCGCGCAGCTGCAGGCGAGGGTCAAGGCTGCGGAGAAGGCCGCGGAGGAAGCGCGCGCGACCGCGGAGGAGAAGATCAAGATTGTCGAGGAGACGTCGGCGCTTCGCGTCGCGTCCGACGGCGAGCACCTCGTGAGAAGCGCGGTGGAACGCGAAGTCGCGGCGATCAACGCCGCCGCGGACGCGCAGGTGTACGCCGCGCAGAGGGACGCCGCGGCGCTGAGAAGAGCGCTCGAAGCCGCGAACTTCACGACGACGCTGTGGAAGGCTCGCTTCGAGATCGTCTCCTCGGACCTCGGAGCGCTCGCCGAGACGGTGGACGCGCAGTGCCGCGCGGATTGCAGCGCGGAGGTTGAACTCTCGGACGGATTATCCGCGGGGAGGATGTTGACCTCCGCGTTCGTGTCGTCGTCGCAGCTGAGAGGGTTCGTGGCCACCGGGCCGCGGATCGAGAGAGGGATCGGGACGAACGAAATCTTAGAGCTCGACGCCGTCGGCCTCGGCGCGCCGCTTCACGGGGACGTGAAGAAGATCGACCGGCCCAAGCCGAAGCGCGGGAGGCCCGAGAACAACGCGGTCAAGCGCGACTGGGACCCGGAGCACGAGCGCCAGATGAAGAACCGGCTGCTCATCAACCCCAGGGCCGCGGGGTTGTGGGGTTCGAAGAAGTCCGAGGACGCGGAGGAGCGCGTCGCGTGAGCGACAAGATGATCCATCCCATCCCCGGGAGAAGTGGAGAAGAAGACACGAGAAACGAGAAGCACGACGTAATCTCGTTCGCAAGCACTGTACCAGCATGAATAAAATTCATTTTTTCAACGCGAGAAATATTAAGATTAGCCGTAATAATCACACGCGCTCATCACGCGAAGTGCGCGAAGTGCGCCTTCGTCTGCGCGTACACTTCCTCCGGCGGCTGATCGCTCATCACCTCGCGAACTTTGCTCAGGCCGCGGTAGTAATCCACCACCGGCACGGAGGACTCCACGAACGTCTTGAACCGCTTCTTGATGCTCTCGATGTTGTCGTCCGTCCTCCCGGACGTCTCCCCGCGGCTCAGCAGTCGCTTCTCCATGACTTCTTCGGGGCAGTCGAAGAAGAGCACGAAGTCGCAGTCGTACCCCGCGGTTCTCTCCCACGCGTCGCGGTTCTCCTGGTTCCGCGGGAATCCGTCGATCAAGAACTTGTCCCTCGGGCTCGCCCGCATCGCGTCGAGCAGGAGGTTCACCGTGACCTCGCTCGGGACGATCTGCCCAGCCTTGATCATCTCCGCGACCATGTTCCCGTCCTTCGAGCCGGACTTCATGTGCGCGCGAAGGAGGTCGCCCGCGCTGAGGTGCTCGAACCCGAAGTCGTTGATGATGTTCGCGCACTGCGTGCCCTTCCCGCTTCCGGGGCCGCCGAGGACGAAGACGACGGAGGGGTGCGCCGCGCTCGACGCCGCCGCCACGGGAGGGCCCCCTTCCGCGGCGGGCGCTTCCGCAACAGGAGCGCCGTCCGCGCAGAACGCGGTCGCCGTCGGCGCGAACGCCGCGGCGGCGAACCCGAGCGCGGAGGCTGCCGACGTCGCGATCGTCCTCCCTGAAGAAGCGGAAGATCGCGCGGTCGCGGAAGCTCGCGCCGCGCTCGCGAGGACGTGGGATTCCGCGGTCGCGGCCGCGCGCGCGGTGGACGCGGCCTTCGCGAGCGCGCGCAGGGCGCGGCGGGCGAACATGATCAGCGTGTGGCGTGCGCGGAGGAGTGCCCGCCGGATCCGTCGACTCGATCGAACGTTCTGTTATTCGACCGGGACAAAAAAAAAAGTCTAGGAACAGCCGAGATGCTTCGATTCAAACGCGCCCTCGTCACAGCCGCGAGCGCCGCGGCGTCGGCGGAGGACGAGAGCTGCGCGCGCGTCTCCGGCCTACCCCTGATAACCCCCTCGCGGCCTCTCGCGGCGTCGGCGTCGCTCCGTTCGACGCCATGGCGGGCAAGCGCCGCGCGGATCCCGCGCTGCTTAAGAACCGCGTCCTGAACTCGTTGACTCGCCTCGCGGACCGCGACACGCTCGCCGTCGCGGCGAAGGAGCTCAATCGCGCGATAACGAGCGTCGCCGCGGAAGACCTCGGCATCATCGTCGCGTGCCTCGTGGACGACGCGTCGTCGTCGCCGAAGCCGATCGCGCGCGCGGAGGTGCTCCGATTGTTCGAGCTCGTCGCCACCACCCAGGGCGAACACGCGCTGTATTACCTCCCTCGCATGCTCACCGCGTGCACGCGTCGGTTCAGAGATATCGACACCGCGGTCCAGGACGCGTGCGTGGACGCCATCGGCGCGCTCGCGCACTTCGCGGTTCGATGCCGCCCGGGCGTGCACCTGGGGAACGTGAACGTCATGGCCGGCCCGGAGGCGATGGGCCCGCTCTTCGTCCGACCGCTGCTCGACGCCGTCGGCGACTGCAACTCGCGCGGGCCGCAGGACGTCGCGTGCAGGGCGCTCGCGAGGGTTTTTCGCAGGTGCGGGCCCGGCGTCGGCGGCGCGTGCGTCCCCGTGGGCGTGAACTGGTACAACGGCGATCCGGGCGCGGGTCGGGGGTCTTCCGGCGGACCGGGGAAGCTCGGCGTGCGGCTGATTCGGCATCTCGAGTCGAAGACGTTTCACGCCGCGCCGGGGCTCATCCGGGCGATTGGGAGTCTGTTCGCCGCCGCCGCGCCCGCGATGGCGCCGCAGCTGCCGGAAATTTTAGGGATCCCGAAGGATGCGGACGGCGAGGGGGGACGCGCGGGAGCGTTCGCGGACGCGAGGCTGTTGTCGCAGTTTGAATCCGAAGATTGGCACGCGAGGAAAGAAACCGCGGACGCGCTCGTGGCGTTGATGTACCACATGGGCCCGACGATGGACATCGCGATCGAGGACGTGCCTCTCATGGGTCACATATCGCGCGCGCTGAGCGCGGCGAAGTTCGACAAGGTGAAACCCGCGAGAGACGCGGTCGCGGAGGCGACCGCGGTGGCGCGAGAGCTGACGACGTACGAGGGTCCCAAACACGACGTCGCGCGTTGGCGCGCGTGGGTGCGGCATAAGGTTGGCGACGGCGTCGGCGCGCTCGCGGGGGACATCGAGAACGGCGGCGGGCAAGCGTTGCGCGGGGCGTTAGGCACGGTGCAGATGCGCGGGGCCGCGGGGGGAAGGGCGAGAGGGAGCGCGCCGCGGGGGAAAGGGGAGTTATCGGAGGCGTTTTTAGAGGCGCAAAAGAAGGAGGACGTCGTGTTCGCGCCCGACAAAGGCGGGCCGCCGCCGCCGTTCACGAACGGGCCGGTCGTCACGCCGGCGCCGAAGGCGTCGGACGTAGACGGCGTCGGCGCGGTCGCGGGCGTGGAGACGCCCGCGCCGCCGCCGAAGAAGGGGGAACCAGAGGACGCGGGCGGCGGCGGGGACGGGGACGGGGACGGGGACGGGGACGGGGACGGGGACGGCGAAAAGGAAGAGGAGGATGAAAAGCAAAAAGGGTCCTCCGACGCTGCTGACGTCCGAAGCGTCGACGTCGCGAGAGGGAGCGTCTCGGAGGATCCGTCCGGGCCGGACGCGTCCACGCGCGCGTCGTCGCCGCCGGTGTTGACCCCTCCCGCGCGCCCGCCAAGAGCGCCGCCGCGACGGCGACCGAGCGGGGCGCGCGACGATTTCGAGCTGAACGAGGACGAGACCCCGGCGTGGGTCGCGCTCGCGTCGAGGTTGGACGACGGCGGCGGCGGCGGCGGCGAAAACGTCGACCCGCTGACGGACGTCGCGTCCGTCGCGAACGCCGCGATGCGGAAACACGCGGACTGGAAGAGCACGCTGAACCCCCCGTCCGCGTCCGGCGACGCGAGTCGCGGCGACGTGCGCGCGCAGATCGAGCTCCTCGCGGCGGCGCAGGCGACGGTGTTGGACCGCGTCGGGGTGTTCGTCTCGGAGACGACGGACGCGTTGCGCGCGTTGACGACGCGGTTCGATCACCTGTCCGACGTGGTGACCGGGCTGGTGAACGCCGCGAACGCGAACGGCGGGGGGACCGCGAAACCGCCGCGCGCCTCGAGCGTCGCGAAGCCGCTCGAGGAGAGCTCGAAAGCCGCCGCCGCCGCGGCGAGGCTGGCGGAGGCGCGCGCGGCGAAAGCCGCCGCCGCCGCCGCGGAGGAGGAGCGTCGGAAGCTGCGGGAGGAACGCGCGGCGCTCGACGCGGAGAAGGCTGCACTCAGGGTCGCCGCGGCGCAGCTCGAGAGAGCGGCGGCGAACCTCGAGAAGGCGGTCCCCTCCGCGGGGGTGAAGGAGGCGGCGAAGTCCGTCGGCGCCGCCGCCGCGGAGTGAACGAAGACATCCCAAAGTTAGTAGACTACGCGGCGGAGTCGCCGATTACGAGTAGTCTAAGTACTCCACCCTCTAATGCACGCGACGCGCTGCTATTCGACTACTGCGCGACCGCTCACCGCTTCTGCGGCGGGCCGATGCTCGGGCCTATCGCGATGTGTTTCCTCTTATCGTACGGCTTCTTCTTCGGGACGACGCGGTTCTTCACCGCCCTCGTGTCGTTCCGCTGCGCCCAGTCGCTCTTCTTCAGCTTACACGGGCGGTTCCCGATGTACTTGCCGTTCATCTCTCGCATCGCGCTGGAGTAGTCCGCGCTGTCCATGAACGACACGAACCCGAACCCTCGGCTCTTCTGCGTCGTCTTATCTTTCACCACTCTGGCCTTTTGAAAGCTCGCGTACTTCCCGAACGCCCTCGCGAGATGGTCGTCGCTCACCTCCGTGCCCAAGTCGCCGACGAAGATTCTGTAATCGTTCTCCGGCCAGTCCCCTAACGTCTTATCCTGCCACCGGTCCCCGGCCGCGGATCTATACACCGGCTTCCCGATCTTCTTCGCGGGCATCATCGACCGCGGGGTGGCGTCGCCGTCCGCGCGCTTCAGCTCGTGCTGCGTCGGCGGCGGCGGCGGGATCCCCCCGTGGTGCGGCGGAGGGTTCGAATGATGATGAAGATGATGGAACGCCTGCGCCGCGTGCGGGTCGTACCCGCCGAGGTGCGACGGCGGCGGGGGGATCGAGCGCGACGGCGGCGGGGCGGCGGCGTCGTGCGCGGGGCGCGCGGACGGGCCCGCGGGGACGTGCTCGGGCGCTCGCGCGATCGTCGCTCGCGCGGGGGCGGCGCGCGTCGTCGCGCTGGCGGTCGCGGTCGCGGTCGCGGTCGCGGGCGCGGGGACGGGCGCGGGCGCGGGGACGGGCGCGGGGGGCTCATCCTTCGCCTTCTCCTCGAGCTGCCCGATCTCCGCCGCGAAGAGCGCGAACTCGTCGTCCATCGCGAGCGACGACGTGCGGCGCGCGCGAGCGAAACTGACGGACGACTGGCAGCGACGATTCGCTCGACTTCGCAGAGAGTGCAGCGCCGCGATGCCATCGATCGAGAAATAAAGCCGTTGGTTTCTCATCATCGCGCCATCGATGAGAACGGCAGACGACCGGTCAGGAGCGCGAAAAACTCGTCGATTTGGCGCGAAGATCGCCGACGTCAACTCGAAAAACGACAACGACTCGCGCGTCCCGCGCGTCACAACGACGAGCGCGCGCGACGACGGACGCGACGCCTCCCCCGCGAGCGAAGAGAACGAACGAACCCCGCGATGTCGGCTCGGTCCACGTTCAAGCAGGAGCACGCGCTCGGTGCGCGCCCGCTTCGCGAGTCGTTTTTCGTCGACGCGCGCGTCCCCGCGGAGGTCCCCCGTTCATTCGTCCTCCCCGTCGCGCGTTCCGAGGGGACGTCGCGCGCGCTCGCGCCGCGCCAGCCGCGCGGACGCGCGCGCGCGTCGTACCCTCCCGCATCGTTCGCGAGAAGACCATCGCGTTCGCGCGCCGCGCGCGGAGTCTGGTCAGATCCGCGTCGTCGGCGCGCGCGCGACGCCGCGACGCGCGCGCGCTCGTCGGACGAGGAGACGCGCGCGAGACGGAGTCAGAAGATAGATTCGAGCCGCGCGTCGTCGCGCCCTTCCCCTCATCCCGCGCGGCGCGTCGCGTCCGGACCCGCCGCGTCCGCCTTCCTGACGCGCGCGCGTCCCCGCCTCTTCTCTCGCTCTCGCAGACAAGCGCCAGGCCGAGGCGCAGCGCATCCGGGACAAGTATCCGGACCGGATCCCGGTGCGCGCGTCCCCTTTCAAACCATTTGAACGTTCGTCGGCCGCGTCACGTCGTCGCGACGCGTGCTTTTTTATCCGGCGGCGGATAACGGCGCCGCCCGCGTCGCGTCGCGCCCGTCGTCTCTCCCGCACGTCGCGCTCACTCGTCCGCCTACCTTTCTCGCGAACAGGTCATCGTCGAGAAGGCTGAGAAGAGCGACATCCCCGACCTGGACAAGAAGAAGTGCGCGCCCCGCCCGCGCGCGCGTTCCGTTCCGCGCGTGTTTGGTTTGGCATATTCCCTTTTCCTCGCCGTCGACGCGTCCGCTCCTTTCGCTCCCTCCCCGTCCCAGGTACCTCGTCCCCGCGGACCTCACCGTCGGACAGTTCGTGTACGTCATCCGCAAGCGAATCAAGCTCTCGCCCGAGAAGGCGATCTTCGTGTTCGTGAACAACGTCCTTCCCCCCACGGCGGCGCTGATGTCGGCGGTGTACGACGATCACAGAGACGACGACGGGTTTTTGTACATCGCGTACAGCGGCGAGAACACGTTCGGTTCCGCGTTGGATCTGGATCTGATCGCGCTCGAAGAGGACGAGTGATGCGATGTGATGTGATGTCGTGGGGGTTGTGGGGAGGTGGGAGACGCGCGCGCGGAGGGAGACGAGGCGCGTTTGTTTGTATGAACATCGAACACTGTACGAGTAAAAACTTTTCATGAGAAAGGTGAAAATAAAAAAAAAGCAGGCTGCAAGCGGGGGCGCTCGCCCGTTGACCAACACGATCATCTACACGTATACATGCACTCGCGTCGCCTCGCGCGCGGCACGGTGCGTCAGCTCATCGCCGCAGTCTCGAGCAGGTGCATCATCGCGAAGTCGTACCCCGGCGGGTCGAAGACGACGTCGCGCGTCGCGAAATACCCGCCGACGTCGACGTCCGCGACGACGTCTTCCAGGGTATCGAACGGCGGCGCGGTGTCCCTCAAGTCCGACCCGCTGTCCTCGCTCTCGTTTTCGATGATTTCGTTTTCCATCAGGATGCGCAGGAAGTCGCGGTCGTCGTGCATCCCGCCCGCGGCGACGCCGATATCGAGGTCGTCCTCGGCCGGAGCCGGGGGCGGGGGCGGCGGCGTCGC
>Ga0255756_1002806_pt1 | contig 18249 bp, 13 predicted proteins | sample 011ome_20_FD_179956 | JGI IMG/M metagenome (GOLD analysis project Ga0255756, IMG submission 179956) | Coastal salt marsh microbial communities from the Groves Creek Marsh, Skidaway Island, Georgia - 011509CT metaG (version 2) | ecosystem: Environmental > Aquatic > Marine > Intertidal zone > Salt...
CCGACACATAGTCGTTTGTTAGGCGAGATAGCAATGTCATTTTAGAAAGGATTCAGCGTATACCCCTGTTGCTGTAACAACGCATGGGCGGTGATGGCGGACGGAGACATGGTGATGCCCGGCAGCAGGTCTGCCGCCTTGATATCCATCCCTTCTGCGGATTGCCCGCACAGCAGTATTGTGACCCCGGCGGCCTGCAGCTGCGCAATGATTCCAGCATTGGGATTCTCGGCTCCACGGGCCTGAGTGGTCAGCAAATCCAGGCCTGCCTGACCATGAACTACGATGGCGGCTGACAGATTTTTAGGCGAGACACCTTTTGCCGCATGCAAATTCGTAGAACGGGCCACCATCTCGAATTTCCGGTTAACGGCATCAGTCGGTCCGGCTTCAGACACATCGAAGGCAATTTTCAACTGGGTGCCCGCTGGCAGTTCGACACCGGTCACCGGCGCATAGACGCCATAATCGGGCACCGCGGTGCCCGGAATAAAATCGTCTATGCCGGCCAGGGCTGGTGCAGAGAGACCCAGTAGTATTGAGAGACAAAGAATACGTCGAATCATGATGGCTTCCTGTGGTTGATAAACACGAGCTTAGGGACAGTGACTTTACCGGAGACGCTGCACCTGGATGTAACCTTTGTGGGACCGGGAGGAAAGTCGGTACGAACTACCCCAGCGCGAAGGGTAGATTCGGATCTCGTCGCCTTCCGCCAGAGCGAAGCGTCTGGTTTGCATTTGCTCCCAGACCTGGCCGTTTTGCAGAGTAATCAGGAAACGGTTGGGATTGAGCTCCTTGATCTCTGCCACCCTGGCGATCAACTCATTTGACTGTTCCCTTTCATTGACCTTCTCCTCGGGCAAACCGAAATTGTTTTCGACGCTGTCAGCTGGTGCAATGTTGGCGTTTTCTACTTCTTGCTGCGTCCCGAACGCCGGCTGGGGTTCAACTTGTGGGGGAGCCTGTGGGAGAGATTGTGCCGGCTGCTGACTGGAATTTCCTGGGATCGACACGACCGGCAGGTTCTGCTGCAGAATAGAGGTGCTACGACCTTGCGCCGCGTTCGCCTGTTTCTCGAAACAGGCCAGGCGCTCTATCGGGCTGACTATATCCAGGCAGGGGCTGGCATCCATAATGACCGCGTCGGTATTGTCCGCCGCGAACACCACGGCTGATACCAGCATGCACAGGGAATATGGTAAGGTTTTATTGATTTTCATGTCCGTAATTTCCCTTTAAAAATCGAATCGCTATTCTATCAAATCAGCATGGTTTTTCAGGCTTTTATTCAAATCAGTGGATTTTCCCAAATTTGGCCTGGTGGGAGTTCAGCAAGGAATAAAAAGGCTCAACCAAAAAGGCTAAGCCCTTGAAAAAAGGCTCCTTGAAAAAAAACGGCGGGCCAGAGGCCCGCCGTTAATGGTCTTACAAGGTCACTGTTGCTTTACGTTAGAAACGCGCCTTCACACCTAGGAAGAAACGGCGCCCCAACACGTCATAGTAACCCGGGTTGGTTATCCCGGCACCGGAAGTAGCCAGTTGGGGAGCGGTCGGATTGACGCAACCCGGTGCACCACCACAGACCGACGCCAGATCCGTCCCTGGTGGAAACCCCGTTTCGCGACCCGTTATTTCAGGACTCGTATCAAACAGGTTGGTGATACCACCGCGCAGCGTCAACTTTTCATTGATGGTCCAATTGAAGGACATGTCAAAGATGTCATACGCGCCGATGCCGGTGTCGCTAATAGGCGTATAACTCAACGGGACCCCACCTCCGCCAGCCGAAGCCGAGGCGTTGTTGGCCACGAGCGCATTTATTTTTGCCTGGTCTGCCGTGATTACCGATGGCAGGTGACGCCAGCGCAAGCCAACACTCCAGTCATCCTTGAAGTATGTCAGCGAGGTAAAGAGCCTGTAGTCATACGCACCCGGATTGGTGCCAGTCAGACTGGGCCCAAGAGAACCAGCCCACTCGATCTCGACATCGAAATCCTCCAGTGACTCCTTGGTCTTGTAAGTGTCGATATAGGTCATCTGCATATTCAAGGCCAGTCCACCCGAGAGACCGAAACCGAGATCTCCGAGCTCTGCTCTCCAATTGGCAGCGATATCGATACCTTCTGTGCTGATGGTTGCCTGGTTGTTATACCTGAGAAGTTGCCTCTGTTGGCCACCGGTCGTCGGACTGCGGGGTACATTCTGACAATCCGTCGTTGCAGCCTGTGCGGCGGCCTCTGCGGCATTGCTCACCGTGGTAACGCCGAAGCACAGATAATTGGCAAAATCGGGTGTGTACTGCTGGATGGCATCCTCGATGTCGATTTTCCACCAGTCAAAGGAAAGGGTCAGGTTTTCCAGCCAGGGATTTTCCCAAGGGGAGTTGGCAACAAAACCAGCGGACCAGGAATCAGCGGTTTCGGCCTCTACGTCAGGATTACCTTCTTGGTATACCCAGTTGGCATTTCCGCCTCCACCACCGCCTGCATTGTTGGCATAGTAGGTGCTTGCACCGACGTCAGTCATCATGGCCTGGCAAATCAGGAGGGTACTTTGAGCGCCTGCAGCAGTCTGTCCACTGGCCAGTTCTGTCTCTGGTTCACCAGGAGCCAGGATCGGATCTGGCAGGGCGCCACCAGCACCAAAGGGCGCGTTGGAACGCAGACCACAAGGGTCGCCAAAGTTATTGCGAACACCGCGCAGGTAGACTTGCTGAAGGCCAAGATACTTCTCGCCGACATTGGGTGCGCGGGTCGCGCGGTTGAAACCACCACGCAGACGCAGCCAGTCATTAGCCTCTATATTGGCCAGGGCCTTGTAGGTCCACTGTGAATCTGAATCTTCATAGTCGGAAAAACGTGCACCCAGTTCCAGATCAAGCCCCTGCACGATGCCGACATCGCCAAGAACAGGGACCAGTGCTTCTACGTAATAGTCATCAACTGATGTTGATGCATCCATATCGCCCACCGGATAGACGCCGATGACCTGGTCCTCGAATGCCCTGGAGCTTTGCAGCAGGTCCGGGGTATAGGTCACATGGTTTTTGCGCCACTGGTAACCGAATGCAGCACGCAATTCACCGGCTGGCAGGTCCATTAAACCACCCTGGAGGTTAATTTCGACGATGTCCTGGTCACTCGTCAAACGGTTCTGCAGAGGAGCGCCAATCGCCTTGGCACAATCCTCGCTCGGCCGCGTATCGGAGAAGAAAATGGTTTCATAAAAGCCGCTGGTACACTTAACCGGGTTGGTACCGAAGCCTGGCGACGCACCCGAGGTATTAGCCTGTACTATCGCATTTCTGCCGTAATCCGGCTCATTGACGAGCCTACGCCACCGTTCCAGTGACTGGAAACCAGTAGAGACATTGCTATTGTCCACCTCGCCATGTGAGTAATAAAACTCACCGGTCCAGTCGCGGAAGGGCAGGTCCACATTGACCCCTGTTTCGATCTGCCAGACGATGTTGTCGTTGTCGGATGCACGATTTTCCAGACTGTTTTTGGGGAAAATCTCCGGAATCCAGTTACCAGCGGGATTGGCGCGGCTCAACAGCAAGATGGCCAGTTCAGGAACTACGGGATGCCCGGCACCCGCTGCGCCGCTCGGAATGAAGCCAGGATTGGCATATGCCCCCGGATTTGCCTGAACCGCGGTAACAACGGCTGGATCTGTGTAGTCCAGTGACGGGTCTATAGGGCTGTCGACCGCCGCGTTGAAAGGTACATTGGCCTCCCAGCCAAAACTGGCGGTTGAACCGTAGTTCAGACGCGTCCCGGAGTTGCTTCGGGCGAAGTTCGCGTTAGCGAACAGCTCAACGCCTTCCGAGAGTTCAAAAGTGCTCCGGGTAAAGAAGGACCAGCGATTCTGTGGCGCACTGACAATGGCGTCCTGCGTATTCCACTTGAGGACGTCCGCGGTATCGTTCGGGTCCAGCGTCGTACCATCAAGAACGGTTTGGCGGGCATATTCCACACCATCGATGATGCCATTGGATAAACTGAGATTGTCGCCGACTATGGGAAATAATGTGCCATCTGGATTGAAGCGGTAGCGAGCGACAAAGCCCGCCCCCAGGTTGCGGAAGCCGGTACCGGCAGGCCGGTCAGAAAAGAGGGCATCCATGGTGGCATCGTTAGCCCGGTTGAAGGCTACGGTCATACCGTTGAATCCCTGCTGGAACAGTTCGCCCCCGACAGTAGGATCGTTCCAGGAATCTGTAAAGAAGCTGCGATCGACTTCAAGCGCTTCCTTGCGATCGTAATATTCGAAACCAATCGTGATATTGCCGCGGCCGTCGATGAAATCGGTGCCAAGGATGCCTGAAATACGGGCCTCTTCACCGCCACCAGCGTCGGTGGTGCCGTACTGCGTGTCGATTTCCAGACCCTCGAAATCCTTACGCAGAATGAAGTTGGTCACACCACTAACCGCATCGGCACCGTATACCGCTGATGCGCCACCGGTAATGGTTTCAACACGCTCGATCAATGCTGACGGGATGGCATTGATGTCGGTCACCATCAGCGCGTTGGTTGGCACCATACGTTTGCCATCAATCAGTACCAGGTTTCTGTTGGGGCCGAAACCACGCATTGATACAGAGGCAATACCCAATGTATTCACCGGTGTGGCATTGATTTCTTTTCCCGTGGTTACGGGCGAGTTGGCCGGATTGTAATCCGGTAGCTGGTTTAGATACGACTCTATGTTTAGACCGCTCTGCTCTTCGAACTGAGCGGCATTGATGGTCCGGATTGGACTATTGGATTCGAAGTCGCGGCGCACAATGCGGGAACCGGTGACGACCACTTCTTCAAGGACAGGCTCGTCCTGAGCCAGGGCAGCATTTCCGAAACCAGCTGCCATCCCAACAGCCGCTGCTATCGAAATAGCGAGCTTCGATCTTTTGATGTGATTATATGAATTTAAGTATCCCATGTGATTGAATCTCCTTTTTATATTCATAAGTAATTATTTTTACAAGGATGATGCTCTGGATTTTTTCTCTTCCTCCTTCTTCCGCTGGATATTAATGTAAATTCAGTCTTTTATTGCAACTGTCGCAACATAATCGCATTTTCAATTAGCAGGAGCAAATGGTTAAAATTCAGCGAATTTATTGAATTTTGTACCAGGTCAGAATGGTCCTGGCCGAATGCCGGAGAAGATCGTCAAACAATCAAAAAATCATGTGTATTAAAAGAATTCAGGGATCAAGTAACCTGCCAACTTGATTCTTGATTTCTCTTGATTTCTTCCCTGATTTTCTAGGCCCCCACCGGAGCTTTGGTGAAAACGCTGAACCACGCCACCTTCTCGGTGTGCTTATCATCGTAAGTGCAGGTCATCTCTGAGGTGAAACCGGCCAGGCCAAACTGCTGGAGATGCTGTTCGAGATGCCGCAATGCGTCGACGTCCAAAGCTACGCGCGATTGCTCCCTTGAGATGTCACGTCGCAACGCCACCGATTGGTCGAGCGCGTCGAGATCGTTCAGGCCTGGAGGCTCATCGCCGAGCAGGCTTTTTGCAAAGTCAAAATACTCGACCCCAAGGAAGATTTCTGCGGCTTGCGAAAATTCCGGCCTGCGCGCACAAACGCCTTGGAGCAAATCGTGGCGCGAAGGATCTTCTGGCGGGAGCATCGCCGCTTCACGAACCTGCTCGGGCACACGGGCGCGGACCAGGGCCTCGAGGGTCGAATTTGCCAGAAGGCTGCTCTGTGTAATGGCGCTATCCGAGCTGTGGAGTACCAGAATGAGCGAACCGCCGGGGGCCAAAACACGTGCGGCTTCGCTGAGGGCCATATCGAATGGGGCATACTCAATGGCGAAGTTGGAAACGACGAGATCGAAGCTATCCTGTGCAAAAGCAAGCTGCTCAGCGGCGACCTCTCCCATGAACCTGATATCGGGATGTTGGAACCGTGAACCGCCGGGAGCGACGATCTTGTCAGACGCGACGATCTTCAGCCCGCGTCCGGCTTCAGCTCCCCAAAAAGATACCTGCCCTGAGCCACAACCGATCTCCAATACGCGCGAACCGGCTTTGGCTGAGCCAAAAATGTCCTGCCAGAAGTACTTTATCACCTCGCCAGGGCCCCATTCCGTATTGCACGAAAAGTGTTCGCTGCCGTCCAGGCGCTGCGACCACACTGATTCTTCCGATAGAACTGGCTTGTCTGACCCCATGTTTACTGTGCTTCGCTTGATTCAAATATGTGGGTCAGAATAGACGGATAATGTTTAGTCGTCCATACATGGAGATTTACATTAGTGTTGTAATTGCGCCTTAAATTCCGATTCAAGGAATCAAGGGGTCTTGCAAGCGACGCGGGTTCTGTTCCAGGGGCGGCACCCGGCGTATGGTGGACAGTGCGGCCTTGCTGCTAGACGAGGTATTATCCAGGACTGCGTATCGGCGGAGGTGCAGTCGCCAGCTTGACATACTATGTTGGCCAGTCCAGCCTGTCACTGACACATAAAAAAACCGGCGCGTGCGCCGGTTTTTTTCCAACTCATGGTTTTTCTTCAGTGCGCAATATACAGATCGATACTCAATGCTGCGACCGTCGTACAGACAATGAAGTATGGCAGGGCCATCCAGACCATACGGCCATATCCCAGGCGAATCCGCGGTGCTATTGCGGACATCAGTAGGAACAGGAAGGCAGCCTGGCCATTCGGGGTGGACATACTCGGAATACCAGTACCCATCACGACCGCCACAGACTGTGCTTCAAAGGCCTCTTTCGCCATTTCACCTGCATCGTAAAGCTCCTTGATCAGGTCCATGTAAATCGTCGCAACAAACACGTTGTCACTGATTGCTGACAGGAAACCGCTGGAAAGAAATACCATGAATACCTGCTGAGGCCCTTCCAGAGTCAGCACCCACTCCATCACCGGGGTAAACATGTGCTGAGTATTGATCATGGCCACCACCACGTAAAAAACAATCAACAGTGAAGCAAACGGTAGGCCCGGTGTAAATGCTTCGGCCAGCTTGTGCTCGTCTGTGACACCCGTCATGGCTGAGGTCAGCACAATGACCCCCAGGCCAATCAAGCCGATTTCAGCCAGGTGCAGGGCTAGCGCCGCTACCATCAGGACAGCAACAATACCCTGGATGACCATGACGACCTTGTCATGGGGAGTCAGTTTGTCTTTGAGCTTCTTGTCTTCATCGGTCAGGATCTGGCGTACAGCAGGCGGCATTACAGCGCCATAACTGAACCAGCCCATTTTTTCGATCACGACACAGGTCAATATACCAGCAAACAGGGTCGGGATAGTGGCTGGTGACACCTGCATGATGAATTCCATGAAAGTCCAGCCGGCGGCGTTGCCAATCACGATGTTTTCGGGTTCTCCCACTATTGTGCAGACCCCACCGATAGCAGTACCTACCGCACCATGCATAAGCAAGCCACGCAGGAAAGCACGAAACTTGTCCAGGTCCTCACGATGCAACTCGTCAATATGCCCGTCATCCGGATCAGGGTCATCATGGTAACCAACACGGGAAACCACCTTTTCATAGACATCGTAGAAACCGGTCGCTATAGCCACCAGGACCGCCAGAATGGTCAGTGCATCCAGAAAGGCAGAGAGTACGGCCACGAAGATAATCGCCACCAGATTCATCACCACCGGGGACTTGATTCCCAGTAACACGTGGTTGATCAGGGCAAACAGCATATCGCGCAAGAAATGCACGCCCGCCACCATGAAAATCACCAATAGTATGACCGGCAGACCGAGTTCAACTTCTTCATACAGATGATGAGTGTCGGTCAATTGCAGGATCAGGATCTGCAACGCCAGTAAGCCACCGGTTTGCAGCGGGAAGCATTTCAGGGCCATGGCCAGCGTGCCAATGAATTCGGCCAACATCAACCATGAGGTTAGAAGAGGCCCTAAGGTGAAGTAAGCGATGAAATTCAGGACAAGACAAATCAAGACTGCCTTTTTGTACCATGTTGGGGTATTCCCCAGAAACATCTGCATTGTGAGTGATTGCTGTCCAGGGACTACCATAAAAATCTCCAAAAGCTGGTCATAAAGTGACTATTCAAAAGTTGTGTTGGATTGGAAATGCTAAAAAACACACAAGGGGTTTGTATCGGAACCGGAAGAATAATAGTACAGCTCCTAGGAGTCCAGTAAATCAGGCCAGTAGTTCATGAAAATGCTGGCTCTCTTGTCACCTCTGTCTTGGGTCGCAACACCATAATCAGGTCGCTGACCGGCCCGATGAAGGGGAAGAGTTTATCTGTGGAACCAAGCTTTTCGCTGAACACGACTTTCGATGCTACCTTGATACCAAGTTTACCCGCCAGCTGCCCCATTGAATAGCCCTGCGTCATCTATGAGAACTCTTCTCTGGCGGAGATGGCGGCCTTGGAAATCTGGGCCTCGCTTCCGGCCATGCGCCGGCGGTATCAACCGTGAGTGCAAATCAAGTTCCTTGCTCTCATGACAGTTGGGACGAATGTGATAACCGATCAAACCGGAAACCATCGTGACTCCCAGAGCTACGGCGCATGCAGGGCGGTTGGCAACTGTGACTACAATCGTACGTATACAAAGCTCCTTGGTTTACTAACTCAATTCAAAACAGGCAACAGCCTACCTGCTCACCCGGGTGAATGGAATCCTTGCCGGTGTTTGTTTGCGGCAGATCATGCACTCCAGAGATGACTCTGCAGCGGCGGGCTTTCTCACTTCACTCTCATTTTATGGCCTGTAATAACCTCCCAGGGGTGTACCGAGGGCTTTATTCTTTAACTGCAGTAAGCGTCGTTACTCTGACACTTATCTGGTCGTTAGCGGCTGACCGTTATACTGGCTTGCAGATCCGTTGGACGAATAACTTCCATGACCGGAGGTGCGGCCACCAGCTTGACCCACATGGCATCCCTGTCCTTGAAAAATGAGGTCTCGTTCGCCTGGCGCAAGGCGTCCATGCTGCTCTGTTGCGTTCCGGAGACCGCATCGCTGAAACCCGGCAGTTCGAACATCACCCATGAGCCCTGGTCCATTTCGGCCAGACTGAGAGTCACTTCGTCTCTTTCGGTAAGCACCTCTATCTCCGTGCCCGCCTTCACCGTGCTCTGGTCACCGTTTATTTTGAATTCCTTGCCATTGCGAACCAGTGCGATGGGCGCCTGCGGAGGACGACGGGAAAACAGCGCAGCACGTTGGGAGCGAACAAGAGGCGTGTCCGGTGCATTGGGACTAAGTCCCCCGATCAATGCGTAACGAGCAGTCCGGGATTCGAGATCGACGGCGGCTGGAAATTCCCCCCTGGCATCCGAGAGATTCAGGCGACCGATATCACCCGTGCATACAGCGGCATTCCAGTCGGGATGAATCTCACAGCTGTCGTCGGTGACGACGCTGTCATTCTCGCCGTCGTGCAGCATGATGTGGGAGTCGGGTATACCAGTCACCGAGCCGTCCAGGTCGTGGATCGACAGGGTCCGATAGGCATTGCCGCCGCGGTTGTCATTATCGAAGCGGGTATCGTATTTCGGAAAATAGGCTGGCTTGGCATTGACGAATTCCGCCCCCTGGATGGAGCTGTTGGTACTGAGCCCCGCACTGGTGAACAACAGGAAGGACAGCGCGCCTGTTTTTCTTAAGGAGTTGTCCTGGAAATTCACGAATGTGGTGTTTATCACATCATCGCGGTAATCGTAGTATTCATAGCCACGGATGGGGAAATCCGGAATGGCCGGCTTGGGCAAGCTGCGGCCATAGGCGATTTCCTCTGGCGTGGAGGGATTGCCGATGTTGTCGGTTTCGCCCACCACCAGCCCATCAATCAGCCGTGAACTGAACGGCAGGCTGCCTATATCACCAGCGGCCTGTGTCATGCCGATGGCATTGTCAGCAAGCGTCATGTTGCTGTAGACGTAGAGGTCACCCCGGCCCCAGAGGCCGCCATTGCGGTTCTTCCAGGCGGTCAGGTTCTCGAAGTGCGTCTCCATCACCTCACTCTCCAGATCGTCAGGATCTGCCAAGGGCTGCAACGGCCAGGAGGCCAGACCGAAGGTGTTATCTTCGTCGATGTGCCGGTCGATCATGAATCCGTCGAAGTTGGAATGGGCCACGTTGCCCCTGAATGCGCGCAGCGGCGTTCGACGCGGCCAGGTGTTCAGGCTGTCATCCGAGCCCAGAAAGGCGCCATTCGGATGCATTGGTATGGAAAACCAGAAGCCGGTGGAATCGGAACCGGCTGCCACGTTGTCGATGTAGCTGTTATCCGGGTTGGTGATCCAGTATGACGACACGGTATTATCTGATGGCAGCAGGGTATGCCTGCCGGAAAAACTGATATCCCTGAGTTCACGGCGGTTTTCAGCATCAATCTCACCGTTGGCGGCCAGATTGTTTGGCACACATTCCATGGTGGGATGACACTTGGTCTGAATCGCCAGGTTTTTAACGAACGCGTTGCCGGTCTCGATGCCATCTTCCATGAAGAAACAATGGCCCACGGTGTTGTAGGTGACATTGTTTTCTATCTGCAGGTCATTGGTGCCGTGCACGGTCACACAGCGGTTGAAGGTGTCGTGGATGGCCGCATTCCTGAGGTATTGTCCTTTACCGCCCTCACCGACCAGGTGCCAGTGGATCGGATAGCGTGCCAGTTCCATGTGCTGGCCCATGCGATTGAGTTCGACGCCTTCGACATACATTTTGCTGGTGATCATCGCCATGATGTGGCCACCGAAGTACGACTCCGCTGCATCTTCTGAAGCCTGTACCTTGATGTTACGGGTCAGGAGTCCCACTTCGCCGCGCTCATCCACACCATAGGTTATTTCACCAAAGTGCATGTATGCCAGGGGCTGGTCCAGGGTAATGGTGTTGCCGCTGATCGCCGTGATATGGCGCGTTTCGGCTTGGCGCGGGTTGTAATCCGTGGAGGCCAGCACAATTTCGTCGCCTACCTGCCACTGCTCGGCATTGAGAACTTTAATGGTGGTACTGCCTTTTTCAGCGGTTTCAGCCAGCCTGGTCCAGGTGTTGGTGATATTACCGTGCAGGTTCAGAGTGCCGCCCGACAGCATGATGCCGCGGTCGCCCATGCCCATGAGCTGTTCGCCTTCATTGTTGTCAGTGAGCGTGATGATCGCCTTGTGGGTGAAGGGATTGGCTTCAGTGCCGATCTGCAACTCGCCGAACACCATAATCCACTCGGTGGTGAGCGCCAGGTCTGACTCATCTGCAAAGACAAGCTTGCCGTTGATGGTGAGACCACTCAGAGCAGGCGGGCTGATGTCCAGCAAAACTTCCTGGTCATTGGCAATCGTCACCTTGTCACCGGCGACCGGAACCTGGTTGTTGGGCCAGGTGGCCGGATCGGCCCAGCGCAGGGACTGCGCCTGGGCGGCGAATGCTGTAAAAACGAAAAATGGCAGAATGAATAAACGAATGGATGTGCGCATGGAATCAGATGTCCCCTGATAGTGTGTTAATTACCCTCCCAAACGGGTTACAGAGAATACCATGATTTTTTGGCAAAAACCCCCCCCGACAGGGACGTCGAGGGCCTGGCAAGCAGGCTGGATCCGGCCTAGCGGTTGAGCGTTATACTGGCCTGCGTATTCGATGGGCGAACCGGCATGATCAGCGGTTCGCTCACCACCAGTTTGACCCAGAGGGCGTCCTCACCCTGGAACCAGGACGTCTCGTTCGCCTGACGCAAGGCATCCATGCTGCTCTCCTCCATTCCCGAATCTGCGCTGGCGAAACCCGGCACTTCAAAGATGATCCATGAGCCCTGGTCCATTTCACTTACACTCATAGAGACTTCATCGCGCTCGGTCAGCACCTGGATCTCGGTGCCGGCCCGCACCGTGCTCTGGTTAGCTGTGATTTTGTGTTGCTTGCCATTGCGGACCAGCGCAATCGGCGCCGGCGGCGGTGGTGGAGCAACCGGCGCGGGCCGGGCGGCCCCGGCGGGACGTGGGGTCGGACGCACGAAGCCGAACCCGAATCCGCCGCGTAATTCCCCGGGCGCGGGCGGGCTGGCGATTTGACCTGCCCGGAAGTTCAGGCGGCCGACATCACCCGGGCACAACGAGGCGTTCCATGTGGGTTGAATTTCACAGGTCTCTCTATCAGTGGCAACACTGTCATTCTCGCCGTCGTGGAGCAGGATGTAGGCATCTCCCATGCCTCCCACCGAACCGTCCAGGTCGTGGATCGCCAGGCTCCGGTAGGCCACAGCACCCCGGTTGTCACTGTCGAAACGATCATCGATATTCGGAAAATACACCGGCTTGGCGTTGATGAATTGCGCACCGGCGACGGTGTTTTCAGTGGTAACCCCCGCACCCGTAAACAGCAGCCAAGACAGCGCACCTGTTTTACGCTGGTCATTGTCCTGGTAATTCACGAATGTGGTGTTCACCACCTCATGCCGGTAGTCATAGTATTCGTAACCGCGGATCGGAAAATCCGGAATGGATGTCTTCGGCAGGCTGCGGCCATAGGCGATTTCCTCCGGCGTCATGGGATTGCCAATATTCTCGGTCTCGCCCACCACCAGCGCATCAACCAGCCGCGAGGTAAAGCCTTCACTGCCGAAGGTTCCGGTGGAATGGGTCATACCAATAGCGTTGTCAGCGAGTTTAGCGTTACTGAATACGTGCAGTTCACCCCGGCCCCAGATACCCCCATGGCGGTTCTTGTAACTGGTCAGATCCTCGAAGTGCGATTCCAGCATCTCGCTGTACGGGTCAGCCGGATCTTCCAGCGGCGTGTACGCGGTGAAGGACAAATCGAAGGTGTTGTCTTCATTGATGTTGCGGTCGACCATGAAACCGTCGTAGTTGGAATGGGACACGTTACCCCGAAATTCACGCAAGGGGGTGCGGCGCGGCCAGGTGTTGGCGCTGTCCTCCGAGCCCAGGAAGGCGCCATTGGGGTGCTCCGGCATGGAAAACCAGAAACCGGTCGCCTCACTACCGGCGGCAACGTTGTCCACGTAGGTATTGTCAGGGTTGGTGATCCAGTATGCCGCCACCGTATTGTCGGAAGGCAGCAGGGTATTCTCGCCGGACATGCTGATGCGCCTGAGGGCCTGACGGTTTTCACCATTGATCTCGCCGTTTGGCCCGAGGTTGTAAGGCACACAGTCCAGGGTGGGATGGCACTTGACCTGGATCGCCAGGTTCTTGATGAACGCGTTGCCGGTCTCGATACCGTCTTCCATGAAGAAACAGTGGCCCACGGTGTTGTAGGTGACGTTGTTCTCCACCCGCAGGTCGTTGGTGCCATGGACTGTCACACAACGATTAAAGGTATCGTGGATGGCAGAGTTTCTGACATACTGCCCCCGCCCCCCCTCACCGACGAGATGCCAGTGAAGCGGATAGCGCGCCAGCTCCAAGTGCTGCCCCATACGGTTAAGCTCGACGCCCTCGACATACATCTTGCTGGTGACCATCGCCATGATGTGGCCACCGAAATACGACTCAAGCGAATCTTCAGATGACTGAATTTTTATATTACGGGTCAGGAGTCCCACTTCACCGCGCTCATCCACCCCGAAGGTAATCTGGCCGAAATGCATGTATTCCAGAGGTTCATTCAGGGTGATGGTGTTACCGCTAATGGCGGCAAGAGTGCGACGCTCGGCCTGGCGCGGATTGTAATCCGTGGAGGCCAGCACAATCTCGTCACCGGCTTGCCACTGGCTGGCATCCAGAACATTAATAGTAGTGCTGCCAGCCTCGGCAGTTTCAGCCAGTTTGGTCCAGGTGTTGGTGCGGTTACCGTGCAGGTTCAGGGTGCCGCCTGCAAGCATGATGCCGCGATCTCCCATGCCCATCAGTTGCTCATCCTTGACGTTGTCGGTGAGGGTAATGGTCGCATTGGCTGCGTGAGGCCTGTCTTCGGTACCAATCTCGAGCTCGCCGAACACCAGCATCCATTCGGTGGACAATTCAATATCTGACTCATCCGAGAAGCCAAGCTTGCCGTTGATTGTGATGCCACTCAATGCGGGAGGGCTGACATCGAGTACGACATTGACGTCATCACCAATAGTGACTCTGCCGCCCGCTTGTGGAACTTCTCCTGCTGACCAGATGGATGCATCAGACCAAAGTCCACTTTTCACTGCTTCCTGGGCCTGGACGCTGAAAGCAAAACAGGCTGATGCCAGTAATGAAGTAATGAACAAACGACCGGATTTCATGGCTTTATTCCATTTCATCTTATTGTTTTGAAATCAAGGGGTCAGAGTTATTGATTTCTTAATCAAGAATCAAGGTATCAGAAAAATTGATTATAGAAAATATGAACTGATTTCCAATAACTAGAGTTACACACTTAATAGCACACTGAAATTGACCTCGATATATCTATCTGATTTGTAGAGATATAAAGTTAAAGTGATTAACTCATAATCCATTTGTCATTCATCAAAAGCCCGCAGGTCCCGAATACTCAAATCTATTCAGTTACAGCAACACCACTTTAGAGGATAAACGGTTTACCCTGGTGGCCCCACCATTTTCCAATTAACTCTTAATCCTGCTTCATCATCAATGGGGCACGGCTACTTTGATTATGCTCAGTGGTGATTTTCCGTAAACAATGCATCAATTGAACCCGCTCTTTTTCATTTAGCGGTTCGATTAACAGCTGTTGTGTTTTATCGAGGAGCTTCTCCGTTTTGTCCATTAAGGAATGCCCCTTTCTTGTCAGATAGATAAGTTTTATTCGCCCATCCTCTGCAGAGGATTTACGTTGCAGGAGGCCTCTGGACTCAAGCCGTTTCAGGACATTGCCCGTGGTGCTTTTATCTATAGCGACCAGACCTGAAATGGTCACCTGATCTAGTCCTGGATTATGTTTGAGAACAAAAAGACTAGAGTACTGGATGGGCGTTAAATTCAGCTCTTTAAAACACTGATGAAATATCCCGGTTGAGACCTGGTGGCAGCGTCTGACAAGATATCCCGGACGCGCATAAAGCTCTTCTAAAACAGTGCTATCTGATTTCTTTTTCATCTAAAAACCACCACATACTCCAGTCCAGGAAATCACCAAACTGCTTCACCCATGATGCCAACAGGGGAACAAGGGCTGCCAGGTCAGGCTATTGTATCAGCAATTATTTGTAAGTATGCTTACTATTATTAGTAAGCATACTTATTATAATAAATTATAGCGGGGAAGAGAAAAATGATCGTAAACAATGCCTGGTATGTGGCCGCCTGGGGTGATGAAATCACCGAGAACCCTACTCCCAGACGAATCTGCAATGAACCCGTCGTGCTATACAGAACCCTGGACGGCCAGGCAGTTGCCCTGCAGGATAGCTGTTGCCACAGGGGCGCCCCTTTAAGCCTCGGCACAGTAATAGAAAAAGGAATTCGTTGTAACTATCACGGTTTAATCTTTGGTAGTGATGGCGCCTGTGTGGAAGTGCCAAACCAGGACATGATTCCAAAGAAAGCACGGGTCAGAAACTATCCACTGGTTGAGAAAGACCAGATGCTCTGGATCTGGATTGGTGATGCCGAAAAGGCCGATGAAAAAATGATTCCTGACTACCCCTTTCATAACGATGCCGTTAACTGGCCACACATTCACGACATGATGCCGGTGAAATGCCACTATCTGATGCTGGTGGATAACCTGCTCGATGCTACTCATCTGGCCTATGTGCATCCTGAGTCAGTTGGCGGATCAGCACCAAGCGTTCACATGGTGGCGAAGAATGCACTGGATGCGACTGATAATGGTATTACGCTCAGCAGGGAAATGAGCAATGCTCCGCCCCCCCCTGTTTATAATAATTGCGTACCCTTTCCTGGAATGATTGATCGCTGGCAGGAGTTTGAATTTATTGCCCCTTCCTTTGTCATCCAGTATTCCGGCGGTGTTCAGAACGGAGAAGACCGCAAAACTGCCGGTGCCCCTCGTTTTGATATGCGCATCTGGCATGCCCTGACACCGGAAACCGATACCTCATGTTTTTATTTCTGGTCCACATCCAACGGCCATGAAACGGACAATCCTGCTGCCACAAAGAAAATCGACAGTGAAATCCGCAAGGCCCTTGCTGAAGATAAAGTCATGGTTGAAGCCCAACAGCTGCGAATTAATGAATTCGGTGAAGAATGGCTGGTAGATAACAAAGCCGATGCACCGCGGGTAATGGCGCGTAGAGCCGTATCGAGACTGCAGCAAAAACAAAATCCTGAGGCCTGATAATGAGTGAAGAAAGAAGCTTTGAAGTAAAACTTGCCAAAAGCGGTAAAGTTTTAACCATTCCCGCTGACAAAAGCATTGTCGAGATACTGTATGAAAATGATATTCATCACCCCATATCCTGCGAACAGGGCATCTGCGCCACCTGTATAGTCAAAGTCCTTGAGGGCGAGCCAGACCACAGGGACTCTATCCTGACCAATGATGAGCGAAACGTGAACAGGGAATTTACCCCCTGTTGCTCACGCGCATTTTCCGACCTCATTGTTCTGGACATATAAAGAGCTGTCCTGATACACACTTGTTTTTCCTATGGTTGGATAAGAAAAATTGAATAAAACAGGAGAAAGGTTTGTTTTTAAAAAATGTCAGGTACATCGCCGCATGGAGTGAAGAAGTCCCCGTCACTGGTATTTTCAAACGTAAACTGCTGGGGGGGGATATAGTCTTTTTGATGATGCCAACAAGCATGAAAGTGCACCGAATATCGAAGAAATCCCGCAACCGGGGTTTTTAGAAAAGCGATCCGTACATATTGTGCTGGGTCTGCTGCTTTTTGTGGCGCTGTCACTGGTCATTCTGTCAGTAGACGATGAATCAGATAGTGCAGTGCTGGCTCCGGATAGCACTGAGGCAACACCCATTGCACTGTCAGAGCCCCCTGCTAGATCACAGGAATTTTCCCCCCAGGTTCTGGAAGACTTTAGAACTGCCCCGACAACAGGTTTGGAAATACAGCCGTAGCCCATACTGCCCCCTCCTCTTGCTGAACAAAGTACTGACATCAGCGGTGATGAAGAATCGTCACCGCAGGAAGAAGTGACGAAGGCTGACGTTGATGACTTTCCTCTTGAGGAAGCCCTGGCCAGGTACCTGATTTCCATGCGTGACGAGCTAAACAGGAAGTATGTAGAGCAATGTATACAATATCGCAGCCGCAATGGCCTGGGTGCAGAATGCCCGGAAACCCTTGCCAACACTGCTGGCCCCATTCAAGAGGAAAAGGCGCTGGTAGATGAGCTGTTTGCCGTTATTACCGGACAGAGTGACTATGCGCGCATTTAAGCAGGGAACTGGAAAGAGAAAACGAAGCGTTGAGCTAAGTCCTCGCTGATTCCAGTAATCCTGCTGCATCACCGGCCAACACCAGGCTGGCGCTCAACAACAGCTACCTGGTTTATCTTAGCGGTAATCCGAGTCCTGCTGTGACGATATTTGAAAGAATGAATGTATTTATTAATGACTACAACCGAACCATCAATAGCGGTCCGGTCCAGTTCAGGTGCAAGGACGGTCCCTGCCTCTATGAATACACCGGACCTGGCGCGGAATAAACTGACGTTTAATCTATAGAATCTTCGCCAAAACCAACGCCTTCCCAACCATCAGAAGGTCGAACCAGCGTTAACATCTGCATGCGATTTGTGCCATTCTTTGCTCTTCGGCCTTTCAACACAACTTTATCGCCAGCTTTCAGATCATTATGCTTCCAGCCGCGCCTGACAAGAATATTGCGAGGATAGGTTTCAGATTCCCATAAAACTTTCTCACCTTTGTCATTGGTTGCTTCTATATAGACACGACTATGGGGATTTTCAAACCACACTTCAGTGACAACACCTTCCACGGTCATTACAGAATCCTGATCATAAATTGACAGAAATGAATGATGCGCAAAAACCGGGCTTACCGAGATGCATAAAATAAAAGCGAACAATTTTTTAGTCATAATCCCATTCCTCTTACTAATGCTTACATGCACTTTGTCATTAATCCCCGATATGTGGTCTGGGAATACAATCGTAATCCATAATTTCAAAATCCGAGCGCTTCCATTGAGTCGTCACGCTCCAGGGTTTTGAATAATACAAAGGGTCATCAATAATGGTTTCCAGCGTTAATGTGTTTCCATCTTCGAGCATGGTGCGCTTTTCAATAACCCTGAGCTGATCTGAATGAGGCACCCCTTGTGGTCGCAAATAGCCCTCAGTTAAACCAATGG
>Ga0255756_1002817_pt1 | contig 18192 bp, 13 predicted proteins | sample 011ome_20_FD_179956 | JGI IMG/M metagenome (GOLD analysis project Ga0255756, IMG submission 179956) | Coastal salt marsh microbial communities from the Groves Creek Marsh, Skidaway Island, Georgia - 011509CT metaG (version 2) | ecosystem: Environmental > Aquatic > Marine > Intertidal zone > Salt...
ATCGATGACCTTCGCGGCTTTGAGCGCGACGGTGAGCCGCTGTTTCAGGATCCTTCGGTGAGGGACCAAGCGGTCGCCCTCATTATGGAAGCCAAGGCGTTGGCGCTGTCCCAGCGTCGCATGCGGTTGTCCGGTCTCACGTCGGATTTTCCGATGGGTTTGCCCTTGTCTTCCAAATATCGCGGCACCGAATGGGCGCGCCGGATGAAGTTGTTTGGTACCGCCATGCAGGGGGCGAGCAGTTCGCTCTATATGGGTGATGGCGATGCTTATCGCGGCGGCTTTTGGCAGCGCGCCTACTTTTCAAACTTTGGTATGACCATTGGGGGTGGCACCACCCAAGTGCAGGCCAACATTATCGCCGAGCATGTGCTTGGCTTGCCGAAGTAAGGGGAACGAGGGATGTCGTCATTAGTTGGAAATGTAGCGCTTAACTTCAGTGAAGAGCAGTCCATGCTCCTCGATGTAGCTCGCGCGTTTGTCCGCGACAAAGCCCCTATCGATCGGGTCAGGGCGCAGCTTGAAACAGAGGCAGGTTACGATCAGGCCGTCTGGCAGGAGATGGTTGATCTCGGCTGGACAGGGATCGCCCTCCCCGAATCGGTGGGGGGCTCGGCGCTGGGTTTCTCCGCGGTGGTGCCGGTGATAGAGGCGCTCGGTCATGGACTGTTAGGGACGCCGTTGATGGATATGACCCTGGCTGGGCAACTTTTGCTGAGAGCGGGAGGTGCTGCGCAGGAGTCAGCGCTCGCGGCGATTGCAGAGGGCGAAATAGCCACGGTGGCATTCCTTGACGGGGCCGATTGGGGAGCCGATAACACGGGCGTTTCCTTGGATGATCAGGGTTGTTTGCAGGGCAGCAAGTCCTTTGTGGGCAGCGCTCAGGTCGCCTCGCGCTTTGTTGTGGTGGGAAACCAGGGGGGAGAGCCGTTGCTCGCGGTGGTTGCTCGCGATGCACTTTCCGATGATGCTTTGGTGGCCAATACCCTGATTGATCTCACCAAGCGTTCCGCCCGAATTGACTTTTCTGGCGTAAAGCCTGAGCAAGTGATAACGGGTGAAGCCGTTGTCGCGGCGCTACGCGACTACCGCCTGCTGGGTGCGCTGCTCGCCGCCGTCGAGGCAACCGGTGCCGGTGCGCGCTGTCTTGAGGTGATCGTGGATTATCTGAAAACCAGAAAGCAGTTTGGCAAACTGATTGGCTCCTATCAGGCGCTAAAGCACCCAACGGTCGATATCTATTGTGCGGTGGAGGACTCCCGCTCATTTTGCTATCACGCTGCCAGCATCATTGAAGAAGGTGGGCTCAGCGCTGATGCGGAGACCGCGTGCCGCATGGCGAAAACCTCAGCAGGAGATATGCTGGTTTTTGCCGGTGATCGAGCCGTTCAATTTCATGGTGGCATTGGTTTCACCTGGGATTGCGACTCGACCTTGTTTATCCGGCGGGCTCAGTGGACACAACAGGTGTTCGGGGACGCAATCCATCATCGCAAACGCTTGGCGAGCTTACTGCTGGATTAGCGCCCCCTGTCTCTTTCAATGAGGAAGTCCGGCTCAGGGTTTCTTTCGTAGAGCACCCATGACCAAAAAAACACCTATTCGCCGCGGCGCTATCGGCCGCGGTCTCGCGTTGTCTTTGGCTGGTGCCAGAGCAGGCAGTGCCTTTGCCATCGATGGCGCCTTGCGGCGTCTCCGTGGCGACTCAGGCGTCGATGAGGATCGTTTGCAGCGAGAGGCCGATCGATTCGCGGATACCCTCGGCGAGCTCAAGGGAAGCTACGTCAAGATAGGCCAGTTACTGGCACTCTTGGGTGAGCACTTTTTGCCCGCACCTCTGACTCGAGCGCTGCACCGACTGGAATCTCAAACCCAGCCTTTGGACTGGTCTCACATCGAGCCAGTCCTGCAGAGCGCTATGGGCGCCGAGCTCGAGCAACTGAATATCGATCGGCAAGCTCTTGCGGCGGCGTCTCTCGCGCAGGTGCATCGTGCTAAGCACCGACAAACCAAAAAAGACTTGGTCCTCAAAATTCAGTACCCGGATCTCGCTGCGGTACTGGATGAGGATTTTGCCGCGGTCGTGAGGATGCTCCGTTTGGCTCGATGGATACCGGCGAGTAAAGACTTTGATAGCTGGCTGCAGGTGCTTCATGAGCAGTTGATCCTCGAGGTCGACTACCCGAGAGAGCTGGCGTTGGCCCGAGAAATGGCTGAAGCCCTTGGGACTAATGCTCGGATGGCCGGTTTGGATGTCGAATTCCATGTGCCCGGCTATGACGCCGAGCTTAGTTCCTGTGATGTGCTTGTTATGGACTTTGTCCGCGGTAAGTTAGTGACAGATCCGTCGGTTGTCGCACTGAGTCAGAAACGTCGTGATCAATTGGGCAGGGCGATGCTCGAACTGTTCTTCTTTGAGGTGTTTGATCTGGGCCTGATGCAGGCAGATCCCAATTTCGGTAACTATCTGATTGGTGACAAGGGCAAACGAATTACGCTGCTAGATTTCGGCTCGTTTGTGCGCTTGTCAGAGGACACCCGCAGCGGGCTGGCTGACACCATTGCGGGGGGGCAGCAAAAGGACTGGGGCAGACTTGAGCGTGGATTAACAAAGCTCGGTTGTATTGATACGGACAGCAGTGACCATGCACGCCGCACGTTTGTCGCCTTTGTTGAAAAATTGCTGGAGCCCCTACGACCGCCTGAGGAACTGCCATCGGAGCTGCTCAATGCTCGCGGTGTCTATCGTTGGGCTGATTCACAGCTGCTGAAACGCACAGGGCGTCATGTGGCGGGGTCGGTGGCAAGCCGGGATTTCTCTATCCCGCCGGGCAACTTCGCCTTAATGGCTCGCAAGTTGACAGGTGTTTTTACCTTTATTTCGGTGGTCGGCGCGGAATTTAACGGCGTGGATATTGTCGATGACTGGCTACGCCGCTGGGGGTGTGCCGAATGAGTGATCACTCCCGGTCAGTGCCCCGAGGTCGCGTGCGACGCTTCGGTAAGTTCGCCCGACTCGCCGGAGGTGTTGCCGGCAACATGCTGGCACAGGGTGCCAAGCAGGTCGCCTCGGGTCAGCGGCCAAGGGCAAGGGATTTGCTGCTGACCCCGGCAAACGCTCGTCGGCTGACGCGCCAGCTGTCAGAGATGCGCGGTGCGGCGATGAAGCTGGGTCAAATTCTCTCTATGGATAGTGGTGATCTTCTGCCCAGAGAGCTTGCGGATATTCTGGCAACCCTTCGTAACGCGGCTTATGCCATGCCAAAGCGCCAGCTTGATGAGGTCCTCACCGAGGCCTTTGGCGTTGAACACCAGTTGGTTCTGATCGACTTTGAGCACAAACCTTTTGCAGCTGCATCGATAGGCCAGGTCCACCGCCTGCGGTCGGCTCGGGGTCAACCGGCCGTGCTCAAAATCCAGTACCCCGGTGTGCGCGAAAGTATCGACTCGGATGTCGACAATCTGGTGGCTCTTCTGAAGGTATCGGGTCTGCTGCCCAAACACATGGATATCAGCCCTCTTCTCACAGAGGTGAAAGCACAGTTACACGAGGAGGCAGACTATAAGCAAGAAGCCAAGTATCTCCGTGCCTTTGTAAAAGGATTGGGAGATGACGAGCGATTTTTGTTGCCCCGCGTGATTCCCTCCCTTAGTGGTTCACGTGTTCTTGGGTTGACCTACGTCGATGGGATACCCATCGAAGAGGTTGCTGATGAGAATCAGGAAGAACGCGATCGGGTGATGTCGCTGCTTTTTGAACTCTTACTCATAGAACTTTTTGAACTTGGCTTAGTGCAGACCGATCCGAACTTTGCCAACTATCGTTACAACCCAGAGACTGGCCAGGTCGTTCTGTTGGATTTTGGTGCATCAAAATATTTTCCAGATACCTTTACTGTTGCTTATCTGGATCTCTTGGCAAGTACTATCGAAGGAGATCGCCTAGGGATGGCCGCGGCAGCGGAAACGGCTGGGTACTCCCTTGGGTCGGAGGGCTCTCCTTATAGAGAGGTTGTTCTGGATTTATTGGAGTTGGCCCTAGAGCCAATCAGCTGTGGTGAAGCCTACGACTTTGGGGAGTCAACCCTGCCTAGGCGTCTCGCGGATATGGGCCAACAAATTCAAGGCCATAAGGAATACTGGGAAGTGCCACCCATGTATGCGGCATACATCCACAGAAAGATTGCCGGATTGTTTTTGCTGGCGAGTCGCCTGAAGGCGCGTGTCAACATCCATGAGCTTGTTTTGCCCTGGTTAGATTAACCGCCTTGTGGTAAGTGGTTTTTCAGAAATCGAACCATATTACCGCCCATCACAGCGCGGATTTCAGCCTCTGAAAACTCGGCGTCGAGTAACCCTTGAGTCAGCTGCGCTATGTTGGCCGCATCAAAGGGCGCGCTGATTGCGCCATCCCAGTCTGATCCAAGGGCGATGTGTTCGAGGCCAAATCGGTCGATGCCGTAGCGGATTGCGCCGACTATTGAGTCAACGTCGTCGCCGCAGATCGCGCCATCCCAGAAACCGACACCTATCAGGCCGCCGGCTGTGGTGATCAGTTCCATGGTGGCGTCAGAAATGTTGCGCGGGCTGGCGCAGTGACCCTGAAAGCCGGTATGACTCACGATAAGTGGCACCGGATGCCTTGCCAGAAGATCCTGCACCACCGCCTCGGATGAGTGGGCGACGTCGATCATGATGCCGAATGCGATCATGCGGTCTACTGCCTGCTCGCCAAAGGATGTCAGCCCCTGATTACTCTCCCCATGAAGTGATCCGCCAAGGGCGTTATCGAAAAAGTGTTGCAGGGACATCATGCGAAAGCCTGCAGCATAAAGTCGATCCACGTTATCAACGTCGACGTCCAGTGCGTGGGACCCCTCTGTGCCAATGAGGGCGCCCACGATGGGCTCGCCGGCCGTTCGTCGGGCTAAAACGTTCTCAAGGTCGTCTTGATTCAATACCACCTGGAGATGAGGCGAATCGGCGGCTGCCTGAGTGATCCGATCTGCTTGATACAGCGCCCGCTCGGCAAGTGATTCTCGCGTGGCGGCGGGCCAGCGCTGAATAAGCGCGAGGAGAGAAATATTGTCGAACGCCTCGCTTGAGTTCTCCTCATAGTTCTGACCCCGAGGTGATTTGGTAACCGTGGTGAACATTTGCAGTGTGATGTTGCCTTCCAGTAGCCGCTCAAGATCCACATGCCCCCGGTTGCTGCGTGACTCAATGGGTCGTTGCCACAAGGCGGTATCCGCGTGAAGGTCACCAATGACCAATGTTTTGTGCAGCGCCAGAGTTGTGCTATCCACTGATGGCTGGCTGTCGACGGTTAAACGGTTCATCGATTGCTCGAACAGCGCGGGTCCTAGGCCGAACACCACGCTGACACCGATAAGTGAGAGTAGTCCCAAAGCGAAAAGGATGGTGCGGATCATGGCGGCGAGCCTCCTGCGTTAGCAGCTCCCATCATGGTACCTTCGTCGTGGCGGATGCAAGTCAACCCAGGTCTGGCTTTGCAGCGAAGATCGTTATCCTAATAAGAGTCCGTCGATCCGCGCGCTGCGCCGCCACGTAAGTTCAGCTATGACGCAACCCCGACTGATTCTGATCCTGGCGGATCAGTTGAGCCCAGCCAACCCGGCTCTCGTGCTCGCCGACAAGGCCCGTGACGTGATTCTCCTTGCGGAGGTCGCCGAGGAGGCGCATTACGTTCGTCACAATCGGCACAAGATCGTCCTGTTGTTTTCCGCCATGCGTCATTTTGCGAAGCATCTAGAGCGCGACGGTTTTTCGGTTCAATACCTGTCCTTTGATCGCGGCGTAGCGAGTCTCGAGGATGCCTGCCGCGTGGCACTCGACGCGACGGGCTGTGGCGAACTGCTTGTCTGTGAACCGGGGGAATATCGACTCGCTTCAGCCATGGCAACCTGGAGCGGAGAGCTCGCTGTTCCCGTGCAGATTCTCGAAGACCGTCGATTTTTGGCGAGTCACGATCAGTTCCAGCAGTGGGCTGCCGGTCGGAAGCAACTGCGTATGGAGTATTTCTATCGCGACATGCGTCGCCAATACGGTGTGCTGCTGGACGGCGCGGAACCCTGCGGTGGCAAATGGAATTACGACAGCGAGAACCGCGTAGGTTGGCGGGGGCAGTGCGAAATTCCCGAGCGGCCAGACCTTGTCCCAGACGCCATCACCAGCGAGGTAATAGCGCTTGTCGAGCGCGGGTTTCCCAGTAATCCCGGCGATTTGACGCAGTTTCGTCTCGCGGTAACCCGCGACGATGCGCAAGCCCAGTTCGATTGGTTTTGCAACTATGCGCTGGCCAACTTTGGGACTTACCAAGATGCCCTCGTGGAGGAGTCCCCCTGGGTGTTTCACAGCCTCATATCCATGTACTTGAACTGCGGTTTGTTGGAGCCGCTGGCGGTGTGCCAGCAGGTGGAGCAGGCGTGGCGCGACGAGCGTTGCTCGCTCGCAGCGGCCGAGGGTTTCATCCGCCAAATTCTGGGTTGGCGCGAGTACGTCCGAGGTATTTATTGGTTGCTCATGCCTGAGTATGCGACGCGAAATACCTTTGATGCTCGCCGACCGTTACCGGACTTCTTTTGGACCGGTAACACCGATTTGCGCTGTCTGGAGCAAGCGATCAAGCAGTCGCTAGATTTGGGGTATGCGCATCACATTCAGCGACTGATGGTGATCGGTAACTTTGCTTTGCTGGCAGGCTTGGATGTGGAGGCGGTGTGCGCCTGGTATCTCGCGGTGTACGTCGACGCCTACGAATGGGTTGAGCTGCCCAATACCGCGGGTATGGCTCTGCACGCTGACAACGGCGCCATGGCGAGCAAGCCCTATGCGGCCAGTGGCAAATACATCCAGAAGCAAGGGAATCATTGTAAGTCCTGCCGCTTTAACCCGGCCAAGACAACGGGAGAGGGTGCTTGCCCGTTCAACAGCTTGTATTGGCATTTCATTGATCGCCATGCCGATTACTTGGGCGGCAACGCGCGCATGGGGCTTATTCTGGCGAACTGGCGCAAAAGAGACGCCGCTGACAAAGCCTCAATCCGAGACTGGGCCGACGCTTTCCTCGCCGCGCTTTAGCTTGTAGCGCTGGCTGCCACATTTTCGTGAGCAGTAGACTACCTCGTCCCAATTGTTTTTCCAGCGAGCGCGCCAGGCGAAGGGTCGCTCGCACACCGGACAAACCTTGGTAGGCAGATCGCTTTTCTTACGCATCGCCAAGGTCTCGCTCGGTGATGGGCCAGTCCGCCGCGTCGGTGACGAAAGCCGGTTGTGGCGCTCGATACCCGTCCCATTTGCGGGTGAACAAACCGTCGGGGTCGTGCTGGGCGGCCTGCTTGTCGAGATTGAACTGACGGCCGCCTCTGGGGTCATGGCCCACCCCGGCGATGTATTGCCAATTGCCGTAGTTACTCCCAACGTCAAAGTCGATCAGGTGCTTTTCAAAGAAGGCGGCGCCAAACCGCCAGTCACCCTGCAGTTCGTGGATTAAGCAACTGGCCGCGATCTGCCGGCCGCGATTGCTCATCCAGCCGGTCGCCACAAGCTGGCGCATCAGAGCGTTAACCAGCGGGAAGTCGGTGTCCCCCGCGCACCAGCGGGCAAACTGCCGGGGTTCGAAGGGACTGAGTCGGGGCTTGCCCACAACCCCTCCGATGCGAAATAGCTTGGGGCCATCGACCACTGCCCGCCAGTGGAAGAACTCGCGCCAGAGCAGCTCGAAATAGAGCCAGTAAGTGGATTCGTTGGCGATTTCCCGGCGCTCGAAATCAAAAATACGATGGGCGATGTGACGTACGGAGAGGTTGCCGTTGGCCAACCAGGGTGACAGCGTGCTCGAGCCGTCCAGACCATCGAGGCAGTTGCGCGTCTCTTTGTAGTCGACAATCGATTTGTCGACGTCGATGAATTGTTGCAAGCGGCGCTCCCCGGCCCGTTTTCCACCGGGCAGCGGGAGTGCGGGATGGCGGCTATGAGGTGAGGGCGGAATGCTGTCGAACTCGGCCGCCGGCGGCGGAGGCAGCCGCTCTGGCGGTGCGAGGGGTGTTTTGACGGTGAGTTTCTCAACCTGACGGCGAAAGGGCGAAAAGACCCCCGGAATCTCCGCGAGTCCGAAGGGAAAATCCTCGGGTTGGAACAGGGTGTTGCCCCGATGGACAACCAGGGGAATGGTGAGCTTTTGCTCAAGAAACGCCAGCGTTTTGGCTTCATTTGACCCGTGGCAACGTGACAGACTGATCTCGGTGATGCCAAATCGCGCTACCAGATCCGGGAGCACCAACTCGGGTGAGCCCTCCAGCACCATCAGATTTTGCCCCAGAGCTTGGAGTTCCCGCTGCAGTTCGGTCAGGGACTCTCGAAGAAAACGGTCTCGCTGGGGCCCCAAGCCCACGGTGTTACACCAGGGCTTTGGCCTCGGCATCAAAAACACGCAGAGCAGGGAGTCCGCGGCCGCGTGACTCAAGAGCGCCGGATTGTCGTCTAACCTGAGATCCTGCTGAAACCAGTGCAGATGCCGCATAAAACAAGGTGCTTGCTAGGGTGTAGGGCATGTACGGGATCTGAAGCGCGCCGGGTCACTGACTGCATTGCAACAAAATAGTGTCATCGGAATTTCACGGCACTTTCATCGTATTTTCACATGACCAAAAGGCATTTATCTCTTATTATTCTCGAAGCGCTCGCGAGAGCGATGATTGGTCCGTTTCACAACCCTCTTTCCCAGGAGTTTACCGATGAAGACGTCTGTTGCTCAGCTTTTTGCTCGTAACGCACTGGCTTCCGCCCTCGCCAGCGTCACATTATTTGGCGCAGTAGGGGTGGTGAATACTGCCTATGCTCAAGAAACTACCGCTGTGATTCGCGGTATCGTTAGCGACCTCAGCGGCGATGCCGTAGCGGACGCCGAGGTGACAATCACCAGTCGTGGCACCGGTATTACCCGGACGGTGTCAACGGATGCAAACGGTTCTTACTATGTCAGAAACCTGCCCGCAGGTGTCTCTTACACGATCACCGCCGATGCGCCCGGATTGCAAAAGGCGATTACCGAAGAGCAGTCACTGACGGTGGGGCAAACCGCCGTACTGAACTACTCCCTGAGCGCAGAGGAGGAAGTGTTGGTGGTCGGTCAGGCGATTCAGTCTGCGAACACGGCAATCGGTCCCAACGCGGTCTTTGATTTACAGACCTTGCAGGATTCACCGTCGGTAAACCGCAATATCAATGACATTATCCAGCAGGATCCGCGGCTGTATGTGGATCAATCCCGTGGTGACGTGGACGCTGTACAGTGTAACGGCGCTAACCCGCGCTACAACAGTTTGACCGTTGACGGCATGCGTCTCAATGATGGTTTCGGTCTCAACAGCAACGGGTATCCCACCCAGCGGATGCCATTTCCCTACGACGCCATCTCCAGTGTCGCAGTGGAGTTGGCGCCTATGAGCGTCGTCTATGGCGGTTTCTCCGCTTGTAATATCAATGCGGTGACCAAGACAGGCCGAAATGAGCTGTTTGGCTCGGTATTCCTTGACTACGGGAGTGACAGTCTCCGCGGCGACAAGCTGGAAGGCGACAGCATTGAATCTCAGGATTACGACGAAACCCGATGGGGCTTTGAACTCGGCGGTGCCATTATCAAGGACAAGCTGTTTTTCTACGGCGCCTATGAGAAATACGACGGCGCTGATTTAAACGAGCGAGGCGCTCTTGGCACTGGGGCTGTCAACGAGGTACCTGTGACTCAAGCAGAGCTTGACCAAATTGCCCAGATAGCGCGGGATGTCTATGGTTTTGAGCCTGGCCGCTCGGTGTCTGAAGTATTTGACTTCGAGGACGAAAAGTATCTGGCAAAAATCGATTGGTACGCGACCGACAATCAGCGTTTGGCGGTCACTTACATGTACAACGATTCCTTCAACTTCACGCCATCAGATGGTGATCTCGACGAATTTGAATTCGACAAGCACTTTTATAAGCGTGGTGCCGAATTAACGTCTTACAACTTCACCCTGTACTCGGATTGGACAGATAATTTTTCGACCGAAATTCGTTATTCGCAAAGTGAGGTTGATTTCCTTCAGCAGTCGGTGGCTGGCAAGGACTTTGCCGAGATGCGCGTGGAGCTTGATGAGGTCGACGTTTACCTCGGTCAGGACGACAGCCGACAGGCGAATGATCTCAATTATGATATCGAGCAGCTTGTGATTCGGGGCACCTATGTACTTGGCAACCACAGCATTCGCGCAGGTTACGAAACCGAGAGCACCGATGTGTACAACCTCTTCTATCAACACACGGATACTGAAATCCGCTTCGACGGCATAGATAACTTTGCTGCCGGACAAGCGGCTCGGGTTTACTACGGCAACGCCTTGACCAATAACGAGCTCGATGCCGGCGTAAGCTGGGAATATAGCGTTGATACGCTATATATCGAGGATCAGTGGCAGGTTAACGATCGGCTGAATGTGACCTTGGGCTTGCGGTACGAGGAGTATTCGACCAGCGACCGGCCAGTTGAGAATCCCGACTTTGTTGCGGATTATGGCTTCTCGAATGCTGCCACGCTTGATGGTGTCGATTTGTTGATGCCGCGAGTGGGCTTTACCTATGACATTAACGACGCGATCACTATCCGCGGTGGTGCCGGATTGTTCTCGGGCGGTAACCCCAACGTGTGGTACTCCAATGTGTATTCGAATACCAACACAGCAGCGGTGCAGACCAGTGCGCGTGGTGTCGATTTGTTTGCTCAAGAGTATGTGCAGTGCGAAAGCTCTGCACCTGTCTGTGGACCAGGCTGGGGAATTCCAGCGTTCTTGGCTGATCAGGTGGCTGCGGGCGATGGCAGTAACTTTGAAATTGTCTACCTCGATCCCAATTTTGAGGCGCCTTCTGAGTGGAAGTACTCCTTGGGTATGACTTGGGAGTTGGACAATGGCTTTGTGCTGACGGCGGATGCGCAAATTACCCGTGGCAAAGACACCGCCATTTATAAGCATGGCGATCTGGATTTCACCGGTCAGTTCAACGACTTTGGTAATGGCTATCCGATTTATGACAGCCCCCGTTTGCCTACGTTTGTGCTGACCAATTCCGGTACTGGTAATGAATCTGAGTCGATTGCTGTGGGTCTTTTTAAGTCCTACGACTTTGGTTTGGATATGACCCTCGGATATGCCTGGTCTGATGCCAAGGACGTCAATCCTATGACCTCGTCGGTGGCATTCTCCAACTACACCAACCGCGCGTTCTACGATCCAGAGGAAGAGGTGCTGGCAACCTCTAACTACAATATTGAGCACCGTTTTACCGCAGTCTTTAATTACACCGCCCAGTGGTTCGGCGATTATGCGACCCGCTTTTCGCTGTTTGCCCAGTCAAGCTCGGGTGTCCCTTACAGTCTAGTCTTGGAGGGTGGGGACGGCACGATTGGTGCCTATGGCTTCACCCCGTACCTCGATTTCATTGAGCATGTGTTGATCGAGCCCGGCACGCGCAATAATCAAGAAGGAAGCTGGTGGACCAAGGCTGATCTGCGTGTATCTCAGGAGTTTCCCGGTTTTTCTTCCGAGCATCGGGGCAGCGCCTTCATCATCATCGATAACGTTACCAACCTGCTGAACGATGACTGGGGCGTCATGGAGCGACCCAACTTCCCTTATGGCGTAACTCTGGAAGACAGGGATGCGGGTCGAGCCGAGTCTCGCATCGGTGACGCCTCGCTATGGGAGATTCGCGTGGGTGTGAACTATCGATTCTAGTTGTGGGCTTTTAGCCGATCTAGAAAGGGCGCCACAGCGGCGCCCTTTTTTATTGCGTCCCCAGTAGCGCCGTCAAGAGCAAGGCCAGTCGCCGACTGGCTAGCTGCCGACGTGTGATCACCGTCGGCGCATGGGCGAGTAAATATTCTTCTGAGAGGACCGCCAATCGGTAGGGCTTCAAATAGGCAGCGGCAGGTGTGTTAAGAATAGCGATGCTTTCATTCGCCCAGTCGTTAGGATTCAAAGAGGGCTGGGTTTGCCAATCAGTGGCAGCGTTGGATGCTTCGCGAATACGTGCGGCAGCCGCCGGATCCTGGTCACTTAAGTAGCCGAAGTAGCGGCTAATCAGGCCGTCCCATATCGCATGCATGTTGACCCGATCGCGCTGTTCTCCCAGTAGCCGCTGCAGGTGAGGAGGGAGCGTTAAATAAACCCGATTCCCACCTAGATCCTCGGCATAAGCGACATGAAAAGGCTGATGCAAGTCGCCCACCAGGTGGCCGATCCACATGAGTGCTTCGCGCCGCTGTTGCTTTGGTGCGGCCGAGGTCAGCACGTTAATCTGCTGCTTGAGTGCGGACAGGGCATCACCGTCCTTGGGGACGGCTGTTTGTTCGATAGTCTCCACCCCGGGGAAACTATTCCGATAATGCCAGGGTCGTGTCTCGGGTCGAGTCCGTTTAATGTTGTCCGCCCAGACACAGGCATCCGGGAACGGTCTGTCGAGAAGCTCGACCACGCTGGCCCGCACGTCGAGGCTAAGCTGGCTGAGCGCCTCTTCACAAATTGTTTTGTGGTCTATGTCCCACCAGGCGCTGGCGACGCCCGGTATCAGCATAACGAGGGCCAAGGCCCCGCTGAGAATCGCGAGTCGGTGGGTGCTTCTGTGAGGTATGGGCATACGATGGCTCAGGCTCGGGTGCTTAGGCGGTGCGCAGAAGCCCTAGCATACTGCCCGACGATCCTGCTCGCTACTGAGCGCGCGCTCTGGTTGCCGCCCGCGCAGACGACTCTTCCGCCTGAGATCGCGTAATCCGGTACACTGGGCTTTCACTCATGGTGTATCACCTCTTCTGCAGACAAATCATGGACTCGATGCAGCGGCAGTTTTTTGCGATCTACAATGCCGACGGTTCGCTCAGCGGCGAAATTCGGTACCTGTTCGGTAAATTGAGCGGGGCATCTGAGTGTGCCCTGTGTGAATTAAGCCACGGGTGGAATCCCTTGGGGCGCGAGGTATGGCGTCAATCGAAAGAAGCACTTTCTCAGTTAGTTTGGTTGCATCGTGACGAGCAGCCGGATGCCTTGCGAGCCTTTAGCGAAGGCTTGTTGCCGGCGGTGATTATGGAAGAGGCGAGCGGTTTTAAGATCTTGATGGATGCGGCCTGCTTGAGGACCTGTGCGGGCGATTTCAAGGTTTTCGAACAGGAATTTCTCGCTCGGGTGGGGGCCTTAATCGGTGATAGCATGGCGCTCGAAGGACCCAATCAAACAAGGGAATTTGATGAATAGCTTAATCGGTGTTGTCGCGCTATTGGCTTTTGCCTGGTTGGTGTCTTCCAATCGGACAGCCATTAATTGGCGCACGGTTGGGTGGGCTTTTACCTTGCAGGCTGGCATCGGCGGTATCGCGTTATTTTCTGCTTGGGGACAATCGGCGTTGCAACTTCTATCGGAGCGCGTCGCATCGCTTTTGGAGTATAGCCAAGCAGGTATCGCTTTCATGTTTGGTCCTCTGGTCGCGAGCGAGAGTAATTTGGGATTTATTTTTGCCTTTAGCGTACTGCCCATAGTCATATTTTTTAGTGCACTGATTGCCGTGCTGTATCACCTGGGTGTGATGCAGTGGATTATTCGTATTATCGGCGGCGGTCTCAGACGCCTGCTCGGCACCAGTCATACCGAATCCCTGTCAGCTGCGGCAAACGTGTTTGTGGGTCAGGCGGAAGCGCCTTTGGTGGCAAGGCCCTATCTACCGGGTATGACATCTTCCGAGCTTTTTGCGGTGATGGTCGGTGGAATGGCATCGATTGCCGGTTCAGTTATGGCAGGTTACGTGGCCCTCGGCGTGTCTTTGGAATTTCTCCTCGCCGCGTCTTTTATGGCGGCACCTGGGGGTCTGTTAATGGCAAAGATGCTGGAGCCGGAAACAAAAATTCCTGAGCAACCAAAACCCGGTGCCAAGCTTGAAGGTGAGCGTTACGTAAATCTGGTGGATGCCGCCGCGTCGGGTGCCATGGACGGATTTAAGATGGCCGGTGCGATCGCCGCAATGCTGATGGCTTTTATCGGCCTCATCGCCATGCTCAACGGTTTGTTAGGTTGGGCGGGTGAGGTATTGGGTCAGCCGGGCGTAACCCTCGAAGCCTTGCTTGGCCTTTTGTTCAAGCCCCTGGCGTGGTTACTCGGGGTGCCCTGGAGCGAGGCGGAGCTGGCGGGGAGCTTGATCGGCCAGAAGTTGGTGCTCAATGAGTTTGTGGCCTATGTCGCCTATTCGGAAGTAGCGAACGACTTTTCAGCCAATGCTTCTGCCATCGTTGTCTTTGCCTTGTGCGGATTTGCCAACCTCTCGTCGATTGCGATTTTACTCGGCGGGTTGGGAGCTATTGCGCCTATGCGACGAGACGAGATTTCTCGTTTTGGGCCGCGGGCACTGCTTGCCGCGACCCTGTCGAATTTGATGAGCGCTTCTCTGGCGGGATTTTTTCTGTCCATCGGCTGAAGGTGTTGAGGGTGAAAATGGTCACAAGGACCGTCAAACAATGAGTGAGTTGCCGTTGCTGTCTTGCAGTGACCCGGAATTCGGCGAGAAATTCGTGATGTCGCTGCAACAGTATGGTTTCGGTGCGTTGATCGATCACCCATTGGACATGCGGCGGGTACGGCGTATTTATCAGCATTGGGGCACCTGGTTCGGCAGTGACAAAGATGCGTGCTTCGATGTCGATCCTAAAACACAGGATGGCTATGTTTCGCTGGATCTTGCTGAGCATGCCAAAGGGTATGAACAGCAAGACTATAAAGAGTACTTTCAATACTATCCTTGGGGTCGCTGTCCCGACGCTTTGCGCACAGATTTGGCGGCGCATTACCACGATGCAGTGCACTTTGGGTCCCGGTTGTTGATGTATATCCAAGACGCGATGCCCGAGCCGATCGCCGCGACCCTCGAACAACCGCTTCACGCCATGATTGCCAATAGTCAGCAATCTATGCTCAGAGTGTTGCATTACCCCCCGCTACCGGACAATGTGGCTGCGCCGCGTGCCGCACCCCATGAAGACATCAATTTTCTTACGCTGCTGCCTGCGGCGGATGGCCCCGGGCTTGAAATCAAAACCCGCGAAGGGGAATGGATCTGTGTTTCCAGTGAGCCCAACCAGCTGTTGGTGAATATTGGTGACATGCTGCAGGAGGTTTCCGGCGGCTGGCTGCCATCGACAACCCATCAGGTAGTCTTGAGTGACAACCATCGGCGATCCGGAAGGATGTCATTGCCCCTGTTTCTGCACCCGCGCCCCGAGGTGCGCTTGTCGTCTCGCTATTCGGCCAGGGGCTATCTGCAAGAGCGCTTGGGCGAATTGGGTGTGCTGTGATCCTTTGTCGATACGGGTTTATCGCCATAGCGCTGGTGTTGTCTGCTTTGGCGGTATCGGTAGAGTCGCCTTAGTCGCCGGTGGCTTTCTGGTGTTGTTGCCATCCCAGACCGCCGAGAATAAATACCAACCCCACCAGCGTTGACGGCATGACGGGCTCATTGAGCAGCCACCAGATAAGCAGCAGGGAGAGGGGTGGCGCCAGAAAAATCAAGGTCGAAATCCGCGCGGTGTTGTTGGTTAGGCGCATGGCTCGCAGCCACAATATAAAGCTTAGGCCCATTTCAAACAGGCCGATATAAATCGCGCCCAGCACACCGGTAAGACCCACGCTAGCGAGGTCGCCCCGCCAAAGAGCGATGAGTAAAAGGAGGGGTGCGGCGGCGGAGAAATTAAGAAACAGACTGACCACCGGCGACAGTGAGATCTTGGTGTTGGCAATCCAGTAAAGTGCCCACAGCAGGGTGCTGCCAATGGCGAGCGCGACACCCACCGGGTTGGACAGTGTCAGGCTGGTGAAGTCGCCCCGGGTGGCAATGACCACGACCCCTAAATAACTGATGAGTGCAGCTATGGCATCGCGCCCTTTGAGCGGTTGTCGTAATAGTGGTACCGCCAACAGCGGCAGCACGAGTGCCCACGTGTAGTTGAGCGCCATGGCTTCCTGCGCTAGCAGCGCGTCGTAGGCGGCAAAAAGTACGAGATAGTAAAGGCCGGGGTTGAGCAAGCCGAGGGTTAAGGCATGCACCAGTGATCTCCTCTGCATACCTCGAAGCTCCTGCCCAGCACCCGTGATACAGAGGACGCCGAGCAAAAAAAGCCAGGACACTGAACTGGCAAGGGCCACTAGAGCGAGGGGTGTTAGCGCAGCCAGCGAGATCTTGAAGGCCGTCGCTACCGTCGACCATAACAACACCGCACCGAGGCCGTTGATCAGGGCAAGTCGGTGGGAAGAGTTTGCTGACAGTGAGAGCACAGACACACTAGTGAAGGAATTAACGGCGGTTAGCCGGGTGAGTTACCGATTAAGTCGCGGTAACCGCCTCCATTGATAATATGGGTATAGCCCTCGGCCTGCAGCGTACTCGCCGCCATGCCAGATCGGTTGCCGCTGCGACAATAAAGCACGATGGTGTCATCGTTGGAAAGGTTGAGTGCGGATACACCCTCCAGGATTTTCTGGTGTGGTATGTGAATAGCGCCCGGTAGCATGCCATCTTTGACTTCTTCGTCTGTGCGCACATCGATCACGACCGCGCCCTGCTCAATAGCGGCAAGCGCTGCCGGTGTGTCGACATTGCTCTGACTACAGGCCAGTAACACGACTCCCAGTATCAGCAGTAACAGTGTTCGCATGATGATGCCCTCCGGGCGCAGGATCCAATTAGTGTAGAGTTGACGATTATGACCCATTAAGATGCTCCCCGCGGAGCCTTTCTGTCGCGCAATGTGCTTTTAACAGGCAGTTGGGCGACTCGCACCGAGGGACTCACAACCAGAGGTAAGCGCATGCGATTAAGTCTGTTCATGGTGTTACTGCTCACAGTGGTGGAGGCCGGAGCGTGGTCGAATCACGCCATGCTGCTCTGGCCAGTCATGAAAAATACCCAAGCCCTGACCGAGAACCGCCTTGTCGTCGAATCTCTCGAGGCTCTTATCCGTGCCGAGGGTGCCGCAATCGCCAATACCCTTGATGAAGTAGAAAAGTGGTCTGTCGCGAATTTGGATGCCTATCCGCCCACCCCTCCCGAGCTCCGGTTTGACCCTGCAACCCCCGAGAAGGCTTTGCATGATTTTCTAGCGGCGATTCGCGTTAACCCAGATCTGAACTACGGCCTGTTTCGGCAAGGGACAGTAGACGATGTCGCGAATGGGCAGGCGGCGCTGAATTGGACTGACGTCAGCTTTCTCAGCATGCATAGCTCCACCCGTGAACTCGTTTATTACCAACTCAAACCAGGTGACTTGATAAGCCCGGCCCATGTGATGATATCGGCGAATGACGAGCCCGATCACGGGATGGATATCGGGTTGTACACCGACAACGGGACGTCGTTCGGCGCAGCTTATGGTTTTGGATCTCAGCCCTTTGGCAATCCCAATCTGGACTACAGCTCACAGGCCCCCTTTCACATGGGCTTTTATCATCTCGACTGGCTTACCGCCCAGGTTGAGCCCGACCTGCTGCGCACTTTGCCCGCCTGGCGAATTCGCCTGTATGAATCACTGGCAGCACTTGCCTTTAGAACCGGACACGACTACTGGGGGTGGCGCTTCATGGGTTGGGCGCTGCACTATATCGGCGACCTGACCCAGCCGTATCATACCGATCCTTTGCCGGGCGTGGATTTGTTGTCCTCACTTTGGTTGGTGGTGCAGGGTAAGACCGCCGATGCCATTCAGCTCGTGTCCAACCGGCATGGAGTCTTGGAGTCTTACCAGTTTCAGCGCATACGCGAGGCACAACTGGCGCAAGCTTGGCGCGGACCACTGCTGTCATCGCTGTCTTTTCAGGACACGGCCTGTGTGCATTCTGGGCCGGATATCATTGCTTTAACCGGAGACTCAAAAGCCCTTGGCGAGCATCTTGATCGCACACTTGAACAGCAGTCGCCCCCTCGCTTTGTCGCCGATCCCTCATTTGAGTGGACGGGCTCGGGCTATGAGGCCGAGGTTGATCGACTTGTCGGTATTTTTGGCGGTCAGTCTGCGATCGCGACCCTCGATGATGAGCTACTGATCCACCTCAATCGTTTTTCACACTACGCCAGCGGATGGATTAACCAAAGCGTGGCTTTTGAGTTAGG
>Ga0255756_1002835_pt1 | contig 18122 bp, 19 predicted proteins | sample 011ome_20_FD_179956 | JGI IMG/M metagenome (GOLD analysis project Ga0255756, IMG submission 179956) | Coastal salt marsh microbial communities from the Groves Creek Marsh, Skidaway Island, Georgia - 011509CT metaG (version 2) | ecosystem: Environmental > Aquatic > Marine > Intertidal zone > Salt...
GTATGTGTATCTGCCGGTTGAGGCGCCCACCAGTGACTACTACGGCGGTCACCGCCCGGGTAATAACTTGTATGGCCAGAGCCTCGTCTGCCTGAATGCCGCCACTGGGGAGCGCGTTTGGCACTTTCAAACGGTGCATCATCCAATCTGGGATTACGACTTACCCGCGCCGCCGGTGCTACTCGATATCACGGTGAATAACCGGGAGGTATCCGCGGTGGCGCAAATTACGAAGCAAGGGCTAACCTTTGTGTTTGATCGCCGCACGGGAGAACCCGTTTGGCCAATCCTAGAGGAGCCCGTGGCGCAGAGCACTGTGCCGGGTGAGCAAACCGCGCCCACTCAGCCGATACCTTCGTTACCCGAGCCCTTCGGGCGTGCGGGTGTTACGAAAGATCAGCTCAACGATCTGACACCGGAAATACTCGCCGAGGCCCAGCGGATAGCCGAGGGCTATACCCTCGGCCCACTCTACACGCCGCCGACGCTGGTCGATGAGACTAACGGCGGCACTTTGGTACTGCCGGGATCGGTGGGGGGCGCTAACTGGCAAGGCGCTGTGGCGGACCCCGAGTCCGGTTTGCTGTATGTCTCTTATGCCGTTGCCCCCGAGGTGGTGGGGCTCGTCGCTGATCCCGAACGTTCCACCATGCGTTATGTGCTGAGAGATGCCATTCTCAAAGGCCCGTTCGAGCTACCGCTCCTCAAGCCGCCCTGGGGCTGGATCAGTGCGCTTGATCTGAACACTGGCAAGCTACTTTGGCAGCGCCCCAACGGTAGAACCCCACGAGAGGTGCGCGAACATCCGAAGCTGGCGGGCGTGGAAATACCCGATACCGGTAATGATGATCGCTCCGCACTGCTGGTGACGAAAACACTGCTGTTCTCTGGAGAGGGAGCAGGTATGTATGGTTCGCGTTGGGGCGGCTCGTTACTCAGGGCGCATAATAAAATGACCGGGGAGGTGATTGCCGAGATCGATCTGGGCCAGCGGCAAACGGGTGTCCCTATGACCTACGCGGTGGGTGGCAGACAATATATTGTTGTCGCTACCGGAGCACCGGGTGAGGCAGGGCAGCTGGTTGCGCTGACACTGAATCGGTAGCGTTCGCGGCGCTTAGTGTCAGCGGTATGGCTGCCCCTCTGAACCGTCAACGGCCTCTCGCTTTTCTACTTGTGCTTCAGATGAGACACTAAGCGAGCCTTAGGGCGTCCAAATAATAAAAGGGGGAAATATGTCAGAGTTTGATATGTGGAATATTTTAGCGGCGTTTATGTCTGGTAACGCGATCTGGTTTTTGGGGTATGTGGTTGCAACTTGGCTGGGCTTTCGGATGACCAACAATATTTATGCCAGCGGCGGTGGCCCTATCGTTGGCAAGATACTGGTTTCGATTTATTGCCTGAGTGTCAGCGCTTTTATGTGTGTATTGATGGTCAATACCAATGGGTTGTTCCGGGATGTGGCCGCAGGACTTACGAACGTAGGTGAAAGCACAGCGTTGTCGGGCGCAGCGCAAGCGTTTATCGCTGAGGCCGGCAACGCGCCCTCAATGAATCCGTTCCAGATGGCTTTCGTTGGCTCAATCATCGTTATGCAGTTGCTACAGGTCTGGATGAAAAAGGCCGACTGATTCATAACTAATCGGAACCACACCCCGTCCCTGCGACGGGGTTTTTTTATTTCAAATTAAAGATTGTATTTCCCAAGGTTGCGCCACACCGATGTAGATGCCTTGGCGCTGCCATGTCGTCGTTGGCAATCTGGTGTGGCTGATGCAGAAATACAGGATTGGGAGGAGTCGCGGCGTGGGGATCTGGTGTGTAGGGTAGGATTTTCTCCTCGCTTGGATCGGTTTCCCTCGCGCCGCAATCTTTACGTTACGCCTCCTAGAATGGCACTTCAAAGATTTAGTCCGCATATTAGCGGGTTTTGTTTAGCGCGAAAGAATCTTCATCAGTACTGCCAATAGCGCCGAAAGGCCAGTATTTTTGGTCGTAACACATTGTTTTTGCGATACATTGGGAATTCGGTCGTTTTGGGCTTCCGCTTGAGTCCGCCATTGGCATAGGAGGTCGGGTTGTTCACTTTAATTTGGCTTTAGCGGCCAGAGCAGGCACCGCTGACATATCCGGGACGTCCAAAAAGCCCGGTTGTTGATAGGTGGGATTGGGATAGTCGTAATAACCTTTGCCGGCGAGTAAGCCCATCCGCCCCGTGTCGAGAAAATGCTCTTGAAGATAGGCGGCATTGGTGAGCATATCCTGGTCGCCCAACTGCGTACCCCAGTAAGTGAAGATCTCGCGCAGGGTGCCCATGCCGACCATATCCATTATTCCACAGGGGCCCATGGTGCAGCCGCGATTCATGATCATATAGGTACGGTCAACCGTCTCGTGATCTGCGACTCCCTTGGTAACGAGGGATTGGGCCGCTTGAAGTAAGGGCACCAACAAGCTGTTACAGACGTAGCCATTTTGCTCTCGGGAAATCGGTATCGGGACCATACCGATTTCAGCGGCATAGGCGGTGAGCCGGGTCAGGGTATCGTCCGAGGTTTCCGGTGCCCCCATGATTTCCGCAATGTTCAAAGCCCAAATCATGTTGGCAAAATGCAGCGCACCAAATCGATCCGGTCGACCCGTTTCAGCAGAGAACATGGAAGGCAGCAAGGTGGATGAGTTCGTTGCGAGAATCGTCTCCTCTGGCATGATGGTAGCGAGCTTCTGATACACATCGATTTTAATGTCGGGCACCTCGGGCACAGCCTCGATCACAAGGTCAGCGTTTTGTGCCGCCTCGGTAAGATCAGTGGTGAACGTCAGTCGCGATTTCGTCGCCGCGATATCGCCCTCACTCGCATTAAGATGGGCCGCATAGATGGCCGCATAATCCGCATGCGCGGCGCGACATTTTTCCAGACCCTCTTCCGAGATATCGTAGACGGTGACCTGCTTACCCATGTACGCGCTGTGCCAGGCGATCTGTCCGCCCAAGGTGCCGGCGCCAATCACAGCGACGTTTTCCAAATGGGATTCTGACATTGTGGTTTCCCCCGTTTTGGCGTTTGTCTGTCTTTTCCAAATTTAGCGGTCGTGAGATTCGTCAATACCCACGCACTATCGTCGACCCACAGTATTAAAGCGGGTGCGACCATGTAAATCGCAAACCTACCCGCTGTCGCCTTTTGCTACCCGAGCACTGATTCGGTGCGGATCAGCCGCGCCTCCGGAGATCTCAAGATTCTGGCGGAAGGAATCAAGCCTTTGGCGGATTGAGTCAAGAAGCAGGTGGTCAGAGACATTCCAATAGTCTCTAGGCTTGAATACATAAGGAGAGACATGATGAGAGTGTTTATCACCGCTATGTTGATTGGTTTGGGTGCAACGAGCGCCCTCGGACAGCCGGCCACGGCGGTTCCGATGGATAGCACCAATCACATGGGATCCCTGCTAGAGGATTGGTTTGGGGGTGAGGTGTTAGAGAGCGCTGAGCTATCGGCCCTTTTGGAGGAACTACTTGCGGTGGTGGAGTCACTCGACTTTCAGGAATTGATCGATCGACTAAGCGCGCTGGATTTCGATGAGCTGGCCGTAGAGATACAGGATCTGCGTGATGAGTTGAATCTGTATCGCTTTGGGTATGTCGGTGTCGCTGAGGTGGCAGTTCCTGAAGACGGCACGATGCCCTCTTTTTGGAATCTATCCACGCTGTGTCAGGACACCTTTGGTGAAGGGGCTAGATTGGCGAGAACCAGCGACATCGCTTACCTATTGGAGCGCGGAGAATTGCAGTGGGGCAGCGTTGAGCGCGCGGTTTTTAGATCGAGCTACCCCATCCCTTACAAAGATGGACTTTACGACACGCTGGTTAGCGCGCCCGTCGACATGGATGGTTTGGTGATCTTTGATGCAGCATCAGATCGTTTTGTGACCAAGGACCCAGATCGCACCGCCACCCCAGCGTGCAGTGCCAAAGCCCGTTGATACGATAAGCCCCGCCGAGGCGGGGCTTTTTTGTTGCTAGGGCATAACTAGCGCCAGGATCGCGCGAGATTAAGTTATTGAGTCTCGCGGTTTTGCCCAATCCAAACGGGTCCCGTGCCGTAATTCGACTCCAGATCCTGGGCCACCTGTTGGGCATCTTCTTTGGCCTCTAATCCGATTACCCGAACCCGGAAAAGTGTCCTTCCTTCACCAGTCGACATTTCCTGAACAACAGCGTTGAAACCGCTGTCAGTCAGTCGTGCGCTGAGGTTGGCTGCGGATTGGGCAATCGAAAAGGCCCCCACGTTGACGAACCAGGTGCCCAGTGTCGGTAAACTACCGGATTCCCTGTCTACATCGGGCGTCTCGTCAGCTGACGCAGCCGGTGAATTCGTCTCATTCGTTTGCTTGGGTGTAGCACTATCAGCCGCATCCTGCGCTGGTATTGTAGGCGCTTCCTGTAAGCGGGCGATCTCAGCCATCGCCAATTCGTAGTCCCGATACAAGCCATCTAGCTGTAGTTTTAACGCGGCGTTATCGGTTTCAAGCGCTGATAGCTTGGAAGCGTCCACTGTGCTCACAGATTCCGCCCGAGATTGGCTGCGTTCCAATTCGTTGATTCTGGACTGCAATTCGCCTCTTTCCTCAAAAAGGCCCCAGCCGCCGACGGCGATCAGCACGATCGCAACCAACCCGACCAACATGGGCCATATCGAGCGTGAGGTCGCTACTTCTGGCGCAGTCGCTCCTGCTGCGGTCAGAGGGATCTCGAGCCGGTCGTCATTGTCGTCCGAACTATCTTCACCTTCGTCTTCGAAGTCATCGTCCTCCAGATCGCCGTCATCCCCATCGTCTTCGGGACCGATGTCCTCTGGATCGTCGTCCTCTTCGATGTCGAGATCGTCCTCTAGCTCGTCGTCCTCATAGTCATCCTCTTCGAGATCGTTGTCGTCCTCGAGATACTCCTCGTCCAACTCGTCGTCGTCGAATTCATCATCGCGACCGATGGGATCACTTTCGGGGCTCGACCAGGAAGATTCATCATCCTCTGTCATCTCATCAGGGTCGTCATCGGTTGCCGATTCAGGCTCGGCGGATTCCGGGCGGATTGCTGCGGCGAGTCCGCTGTCTACAAGCCAATTTTTTTCAGGTGCCTCGGTTGGTTCTGTGTTCGTGGGTATCGATAGATCATCGGCGTCTGAATCGCTCCAGAGCGGCGAGTCAAAATCCATCTCGCCAGTTTCGGATAAGTCATCCCGCGGCACCGATGCTGCCGAATAGCTATCAGTTTGCTCGGCATCTGCCCATTCGGTGCTGTCGTCGTCTCTATTGGGTGTTCCCGCCCCGGGGCGGTTTTCTTCTTCGTCGCGGTTATCCATCGCTAGCGGCCCCTTGTGTAACGCACGTGGTGTACGACTCTACACTAAAGTTTTGGCGAGTCGCGAACCTAAAACAAGCCAAAAAAATGCGACATATCAACAGCCTGTATGTCGATGTTCTTTTATTGCCGCGAGGCGTTACAGTAACGACTGCGTTTGCGGAGTGTTCAGCTGGACATGTTGCGAATTTATACCCACGCGGAATGTCTCAAACATCAGGTGCCTGAGAACCATCCCGAGCGTCCGGCCCGCCTCGCCCATTTAATCGAACATCTTGAACGCACCGGTTTTGCTCAAGATTATCCGCTGCAGGTGGCGCCCGAGATCGCCAACGTGCGTGTCGCAGCTGCTCACGATACCTCTCTGGTTCATCACTTGAATGAGCGATTGCCCGAAGGCGGTTTGACACCGCTCGATCCCGATACCTGGCTCAGTCCAAACAGCCTGGCAGCCGCCCGACATGCCGCTGGTGCAGTGTGGCAGGGCGTGCTGGATGTGGTGGCGGAGGAGGTGGATCGCGTGTTTTGTGCGGTCAGACCACCGGGGCATCATGCAGAATCTTCGAGCCCCATGGGCTTTTGTTTGCTGAACAGCATCGCTATCGCCGCGATCAATGCGCTTACGCTTCCGGGTATACAGCGCGTTGCGGTGCTGGATTTTGATGTGCATCACGGGAACGGAACGGTCGAGATGTGTCGTTCATATCCTGACATATTGGTTTGCTCCAGCTTTCAGCACCCCTTTTACCCGGGCAGGTTCGACGACCTGATACAACCGAATATCGTGAATACACCGTTAGATGCAGGAATTTCGGGTGACACCTTTCGTCGCGCTCTTGCAGCATCGTGGTGGAGCGCTATCGAATCGCATCGGCCTGATCTTATTCTCATATCTGCGGGATTCGACGGACACCGTGACGATCCCCTCGCCAACTGGAATCTTGATGACGACGATTATGCTTGGGTGACAGGTGAGATTGTCTCGCTAGCAGACCAGTATGCTTCGGGGCGTATCGTGTCGGCGCTTGAGGGGGGATATGATCTGGAGGCCTTGGCGCGCTCTGCAATGGCGCATCTGACGTCATTAGCCTCAGCCTAAGAGGCTAACGGTTGTTAAGCCTCCTGAATCGCGCCGTAAACGATATTTTTAATTTGACCACGGAAATTGAAAGTGGACGAGGGTATGAGTTGCGCCATGAAGATCGCGTAGAGATCCTCCGTCGGATCTACCCAGAACAAGGTGGATGCCAATCCACCCCAATAGAAGTCTCCCTCTCCCACAGTCCCAGATGCGACTGCGTCCATAGTGGTCGCGAAGCCTAAACCAAATCCCACTCCCGCATTACTGGTTTCTGAAAAGCCGCCGACGGCCATCTGCGCCAGAGAGCACTCGCCCAAATGATTTCGCGTCATTAACTCCAACGCGGTGCGCGAAATCAGCTGTTTGCCCCTGAAGCAGCCTCGCTGGATCAACAGGTCACAAAAGTGGCTGTAGTCTCGCAGTGTGCTCAAAAGACCCGCAGCACCGGAGGGCCCGGTTGGTGGCGTGCGGTAGTGACTCGTTTCGGGGTCATCCTGCAAACGCAGGGTCTTGTTGGCTGCTCGCTCATAGCACGCTGCGAAGCGATCGAGTTTTGCATCAGGCACTGTGAAACCGGTGTCCACCATCTCCAGTGGCTTAAAGAGTCTTTCCTGCAGAAACTGATCAAAGGGCTGGCCAGAAATCACTTCTACCAAATAGCCGCACACATCGGTCGCCATCGAGTAGCTCCAGCGAGTGCCTGGATCATAGAGCAGCGGCACGTTCGCCAATTTTTCGACGAACACCTCCAGGCTATCGGCGCTCTTGCGTGAGATACCCGCAGCCGCATACGCACTGTCTACCGGTAGTTCCATCCCGGATAAAAACCCACCATAGGTTAATCCGGCGGTATGACACAGTAAGTGTTGGACGGTCATTGGCGATGTGGGTGCGCGCGTCACCAGAGATTTGCCCTCGCCCTCAACCCACACCTGGTGCGAACGCCATGACGGAATAAACTTGTACACCGGGTCGGTCAGTTGAAATCGCCCTTCCTCAAACAGCATCATCAAGGCGATTGAAGTCACCGGTTTGGTCATGGAGTAAATGCGAAATATGGTGTCTGCGCCCATCGGCTTGCCGCGCGCCATGTCCATTTGGCCCATCGACGCATCAAACGCTTTAATACCGCGGCGCTTGACCAGGACCTGACAGCCAGCGATCTTTTTTGGGGTTAGGTAGCGGTCCTGAAGATGGGTGCTGAGCCTATCGAGTTTGTCCGGGCAAAAGCCTGCTGCACGTGGGTCGACGGTCATAACGAGAGGTCACCAAGAGTTTTTTTGGGGTGAGCATCATAGAAATAAATGGGCTGACTGTCGTGGGGAATCTACTCGCTTGCAAACAGCTATTGGCGGCTGCCCGATCGGGAGAGGCTCACGCGCAGATGCCGTCGCTATGACAAGTGTGGATTGATCACCCGTGCTCGTAAAATTCTGTAGATGTCCTGAAAACCCTCGCCATGGGGCTTGCGGAATCTTTGCCTCAGCCAGCGGGTGTCAGGTCCGTAGCGATACTGGATAAAATGACTGACCTCGTGCGCCACCGTGGCTGCTAGCGCCATCTCGACCGATACCGAGGTCCGAGAACCAATCACCGGGTCTTTGGCGAATTTCGGATATTCCAGGATCTCGCCGGAACCGAGTTTGAGCGGCGACAGATCGATAGTAATGCCTTTGGCGCAGGCGGATGATCGATGCCCGGCGAGCTTCACGGTAACGGTTAAATCTGATCTTGCAGTTTGGTAGTCAACGGGCAGTTCGTAGTGTTTGAGCGTGATTTCGCGCAAGCATCGCTTGACCCATTTCACGACTGTGTCGCGCTCTGCGGCCGTTACCCCCGATTTTTTAATCACTCGCATCGCGGTAGTGTAGCCGGATGTTGCTCGCTTCACGGGGCTGCTGGGATAGCGCCGCTCGGCGGGTTACGATCTTCTTAACTCAGACTACCGAAGATGCCACACCATTCTTCAAGACTGGCTCATGCGTCTCATGGAGGTGCAGTAATGACCACACCAGAATACGACCCCGTGCCCTTGCAATACCCGGCGCCGTTGCCTGCAGCTGAGATGAATGCGCGAGCACACGCGTATTTTGAGGTAATGAGCCAAAGAAGAACGGTCCGCGAATTTTCCGCAGAGCCCGTGCATCGGTCGGTGATCGAGGCGTGCGTTCTGACCGCAGGTTCTGCGCCCAGTGGTGCTAATCATCAGCCTTGGCACTTTGTCTGCATCAACGACCCGGTAACCAAGCGTGCGATCAGAGAGGCCGCGGAGCGCGAGGAAGAAGCATTTTATGGGGGCAAAGCGGGTGACGCGTGGCTTCAGGATATCAATCCGCTGGGAACCAACGCGTCGAAGCCCTTTTTGGAGGAGGCTCCCTGGTTGATCGCTGTGTTCGCTGAGAGATACGGTGTGAACGATGTCGGTGAGCGAACAAAAAATTACTACGTACCGGAATCAGTGGGTATTGCGACGGGTTTCTTGATTGCCGCACTCCATAATGTGGGGCTTGCCACACTGACCCATACGCCCGCGCCAATGAAATTTTTGAATACCATTCTTGGCAGGCCTCACCGGGAGAGGCCCTTCGTCCTACTGGTAGTGGGGCATGCCTCTCCCATCGCGACCGTGCCACGTGCGGCAGGAGTAAAAAAACCACTCTCTGCCATCGCCAGCTTTATCTGAGTTCTCATGAGTCATCACGAAATCATCATTGTAGGGGCCGGACTGTCGGGACTGATTGCGGCGAGAGATTTATTGCTAGCTGGGCACGAGGTGATTGTTTTAGAGGCCAGAGACAGGGTAGGGGGCAGGACCTGGACTGTGCCGTTTGAAGCGGCGGGTTGTCGAGTTGATTTAGGCGCAGAGTGGGTGGCGCCACAGCATCATCGGGCGATGGTTAATGAGCTCAACGCCTACAATTTGCATCTGGAGTCGCCTCCCGCTATGCCGTCACCACACGGAGCCGCAGCTCGCGTGCAAACTTCCGACTCCATTGAGCGCTTGCTGAGCCGATGCAATGAAGCGGCGGCCTGTATCGATGTCAGCAAGCCCGATTGGTACAGAGACGGGCGAAGCGTCGATCGCACTGTTAGCGAATTCCTGCAGGAGATAGAGGTACCCCCAGAGCAGGTTGAATGGTTCTTGGCTGAGAGTTTTGCACTACAAGGGGGGCACCCTGATGACTACAGTATGCTGAATCTCATCCATGAGTTTGCGGCGTTTGGCAGTGTTGAAGGTGCGTTTTCGGCCGCTGAGTATCGCGTTGCAGAGGGTGCGCAAGCTCTCGCGACAGCACTGGCGAGGGAATGTGGTGCGGCAGTATGGCTCAATTGGGAAATCAATCGTGTCGGCCTTAACGAAAAGGGGGTGGTGATTGACGGACCGCAGGGCACGCTGACGGCTGAACTCGCGATTATGGCTGTGCCGGTAAATGTGCTGCGCGATCTCGCGCTAGCAATCCCCATCCCCCGAGTCGCGCAGTCGCTGATTGCCGAGGGGCATGTGGGACGAGCAGCCAAAGGTTGGGCCGCAGCAATGTCGCGGCAGTCTGTGACGTCCATAGGTTGGCCAGACGCTGTGGAGGTCTATGGTCGATCTGGTTCTCGCGCTGAGGCGGTTTGTACCTTTGGTGTTGCCATGCCTGATCACGCGTCGGCGCTAGAGCGCGGTTGGTCTGCTGTCAGACAACGTCATCCCGGGACATCGCTGGTAGGAGAATTTATGTCCCACGATTGGATGACGGACCCATTCGCAAAAGGCACGTGGATGAGCATGGCACTCGGTCAAGCTCCAGGCTTACACGCGTTGGCAAATATGCCACCACCTTGTCTGTTTGCGGGTGGTGATGTGTCGCGGGGTTGGTATGGCTGGATGGAAGGCGCGGTGACGTCGGGGCAAGATGCCGCGCTCAGGGCCAATGCCTATCTGGAGACAGGCGCTGTGGTGCCAGCGACGGCCTAGCGCTGTTCTTGCTGAGACTAATGCAATCGCGTGCGGTCCCGCGAGCTCTCTGCGATGGGTCGCCTGATGGCACCCGCGTATCTCGCACATTTTTGCTTACATCAGATGAAACAGGGCGCTGCCGATAAGAGTTCCCATCGCGTAACCCAAGACACCGACTAACACCCCCGGTGTAATTTGGTCGTGCCAGCCTTTTGCAGCCGCCATCGCGGGTGCGGTAGTGGCACCCAGTACTGCCGCGTTGGAGGCTGTCAGCAGTTCGGGCAAGGAGAGGTTAAGCCATCGCCCCACAACGAGCAGACAAACGAGGTGAACCGTCAGCAAGATAGTCACCAGCGCAATCAGGATGGGGGCGACGGTCAGCATGGCGGCAATATCGGCGCCGGCGGCGATTGAGCCAAAGAAGGGGAATGACAGCACAATGCCCAATTCAAAGCCCCCTGCACACCAGAATCGCACATGGGGTAGGCTCGTCGCGACCAGTAACGTGAGGAGGGTGAGCCAGATGTATCGTAATCCTGGTAGTTGACTGAGCGTCGTGAGCGCGTCCGCGCTAACAACGAGCAACAAGGCGATGGCCAGCGCAAAACAGAGCGACCGCGCCGAGGGTGCCGATAGTTGCTCAGTTTTTGCAGATTGCGGGGTGGTGGGTTGCCGATAGCGGTTTGCGATCCATCCCACAGTGGGTAGCAAGCCAAGAATGCCGAGGTATAAGGCGCTGAATAGATTATCTGCCGCGGTAGCAGCCGAGAAAAAAGAGGCATCCCGAATCAATCCCGTGATTTCTCCCAGTGCCGCGTAGTTCACCGAGCCGCCAATATAGGTTGCGGCGAACAGGCCTGCGATGGCGGCTTCTTTTTGACTGGCTTCGATCCCGGCATCGACCGCGACCGCGCTGAGGTCCAATACCGCAACGGCTGCCAGCACTCCAAGCACCGTCCCAGCGGAGGCGATCATAAAGGCTGCCATTGTGCGGTAGGCCTCGCGAAACAGTCTCCTGATGTCGCCCTGGAGCAGAAAAAGCGGTATCAGAATAGGCACCAGATACTCAAAAACGAAATCGTAGGTCTGTGCCTGATGGGGTATCACGCCCAGATTTGCGGCGAGCACCGATAAAAGAATCACTATGACAGTGCCAGTCAAGACGGCGCCCAAACGCGTTCTTTCGAGCCAGAAGGCCAGTGCCGATATGCCCATCAGCGCAGCGAAAATGCCCAGGTGATTGTCGGGTGCGAACATAAGGAGGAGATTGAAAAGGAATTCGGTATGATGCTACTGCACGGCACGGTTGGAAGTCACGGCTGATCAGCTCAATTTGGATTGCAGAGGAAATCAACATGGGGGAACCGTCTGGGGAACCGCAAAGACAGCTCAACGTCTTGGGGTTGCCCATCGAGCTGTGTTGTATGGATCCGGTTACCGGATTTTTCCGCGATGGCCACTGCCATACGGGACCGCATGATCATGGGCGTCATACGGTCTGTGCGCAGATGACGGAGGACTTTCTGACTTTCTCCGTGGCAGCGGGCAACGATCTTGTAACGCCAATGCCCCAGTACCATTTTCCTGGTTTACAACCGGGCGATCGCTGGTGCCTTTGTGCCATGCGCTGGCATCAGGCTCACGAAGCGGGGATGGCACCGAGGCTTTATTTGCGTGCCACTCACCAGAAGACGCTAGAGATTATTCCGCTGGCTGTACTCAAGCAATTCGCGTTGGATCTCTCTTGACTGAGAGCGCTTGCGACAAGTTCAGGAGCCGGTTTTTGGGTTAAAAAGTGTGGCGCCGAACATGCCCGCTGTCATGGCGAGGCAGAACACCACCGTGGTGTCATAGCCATAGACAACGCTGACCAAAGCGGGACCAGGGCAATAGCCCGATAACCCCCAGCCCACCCCAAAAATTAGCGACCCTACGATAAGTCGGCCATCAATGGTTTTGAGCGTGGGCATGTTAAAGCTAGATGCCAGTAAGGGTTTATCGCGCCGCAAAATTAACGAGGTCATGGTGAGGGTTATCAGCAGCGCTCCCCCCATGACGAATGCCAGATCAGGCAACCATGCACCTGTGATGTCAAGAAATCCCTGCACCCTGCCTGGATCAGTCATGCCAGCCAGGGACAGCCCCATGCCGAACAGCAGCCCCGATAGGAGTGCGGGCCATGATTTCATAGCGCACCCCCCACTACATGTCGTATCACGAAAACGGTGAGCACACCTGCCCCCATAAAAGTGATGGTCGCGACAATGGATCGTAAAGACTGCCTTCCGATTCCACAGACCCCATGGCCACTGGTGCATCCTCCACCGATGCGGGTGCCAAAACCAACCAGTAACCCGCTCAACGCAACGAGCGAGAGGGAGGTGCTTGATTGTTCTGGTATCGGGATACCGATCACGGTGTGAATGATGAGCCCGCCAACGAGGAGCCCCGCCACAAAAAAACCGCGCCACTGCCGGTCAGGCCCAGCCATGACGCCCCAGACGATGCCGCTGATGCCGGCTACTCGGCCCAATGAGAACAGGAGCCACATGGCGGCGACACCCAGCGTAAGCCCGCCCAGCAGTGGTGTGATATAGGTTTCTAACAGCTCTATCGCACTCATACTCAGTGTTGCCTTATTGCGTTACGGGGCCTTGAGGGGCCTAGATTATAGTCCAGAGGCCAGGCGGTTATCGAGGAGAGGGAATAAAGAAGACCGGCGCCTTGCTTAGCGCCAAGGGTCGTTATTAAAGCTATTTTTTTGGTTTGTCTTACCAGCCCGATGCGATCAGCGCGGCTTCCTGCTGGGGTCCCAGCGCCACGTCTGCGGCAGTCTCGTCAATGAAACGTGCGACTTTTTCAGTGTCCCCGGCTCCGGCAGGGCGATACTGTGTTTCGCGCTCCAGAAAGACTTCACTGCCGACCACTTGGTTGACCCACGTTCCCTCGTCACGACAGGCGACACCGCGCCAGTGTGACTCGTCATGTGCCAGCATGAACTCACGGCACCATCGGCCATCAGCCGCGGGGAACGTAAGCACCGATCTGAAGTCACGCTCATTATCCAAGCGCTCCCAGCCTGAGGCGCGCGAGGGAGAGTGCTCAAGGGCTTGAGCAAGTTGCCTGTCCATGGTCATTGGGTTAAGGGTCGATTGCCCGGTGGTTAACGACAGCGCTACAACCGCCATAACAGACGCCGCAATCGCGCCGGCTGCCAGTTCCCGCCATCGAATCATAGGTTTAAAGATAGCGATATTATCGGCCTGTATCAGCGCTGCAAGATCGCGCCCGGACTCATCGCTGTGGTTGGCGTAGAGTTTCCTGACCAGCCGATCACTGTTCTCCATCGCCGACAATCGCGCTCGCAAGGCCGGCTCATGCTTGAGACGCCCCGCGAGCGAGATGGTGCGCTCTGCGTCCAGCTCGCCATCGATGTACATAGACAGCAGATGATCATCATCGACCCGCATACCGTCCATATCGACTACGTTTTTGCTATCGTCTTTCATCTCTCTCTTCCTGTGCTGGTCGACCTGTCCCAAGTAGGTCGGGTTGCACATGGGAGGCTTAGGCCTCTCTCTCTGCTTTCCACTCCAAATCTTCAGCCAGGGCCTTTCGTGCCCGAGCGACACGACTCATGATCGTGCCAATAGGTACCTCTAAAATCGCGGCCGCCTCTGCGTAGGAGCACCCTTCTACCGCTACCTGGATCAACGCCGCTCGCTGTTCCGGAGGTAGGCGCTCCATTGCCTCCGAGACCCGGTCGAGTTGCACTGACTCGTCGGAGTTCCCCGCGATGGTGCCAGCGCCCTCAATCGCCCCCTCTACCTGCGCGTAACGATTTCGCACATCTCTCGAGCGAATTTCGTCAATCCAAAGATTCCGGCAAACTCGGTGAGACCACTTCGCAACATGGGCATCCGCCGGCATTCCTTTCTCCAACAACCGCTCCACAGTGACTTGGAGGAGGTCGTCAGCATCTGAGGGATCCGAAGTTAACGACAGACAAAACCGCTTGAGCCGCGGTAATTCGTCGATCAGATCTTGCCGCTGTTGCGCTGTAAGACTCGACATATTTACCCTATCACTTATGTGACGTTCCAAAGGGGAGGTTATTCCCTCGATCGCCAGATATTTGCACTGATTCAGCCTGCCTCAAATCTATGCAAACCGGTTAGACTCCCATGATGACCAGCCTAAAACCGCCACTACAAGCCAATTATTCCCGCATAACGCAGCCGGTGTTTGTGCTTTTGGGTGCTTGGTTGATGGTCGGAGTTTGCATTTATTCTCCGAATCTTTCCGCGCAAGAGGTGGAAGACCAGGTGTCAGAGATCGTGTCGGACCTTACCGAGGAGCGGATCGAACAGGTCATGGAGGATTTGCTGGCAGATATCGAGTCTCGCATCACCGAGGACTCCTTGCGAATTCAGACAGACCATTGGCTGGTCATGGCCGAAGCCGATGTGTTTGCCGAATTGGAAGAGGAAGGGTATCTCTTCGAAACGGTCAGCGAGCTCGAGGGCCTTGGGTTTTTATTGGCGGAGGTGGCGGCTCCGGCGAGTTTTGACCTTTCTGCTACCCGGGAAGGGATTTATGACGTGATCGGCGGGAAAAGCGCCGACGTTGACCTAAACCATCTGTACACAGCCGGTATTCCCAGTGCGATGGGAGAGCCGGCTAATCTTGTTGGCATGGCCCCGCGAGAGCTACTGCCGACTCCCACTGATTTGTCCGATCTCAATTTGCGAATCGGTATTGTCGACAGCAGCGTGGATCGAACTCACAGTACCTTCGCCAGCGCATATATCACCACCAAGCGGTTTGTCGACAACGAGGCGCCCCCAAACCAGCACGGCACGGCTATCGTTTCCATTATTGTGGGCTCGGATCCTCTAGCCTTAGGGCTCGCCCCGAAAGCAGAGATTTTTGCCGCGGAGGTTTTTGATCAAAATGCGGAGCAGGGCGAATTTGCCAGCACAGTGAGCTTGATCAAAGCACTGAATTGGCTGGTGACGGCCGACGTGTCGGTGATCAATATCAGTTTGGCTGGCCCTCCCAATCGGTTGCTCGAGACCGCGCTTAATCGGGTGAGACAAAAAGGCATTCTTGCCGTGGCGGCGGCGGGTAATGGTGGTCCTATGGCACAACCCATGTATCCCGCCGCATACCCGGAGGTGGTTGCTGTTACCGCCACCGATGAACGCGGCAGAGCATTTCGGCTGGCCAACCGCGGCGAATACGTCGATATCGCGGCGCCGGGCGTTAACATTCGCCATGCCCGCGCGGGCGGCGGTTTTATTGCGTCCTCGGGCACTTCCTATGCGGTGCCCTTCGTTACGGTTGCCGTAGCAAGGCTCATGCAGTCCGCCTCTGAACCCGCGGCAATGCTCGATCGTTTATATGCCAGTGCACTCGATATTGGCGCCCCGGGAAGAGATCAAATTTACGGTTACGGTCAGCTGCGCTTCTAAATCCTGGCGTCTTCAGAAGGACAGCCTGAATTCTGTTCCCACAACAAGGTCGTTGTATGCCGCGGTCTCGAGGTTGGAATCATAATCTGAATTTTTGAGGTGCAGTGCCACCGAGACATACTCGGTGAGTAGCAGTCTGATTTCTCCAGAGAAGCGCACCCGAGTGTCTTCGCGCTCCGTATCGATTACCGGATCGGGCGCTTTGTATTGACGGTCTTCTATCTTGGTTTCCAATTCAAATTCGACGGGCACGGATCCCAGCGAAGCTCGATGAACGTAGCGTAGCTTGATGGCGTGGGATTCATAGTCGTACCGGTTAGCGTTCGCATCGTCAACGCGATAGGTATACCCGAGCAAGGCGTAGCGTTTGAGGCCACGAATGAAGTAGTAACTATCCAGTGAGACAGAATGACTGTCCGCGCCCCGTCCTGGACGCCGCTCAATTTCTTTTTCACCGTAGACATACTCGCCGCGGAGAAACCATTGTTTGCTGATAAAACGAGCCGCATAAGGTGATATACGAGAGTAGGTTAAAAATTGTGCCTTGTTTAAATCCGCCGACACGTCGAACCAGTTAACACCCAGGGTGGTGTCGCCAAACTGGCTCTCGAGATTGAGCCCCCAGGATTCGGTCCGTCGATCCACCACAGAAAATTTATTGTAGGCGTCGTCTACGATGCCCGCCGAAACCCTCAGCGTGGTGCGGTCAAACAGCGTGATCAGCGCTGACCCATGCGCTTCAAGGGTGGTGACTTTGTCGGATTCTCCAGTCGCGCGCTCGAGTTCGTCAAGACCTACGTTGTCATCCCATGAGTAAGCTGCGGCGAGGTCCAGCGCTAACTCTATCTCCGCAAAACTCTGCAGAGGAATGCAACATGAGAGATGCAATATCAAGCTGATGATGTAGAGCCGTTTATTCAGAGGACTGACTTCAGGGCGAGGATGAAGGCGCAGTATAAGTTTGTAATGTGTTGTTGTTGAGCTGGCGCCGCGGTAATTTATACTTGCGCATCACGTTTTGCTCTTTTAGGACTTTCTCATGTCGGCTCCAGCGTCACAGCAAGATGCCATTCAGGCCTTTATCGATTTAGCTAACGAAATGAAAAATGAGGGGGCCACCATACAGTTTGTATCTACAGCGTTAATGAGGGCGTGCGCCGTCTATTCCACCTATGTAGTGGCTGGCAATGAGGGGGCACTCAAGAAAAGTGGTGTCGAGAAACTGAAAGAGCTGTTTGCCCACGAAGTCGACACGATACAGCGCGCGAAGTTGAAGCAAGCAGGCATTAATCCTACAGGGGCTGGATAGAGCTGCATACCCACGCTGAGAGTTGTAGTTATGCTGATACCGCTTGCAGCCTGAAATTACAGGGACCCTGTGTCTACACTTTTATTGATGACAATGGTTTCTTTTTATGAGTAATACAAGGATGTTTGGAGATAACACGTGAGACAGTGTAGTGAGTGTACCGCCTGTTGTGAGGGGTGGTTGCGCGCCGAAGAACTCGATATGCGACCCGGTAAAGCCTGTCAGCATAGGGTGTCGGGCGGCTGCGCCATTTATCCAGAGAGACCCGAAGACCCTTGCAAGACATTCCGATGTGGGTGGCTTCAAATACCAGAGCTGCTGGATGAAGAATTGAGGCCAGATAGGTGTGGTGCCATTTTATTGACTGGCCGGCCGGCAGCGGGTTTCGAGGTTTGGCGTTTGGTACCCATAGGACGGTCCGTTACTGAACAAACATTGCTTCGATTTCAGGAGCTTGCGGAGTCAATGAACATGCCACTGATGTGGACGGAAAGGGCTGATAAATTTGCTGATGGAGATGCGAGCAGCGAGACATACTCATTGGGTTCGGATGAATTTATATCGGCGTTGAAGTGGGATTTTTCGGATGAGCATGTATGGGATCTTGCATCCTGAGATAATCCAACTTAACGGTGGTTTTGCGGAAGCGCTGCTGAGTCAGCCAAATTGAATGGCCACTCAGCGCGGATGGTTGAGTGCACATCAATAATTACTCGGCAGTAAGCTCAAACTTGTACGTCTTTTTATCCCTCAAAACTTTTAGTGCGGTTCTCCTCATTCGACGCTAACAAAGGCTCCGGTCTGCCTTTCGCGTTGATAATAAACGCATGCTCCGGCCCTAGGTTGTGGGGGTCCATAACTCCCGCGCTGTGAGCGATGAGCTCCACCTCTTTTTTAATGGAGCGCGCGTAACTCGCCACTCTGTCGGCCTTGCTCATGGGGTGCAAGCC